>Ga0068627_1000031_pt1 | contig 19196 bp, 30 predicted proteins | sample InSIn1gowninarea_FD_77430 | JGI IMG/M metagenome (GOLD analysis project Ga0068627, IMG submission 77430) | Clean room microbial communities from NASA Spacecraft Assembly Facility at Jet Propulsion Laboratory, Pasadena, California, USA -... ... | reverse complement strand
GTCATGTGGAGAAAAACTGCATGGACTTTCTGTGCATCTGATAATTTTGCCGGTCGCGGACTTGGAATGTCCGTGAGTTATGGCAGCCGCGTAACGGACGAGAATAAGCAAAATCGATGCCAAAAGCATTGCGTTATTTTTTGTTTTTTTTTTATAAGAAAAATCCGTGCTTTAGGAAAATAAAAAAAAAATAAAGGCCAAATCTATTTGAATTTTTCATTCTTTTCACCCTTAAAAAGACGTCTGGCGTGGCGACACATGTGGTCAGGGCACAACGGTATTCCCGCGCGTCCAAAGATTTGCTTGTATCTTATCTTCCACTCATCGTATGTTACCTTGGGGTAAAAATGCTCCAGCAGGATTGGCGCGCTCCCGGGCATCAGCGTGTTGAGGTGGTGCATGATCTTTTTTTGGTCATCCACACTTGGGGTTTTTTCGCCTGCGCCAGCGATCTTTATGCCCATGATGAACCGCGTCTGATTGGGTTGCTCGACCGAAGCCTCAGTGATAAGATGCGTCAGCTCCCTTAATTTGATCTCGTGCTGCGGGGTCCCCTTTTTCTCGTTGACCTGGAAATTCATGAGGCGGTACATCCTTTCATCTTCCGGGTCGCACGATGCGCTGAGCCTCACTTCCAGATCATGGATCACGTCTTTGGTGAGCGGGGTATTAAAAACATTGGGCTCCATTGTCTTTCGAGATGAAATAAAGCGATAAAGTTGTCAAAATAATACAAAAAGCTGGTTTTGAGAGAGAGAAAAATAGATATATTTGTCGCCCGATCTAATCTTTTTTCTTTTTTGGAGATCAATCGCGCGCGCCAAAACATGAAAAAAATATTTCATGGAATGTTTTTTTTTCGAAATTTTTCGATTCTTTAATTTTTTTATTTTTTCTGTTTTTTTGTTCAGATCAAAAAAAATAGATCAGTGTCTCAACTTCTTTTCTCGCGACTCCCTCGAAACTTGATTTTTCCTTCTCCAAGTTGGTGCAACGGGCACTGATTATTTCTTTTTTTTTCGCAATCAAAAAATAACCACAGATAAATTAAAATGACCGACGTGAAGCAAAGTAACTGGCCAATCCCAGGTTTCACGGAGGTGTACGACGATTTTAAAGTATTTGAGAAGCGGAACTGGTTCATAGACGCGAACGCCGCGCCGGATTTTCTAGTGGAAGCGATGGTCTATAATATAAGAACCAGAAACGTGACCTTCAACATCGACCTTGCGCCGTCGCACATGGAAGAAATCGATTTCAAAAAAGCTGCGGTTCATCTCCGCGGAAGACTAGGAAAAGAGCTGCATACATACCTTGTATTCACGTCCGATAAGATAGAATAGATATCATTGTTTTTTTAAGAAACAAAAAGACTTTATTTATTAGTGTCGTCTTGAACGAATTATTGCTTTTCTTCGCCTCAATGACACCTTATCGCTGATGGTCTATAGAGTGTTGAAGTGCTGCCGCACATGAGCACGACGAGCGAATCGCTTTCGTACCCTATTTCTATCTCCGGCTCCCCCCAGGACGGCATAAAACTCCGCGCATCAACGTTGAGGCTTAGATTTTGCGAAGCGCAACTTTCCTTCTTTTTACCTTCTTCTTCTCCTTTTTCTCGATCTTGATCGCCTTTGCCTTCTTTGCCTTCTTTGCTTTCTTTTATCACCAACTCATTTTTCGGTTTTGAAGGGGAAATATTGCTCTTGTCATCGGTTTTCTTGGCCGCAGGATTTTTTTTCTTTCTCGTTTTTTTCTGCTTCTTCTTCTCCATCGATGCCTTTATTTTCTGTTCCTGTTTCACTTTTTCTTCTCTTTCTTCGTCCTCTATCAGGGTCTGCTGAAGATCGTTCTTTCGTATCAGCTCATTGTGTACGTTGTCTCTCCGGTGATTTTTGGCGTAGTCGAACTCGTAAAGCAGGCCGGCTATCGGAATGCGAATGCTCTGCGCCCAGTTCTCGTTCGGAAGTTTTGTCATCGAGATGAGCTTCACCGCGCCGTTGCATGACGTCTTGTACCCCTCGCTTGCTGCCACATTGAGCAGGTTGAGTTTCTTCCACAGCGCGAATCGCATTCGGATCTCCGTCTCGGCCTTGATGATCGCGGCGATGTCCGACATTACGCACATCTCCGAGACGATCGAGTTTGTTTTCTGGCGCGCGTCCCTGAGAAGAGCACTGAAACAGTCCAGTATTCCCTTTTGGTCGATGTAACATTCTCCTCGCGGCTTACCGTTTCTTCCCGGATCAAAGCGTAAGATATCGCCCGTTTCTTCGTCCTGCACCGGGTGAAAGTATAAAGGGTTTATATCCGCGCGTACGAGGTCAGACACTCCGGTGACAAAGCGCGTGAAAAGATCCAGCAGCACGTAATAGTTGTACGATGAAAATGAGGCCGGCTTTCCTCGTTCCGTTTCGCAGAAGATGGGGATAATAAATCCCGTGCCGTTAATTATAAATCGGGTGCCGATGTTGACGTCCATGATTATTAGGGGGTAAAATAGTTGTAATAGTAAAAATAACGCGAAAGAAAGCACGGATGGCATTAACCCAAATCCTTGAAAAAAAAATATTGATGTGAAATGAAAACTCTGAAAAAAAAAACAACGAAATTAAAAAAAAAAAACAAAAATTGATCGGTTCGTCAAATTAAAATTTTTGTTCTCAGAAAGACCTTATTTTCGTTTTTTTTTTCGCTTTTTTTGTCCTTTTCTCTAACAAATATCACTGTCATCGGAAAGTCCGCTTATAATAATTCGCTCAAAATTTCTTATCTCGCTTTCGCTGAGAAGAAGGTTCTTGGTGATCGTGACAAGCCCGTTAAAATCTTGAATGTTTCTGTTCGGATCGTCAAACATCCTTGTCCCGGCGTCCGGCGAAGTGTCAATATCGCTCTCCTTGACAAGAACCGTCGAAAGCTTCTCATTGAGATCAGAATGAATCTTAGGTTCAATGTTATTGTACGCGAGGCTTAGATGGTACTGTCGTTCCAAGTTGCTCACATTGTCCGCGAAGAACAGGTCTTTGCCCGCTGGATCAAATTTAAAAGTAACAACAATATTCGCGAGATAGTTTTTGATAACGACCCATTGCTCCGCGCTCACCACAACGTCGTAGTCCATAACCGCGAGAATTTCAAGAATCATTTTGTTGTAAGTTTTTACGCTAACCTGCAGGTGTTGGTTGACGTACCGATGAATATGCCTTGCGCGAGTCCCGGTATCCAAGTGCAGCTCGACCGCCAAATGAAGAAAGCCTGCGCACAGCCTCGCGAACGTGATATCGACCATCTTCAATTTGACGCTACGATTCACTGGCGACATTGAGAATCGGCGCGCATATTCAGTGGCGAGCAGTAAATGGTCAGACTTCACCTCGACCACAAGCGACAAGGAGCGCACGTAGTCGTCCACGAAGCGGTATTTTGGCTTATAAACGTACTCCAAAGTCGGCGGGTCACTGATGGAGACGTCTATGATGGTAGCTAGCATCTCCGCAAACAGTCGCGTGGGAAGCGTTCCGGCGCATACGCCTGATTTTGCTGAAAAAATAGATATGAGCACAAAAAAGATTTTGAGGAAATATCCCCGAAAAAGCATTCTTTTTTTGTTGATGATTGTCCAAAAAACTTTTCCGGTCAAAAAAATAAAAAAAACAAAAATGTGAAAAGGTGAAAAATAATAAATATAAATCTCGAAAGTAAAGAAAAACAGTGAACGAATAAAGAAATGTTGATCTCTTCGAAGCGAATATTAAGTGTTTTTCTTGTGCTCCCGCTCACTTGCGCTTTCCCGACACCTAAAAGACTGCTTCAAAGTTATCTTGGAATCGACGATGTGCTGGAAGAGATCGAGAGTGCCAAGAGATCCGTTATAGAGCTTAATCACTTCGTCAACGAGAACATGGAAACGATCAAAAAAAGAATCGGCGATTTGAGTGGAGTCGCCGGAAAAGTTTCCAATTTTGGGAAAAGGTTTTAGGTGAGGTTAATGAACGCGCAAGAAATTGCTCATAATCCAATTTTTTTTTTGGTGGCTTAGACGATTTCGACAATATCCTTGAGCATCGCCTTAAGTCCCGGAGCAACCGCATTGACGTCCTCCGTTGCCACCCCAGAGTCAAGCAGAGTTTTCGCGAGGATGTTCACGAAGCTGTTGAACTGAGCAGTGGTGATCTTGAGTCCACGGTGCGAATCTTTCATCGTGCGCGCGTTGACGGTGACTCCGCGGGTGAAAGTCTTTGCCGGGTACGCAAAGGGACCACCAAACAGGGCCGCGAATTGGAGATCCAAGCACGACTTCAGCTGAGGACCACTGCGGTGTCCTTCTTGTCCTACGACCGCGAACACGTTAGAGAGCGATGGCTCAGCAAGAAGGTTCACCACCGAGGCATCAACGACCGCCTGGATGGTCTGGAGGCCACCGTACTTCTCAAATAGCGTCTTGCTGGAGCTTTGGTAACGCCAGTAGTTCTTGATCATGTCACGGTGCGGCATGACCGAAAGCACGATGTAAAGGATCAGCAGCACGAAAAGAATGAAGATAAACATTTTTTTTTTGTATTTTATTTATGATTAATTAGAATATGGGGCGGTTGTCGGAAAAAATAAACATCTCGAAAAAAAAATTAAAATATTTTATCGATCATTTTTCCTTCTATTTATGCTTCATCTTTTATCTAGTCTTTTTGGTCTTGTCCTTCCGCAAGATCGAAGACTCCTTGGTCCCAGTAGAGATCACCCACAACATATTGATGTGCCATTACGTTTTCGTTTATCGCAGCATATACGACCTCCCTATCTCCCCTGAGTCGATAGCTGGCGTGCACCAGTCCATTTCCATTACTTCTAACGGCCTCAAGCACAATATCTTTATCATCTTTAAGTCTGGTGCTTGCGTGGTGAAGTGCCCACCCGTTGTCACTGACGGCTAATTTGACGATTTCGCGATCGTCCCGGAAGTCCACAGATACGTACGCGAGATTGCCTGAATACCTTCGAATAGCGGCCACCGCACACTCTCGATCCGCCTTGAGATTGTCTCCAGCCCATCGAAACGCCCAGATATTATTCTTTATCAATGGAAACATAAAATACTTGTCTTGCCTTGTGTAGCCGTCAACGTATCGTAAAATGTTGCCGTCTTTTTCTGCAGCAGCGACGATAAAGTTTTTATTTGTCTTGAGCCTGTCGCTTGCGATCTCGAAATTGTCGAAGTCGTACAACGCGCTGCTAGCCAGAACTATTTCCTCGTCATCTTTGGCATATTCGGGCGCCCACGCAAGGGACTTACAGTAATGTTTGACTGCCGCAAGAATAACATCTCTATCCGCACGCATTTCTTCGGAAAGGTTCTGAAATTTAGAGCCGCCACCCGTCACCAAAAGAATCGCCTTCTTTTTTTCATCCGAGTAGGAATTGTCAATTTTAAGAGAGTTTAGTTTAGTGATGAGAGTCGATGTCATTGTGTTGAAGCGAAGCGATTTTTAAAAAAAAAAAAAGAAATAGCTTTTGAACTTTTTTATTATTTTGAATTTCTTAGGTTTGTGGAAAAAAGAAAAAAATAGAGATCGGGGTTTTCTTTTTTTTAGAAAATTACCAAAAAAAAAGCGTCGAAAGTAAAATTAAAAAATCGGTGTGTTTTCTTTATTAGGAAAAAAAATGAGCGTATGTGTAGTCAACGAAATATCGAGAGTAAACGATTACAAATGCAGGGGCAATTGGGAAACCTCCGACGTCACGCTTTTTAAGTCCGAAAGATCTGCGTATTTGCATGCTTGCCAGGTCCTCGAAGAAAAGCTGGGCGAGGATCTAGCAGTGAAATGCATAGACGAGATAGAGGAAGGCCTTGCGATCCCTGATGATCCTACCAAAATTGAGCAATTTTTCAGAGCGCGGTATCCGGAAGATGACGATGGACAGATCTTCGCTTACGTCCTACAATCAGGAGGAATAATCACATCACCAAAAAAAGCTTACCCTGCGCTGCAAGCTAAAATTCGCAAAGGGGAGTATATTGGGGACTACATATTTGAAGTCAAGATAAAAAAGCAGTGTATTCACCAATAAATCGAATATATATTGTAGTCTTTTCCGTTCATTCTTGTTTCCCTTTGCCCAGAAGTAATAGCTGTAGCTCCAGAAGTTGCTGTAAAAGTGGCTGCATCTTTAGTATCATCTTTTCTTCCATTCTTTTCGTTATCTGCGCGATGATCTCTTCTGGAACGTCATCGATGCTCTTGCACATTTCATTTTCTTGTGGATCGTTTTCCATTTTGAACGTTTCTTTTTTCGCGTTTTTTTTCCGGTGAAATAAAAAAATAAAAAACTCAAGAAAACAAAAATTATAGAGAAACGCGAAAAAATCCGTTTTTAAGCGCGAAATCAAGGTAAATAAAGTTTTTTTTCCAATAAGCATAAAAACCAAAAAAAAAGAATGTCTTCTGTAATTCACCACGCTGCCACCATTTCCATGATTGGCCTTATAGCTTTCCCCCTTTGCCACTGCTACACACTGCACGCGAGAAGACCAGCGGCAGAAGATACGGGGATCAACGATGAGGGAAGCAAAAGAGGGTTCCAGTTTTTGATCGGAATCATGGGACTCATTTACACATTTTTCGTGAAGCGCTGATAGAATAGAAATAAACTGCCATCCTTTTCACACCTTTTTTTTTAACTGTCGTTTACAAAAAGATTATAGAGCACAAGTAGGACTCGAACCAACAACCAACACCTTAGAAAGGGGACGCTCTACCAATTGAGCTATTGCGCCTTTTTGCTTATTCTCTTCTTTCATCTCTATATAGCGCGATTATTTTAGTGATTTTAGAAAAAAAAACAAAGGAGTGGTCTTTCTATTAGTCATGAATTCGCTTAAGGAGTTCGTCCAATTCAATGTCGCTTTTCTCAACGATCCAAGGAAAATCATTTAAGATCTTTCTGATTGCGTTATTCTGCGTTGTGCTAAAGTCTTCGTAGTAGGATTGACGTCGAAGGAACTCTTTAACGTCCCTGTACCGAAAACTCTGAGGACGTCGCAAACGAAGCTCCTCGTACAAATCCTCGTGTCCGTTCAGAAGCAAATAGTGCATTTTAATCATGCTAGTTTGGCAGAATCCCCTTGCGACCCAAAGCGTCAGTTCTCGGTGCCCATGGTCCATCGTAATATCCATGACCTCTTCGATTACGTCAGAAGACGGGTATCGAACCATGCGCCGGTCATATTCTCCAAAAAGCTTGGTGGCCATATCTTCCAGGTTCTTGCCGTCTCAAGCAACCAGTCCCGAGTCTCCTGCGCAACAGACTTAAACATTTCTTATTAGCTAATATTCATTTTTAAATTTTCTTGTCCCTGGGATAAAATTTGAAGGAAGGAAAAAAAGAAAACGAAAAATCTGATTTTTTTTTTGGAGGCGCTGGTCCACTGAAAAACCAAGAAAAAAACAAATATTTTATAAAAAGTGAGAGAAAAAGTTTTTAATTCGGTCACAAAATAAAAAATGAAAATTAAATCGATTCTCTTCTTTCTCAGTGCGTGCGCTTCTGCGGCCATTGCGGGAAATATTGGACTGATGCGCAATGCAAACCTCTGCCTTGACGCACAACTTTCACCGCGATGGCAAATGTATAATGGGGCGCCACTTCAAGCATGGACCTGCAGCAACTCCGACAATCAGAACTTTGATTTCAAGAACGACGGTCGAATTGTGGTTGGGCGCGAGGAAAGGTACTGCGTCGATGTTCCCAACGGAAAAGGATACAACGGAGCCAAACTACAGACTTACGAATGTAACCGTGGTCCCAATCAGCAGTGGTACTATGATTTGAAGGGAGCTGTGCACTGGGCGCCGTACGGTACAGTATCTGATCTCTGCATCGACGTCACGGACAATCGGTTCGCGGACGGAACGGTAATGCAGCTTTACAAGTGCTACTACGGCGAGACCCAGATCTTCTCTCACAACGGTCAGGTCGGATCTGCGGCAAACACTCCTGTGAACGCCAATTTTCCCGTAATGGTCAGTGAAAGTGGAACTCAATGGGTAAAGCAACTCTTCCCAACGAAACGACTTTTATCGTGGGCTGAAAACGATCAATATTACAATAATCTCAACAAAGGCCCCAAGATTGTCGGTTTAATGCACTGGCAGGACGGAAACGTGGCGGGAAACTCCAAGATGTGGCTTCCGCAATATTGGGGAGATCGAAAACGAAATCTGTGGCAGCAGCGCATGAAAGAGATAAATCAGAGTGGCAAGGTGCCTCCTGTAGTTCTATCGTTCAACGAGCCCGATCTTGCTGTAGGCCAAAATAGCCAGGCCAGTGCAGGGATGGATCCTTATTATGCCGCACAAGTGCACAAGAAGGAGATCGAAGATGTATTCAGACCTCTTGGCAGCAAAATAATAGGACCCCAGTGGGGAAGTATATGGAACGATGATTACATCAACAAGTTTATGGGAGAGTGCCAAAAACTGGGCTGCAAGTTCGATGGCATGGGACTGCACATGTATAAATCGATGGATAAAGGTGTTGATGCTGCTGTGAAAAGCACAATCGAAGAAGTCGAAAAAGCTTATGCGAAATTCAAACTTCCTCTGTTTATTACCGAGCTCGGATTCACGAAAGCAGGCGGTGGTTCAGATCAACAATTTGCCGAATACCTCAAGAAAGTCGGAAATTATTTAGATAACACGGATAAGGTTGCTGTGTGGGCACTTTCCGCCGTTCAGCGTAAGAACAACGGGGGATGGGGCAACGACGGCGGCTTTATGAACGAGAATTTTGCTTTCTTTAATGGGGATTACAGCGTCACCGACTTGGGATATAAATACATGTACGACACATTTTAATGGACGAAAAAAAATTATCAATAAAAAAACTGAAAAATAAAAATCATCAAATAAAAATATATTCTTTAGCTCCCGCACCCCATCGTCAGCACATTTGCTCTCAGATAAAGTGCCTCTGGATAGATGTGATCGGAGAACTCCCATATGTTGAACCCGTCAAATTTTTTTTGACAAGCCTTGACGATCGATGAGCACACCTTGTCCACGGTGTGAGGCGGTTTCAGCGTTGCCTTGATGACATCCTTTTTTCCGCAAACAAAGTGAGTAAACTGAATTATTTCTTTCGTGTCGAACATGATGATATCCTTGTAAAGCTTCTTGTCTTCTTTCTTCTCGTCACTGTCCTTGAGCACAAACCATTTGTTGTAAATGAGAGAAATATGCAAGTGAGCACCGTCGGAGAAATCAAGGTTTTTTGCATCGATCGTCAAAGCGGATGTGATGACTTTAGGCTCATATGCGCCTTTCATATACTCTAAAACACTGGCATGTCGAGAATACTTGGTCATTTCCGCCCACACACGTGTTTTGCCCACTTTTTTGGTGAACCACAATTCTCTTTGTCCGTTTTTGTCAAATATGACAACCTGGTCCGGAAATTTATTTGGGTCAGCTGGGGGGAAAGCCTGATTCGAAACCTTCATAGTTTTTAATTGTGACTTATTCGTTTTTTTTTCAAAAAAATATTTTTTTAAAATAATTATTTCTTGGTTTCAAATCTTTCTGCGAAAAAGAAAAGAAGAAAAAAGGGATAAAATGCTCGAAAAGCTTCCCCGAGAAATTTCGCTTCACATAATAAACGAGCTACCGGCGCAATTTAATTGGTGGTCAACACAGAACGTCTGTCGGACATGGAGAAATCTTGTAACGCTGCAAAAGAACAAAGGCCTAAAAATCGGCGATAAGTTGGCGCTCGAGATTGTCCTTGATGCGGGGAGAAAACCCATCAGACTGGAGCTCTATGCTTTTGGTGGAGGGCGTGCTGTGTTCGGGTGTGTCTTCTTTGGCAATCATATCCAAAGAATCGAGAAAGGACACATAGAAGTTCCATTTGCCTTTTCTGATTTTTTCGATGGTTATGCGAGAATAAACCTATCTCCTGGTTGATGGGAGCAGAGGCTGAATCTAGATGATAGATGGTCGTACAAAATCACCCGCTTTGCAGAACACAGCTACGAGTTCAAGATCACATTGGCTCTCAAATTTATCGATAAGATGTACGCCAGGAAATGGAACGTTGGCTGCTCATTCTGGCATCTCTCACCGGAAAGACTTAAAGACCTTCACGTCTTACGGAGGGCCCTTAAACGCACCAAAGCCAATAATGCTGAGATTTCTCCTTGCTCACAAGGCAAGAATTGCTCACACTGCGCTCAAAAATAGAACTCTTTGCTTTTTTTTTCGTTTTTTATTACTTCTCTCTTTCACATCTTACTGTTTCAACCTTTCTCGAAAATATTTTTATCTCCTAGAATTTTTTCAGGAAAAAACAGAAAAAAAAAAAGATTGTTTATCTCTTCTTCTCGAGAAGGTTTTCTTTTTTCTCAATTTCTGGTTAGCGCTTCATTCTTCGATAAAACTTGTATATTAGTGTCGGTGTGATCACGAGACCCATAACCCAAGCTAGGTTAGCAAAATCGAAAGCGGGGATCTTATCTAACGCCACCATTGTTATGTAGGCATCGAGCATTATCAAAAACACGACGATCGCGACGATAAGCAAGATCGAGAGCCCACCGTACAGGAATATGGTGCCCAGCGCGAGGAATATCGATGTCCAAAAATTGATGGGCTGGTTCCCGATCGCAGCGATGGGGCAAGACAACCAGTAGCTCGGTGAAAACTCGTTTTCGTTGGACTTGTTGCACGAGAGGTTAACGCACTGGGGGAAAGAAGCGCTCGAGAACATGGAGCTTTTTTCGTTGAGCTCTTCGTGTTGTTTTGCGAGCGGCGGCCACACTGCCTGAGCCCTGACCCCGCGCACCATCTGCATGAGAAAATCGATCTGCAGACCCACGTTTCCGCTTAGTGCTTTAAGATACTGACGGGCCCCTTCCTTGGTAATCAGATAGGCGTGCGAGGCAAGAGCAAAATCCGGGAAGTAACGGGTGCTGCTGATCTTCCTGGTCATATCGTTTCGGAACATGTAGCGACTATACATGCTTCTCATCAGCGATTTGTTGCTCGGGTCGAAGTAGCGGCTTCCTACATACAGGATATCAAACGGCTCATCCGTCTCGGCCAGGCAGCTCTTCAATTTGCTCTTGAAATTGTCCACAAGCTCGACGTCGCTTTCGCACACAAAAAACAGCTCACCGGGCTCATCTAAGATTTGTTGCCACAAAGCCAGGTGAGATAATGCGCACCCGATAACAGACGGATGCCCGACAAGACGGCCATACTCATTGAGATGAAGGGCCACGTTAGGAGGAATTTCTTTTCTTCCGTCTATTGCGTCAAAAAAATCGAGCTGAAGCCCGGCCTTCTCGAACTGCTCAGTGACGTGGGCGCGGCGTTCCGTCTCGCTCGACATCGCAATACAAAAAGATTTGTCCATGTCTTTTTTTGAATTTTTAGTTTTTTTTTATTCTTAAAATTTCAGTGTTTTATAATTAGGATGTTCTTTGCTTTCGAATTTGTGCACGTGTTTTTAAAAAAATATCAGATTATTTTTGGAAATTTGACCAGTGATTTTTATTTTTGGTTCTATTTTTTTTTTATCAAATTATCGTTCGAATTTATTTTTTCCGTTCGCGCCATGCCAAATGAGACTGAATTTTTTGTGGTGGCGGGAAGGAAGCGCGAGATGTATCCTCTTCCGGACCTTGATTTGGAGGTTATAATGTACTGGGCGCAGAATTTTGTGCTAATGATGCGGTCAATATTGGCGCGGAGCAAGAACGAGCTTGAGAAAAGCAACATCAAAAACATTCTCACGCTTTTCAGACAAAAAGTGTCGCAGCTGAGAGAATACCTGATATGGTACCCGGACGACTGCACGGGGGCTCCTTTCTTTGCGGACTGGGACAATGCGGCGGTATTTCTTTGGTGCGCGCCACGCATGGGTCAGAAAACAGAAGTGGACAAAAGGGAGATAAATTTTCTTTTCATGTATGCTCGCGGAAATTTAGATGAATGCTGGTATACGAGAAACACGTACATCAATTACCTCTGGAGAACATTTGTGTAAATAGTTAGAGAAGAAAAAGATAGAAAAGATAGGAAAGGTCGAAAAAAAGGCCGAAGGGATAAAGAGAAATAAATATATCTGTTCATTATTGCTGGAAAAATGAAGCCTGGATTTTTCTTGTTTATTACCGGTCTTTGTCTGTTCGCGTCTGGGGCGCCACCGCCACCACCACCACCGACGAACACAGCTTTTTTTGAACCGGTGCAGATCGACATTGAATTTGTGGAACGACCCGCGGACGCAAACAAGAATTTGATCTTATCACAGCCTGAGGTCAAAACGCACATGAGAAGCCATTTGCTGGATTTTTTGGTGGAGACCAGCGTTTTTATGCCGGAAGATGAAAAGCTTGACACTTTCACAATGGCGGTTCAGACACTTGACGCTTACATGTCGCGGTGCGTCGTCCCGGTCAAACAGTACCAGCTATTTGGCATCACCGCACTATTTCTCGCTTCAAAATACAATAATCAGCATGGAGAGCGGTTAAGAATCTCTGCTTGTATTTTGGCGTGCGAGAACACCTACAGCGCGGAAAACATCAAGAAAGCCGAGCGCACAATGCTGACAACTCTGGATCACGATTTATTTGTCATATCTCCTTCGCTTTTCTTGAAAGGCGGGGACGTCAAAACAATAGATTTCATAATCACGGCAATGTACTACGATTTTGAGCTTCTCGAGGCGAACTCGACCACTAAAGCCTTGCTCTGCGCGAGAATATACAACGCGATCATTGAGGGCCATTACGAGCTTGCAGACTTGATGTGCGGGAGGACTTTGTTGGCATCTTTACGTGCTAATTACAACAAAGAAATGTTTATGGGCTTTCGATCGCTTCTGCTTGAAGAATGGCTCAAACCTTGAGTGCGCCTTTTTTTCTTTCATCCTAGTGGTCTATTTTTTGAGGGGAGAAAAAAAAATTCTCTTTCTCGCAAGTCAGATAGATAAATACAAACAAAAAGTAAATCCAAATAAATTAATTGAAAAATTATATCAATGGCCATAGTAAACACCGAAGACCCCGATCTCGAGAAGCGTGAAAACCGGTTCATGTACCGTGCGAGCGTTGTTCTTTTTATCATCTGCGCGCTGATATTCATTTACTTCATGACCCGCTTCAACATCGAGATTATCACCCGTAGGGATTTCACTCTTCACCAGAAGACGATGTGGTCCATTGCGAACTCGTGGATGCCCGTGATTGGAAATCTAACCTACGCCATCGCAGGATCAAGAAACCTTGCCGTTTACCCGTAAGTGAGCATTTCACAAAGCTCATCAGCGGTTGCGCTCTTTAGCCTCGCGCCTATCTCGTCCGACACGACCTCGAAAAGTTCGTCGATGTCGAGATATGTTGAAGCGTTGGCCACATCGAGTATTGCGCCCCAAGACAGTCTTTTTACACGATCCGCATCTCTGTGATTCACCCAATGCTCCGCTTGCACTAGCGAACCGGAGTCCAGATACTTGAGATTTACAGGCTTTTTCTTGTCCGGTAGCATTCTTAAAAGGTTCGATGTTGCCTGAAGCTTCTCGGACACTTGGACAAGATCTTGCTCTTTCGTGATCACAAACATCAGTGCCATTTTGTTTTTTAAAGTTCTGGATAGATCTGTTCGGGTAAAATTTTTTTTTCTTTTTTTTATTGGGGAGGGAAAAAAATATTTTTGGTCTTTCCGAATCTTTATTTTTTTCATTCAGGTGAATTTTAAGGGCATTATATAGCTTTGGTGATTTGAGAAAAAAATCTAAAGGAGACTCTCTTCATCGGGATTCAAGATAAAAACAAAAAGATTAATAATAGCGGTTCGTGTCTTTCCAGAGCATATCATTTTATTCAAAACTGTATCCGAGTTGACTGGGGTACCAACAATCGTATTTCAAATCCGCCTTTTCCCAGCCCAACGGTCTGTAATCAAATTCTTGCGTGAGCTTACTCTCTCTAACGCCCCTTAAAGCATGTTTGAATGACTCCAAACAATCACCGCTCAGAGTGACTATCCCGCTAAGACGAGACTTTTCTGCCATATCTTTATTTATCTCGTTGTATAAACAACTGTATGTTTTGCGCTTTGCTTCCTCAAGGGCTGCTACTTTCTTGGCCTCTCGCACCTTGTTTAGTGCGCGCAACTCATCGGGACTTTTCTGTTCTCCCGCCGCTAGTTTCATTTTTCTCTTTCTTTCGGCGTCCATAAGCATAACAGAGATACTCATTAAGTTTTTCAAAAAAAAGAAAAAAACAAAAAAAAACGAAAAAAAAACGAAAAAAAAACAAAAACCTTTAAACAAATTTGTGTCTCATGAAAACTGTGACATACAAGAAAAAACGCCTCAATGAACCTTCGACTTGATATTTTATAAAAAAATTTAAAAGGGCTCAAAATTTTGAAAAAAGAACGAATTTGGAAAAAAATAAATTCGATTGTGAAATTAAAAGGAAGAGAAAATTCCTCGATTTCTTTGTTTTTAAAAAAAAAATAAAAAAGCAGAATTAAAAGAATCCTTTTTTTTGGTTTAACCCAACCCATGCAAGTGATCAAGAACTACAGTCGAGAACTCTTACATTCTCTTCACCAGTCAGACGTCGATTGTCGGATAGGCGAATGGCGGCGCGGGATCAGTGATTTCAAGGATTGCACAATGGCACAGAACGCGAGATACGCTGACGTCCTTGCGAAGATATTTGTGCACGACGAGGATTACGTGCGCTTCATTCTCGGGATCCTCCGCACGGACAGCCCTTCGACAATGCTTGATTGGGAATTCATTCAGTTCATCGGAATAATTGCTTTTCTAGCTCTGAACACCGCGGACTTTGAGCTGAGAAAGGAGTGCGAAATAGCATACTACTTACTGATCGGAAGATGAAAGCGAAAAAAGGAAAGAATAAAGCAATGGGATAAAAATAAGAAATACGCGGGAAAACGGGAGGACACAACTTAATAGAAGATATGGTTTTTATTATATGAAATAATTATTTTGCCGCGCCTCCTCATCATTGTTTATGGCATCTTTTCTGCTCCATCATTCTTCATCTTTATAAATATTTTTCCTTAAAGAATAAATAGAAAAAAGTTGTTTCTTTTGTCTTCAAAAAAATTTAAAATTTTAAAAAAAAAAGTAATAAGTAAAAAATTACAATGACTAAGCAATCGGGGACCAAGAACAAGGTGTTGCATCCCGAAGCGCTCCTGATGCACTGCAAGCGAGCGGTAAGGACGGCAATGATACCAGGTAATGAAAATCTCCTTCCACCGTATTTTATCGACTTAGTTAACGCCGGAAAAACCACTGAGGTGAGCGCGATACTCTCGAACCATAGCAGCGATTTTTACAAGGATATAAGCATCATCAACTGCATCCGAAAGAACCCCTGGGATTTCGAAACGCTTTTCTCACTCGCTTGCGAATCTCTGAAGGGTACCATGCAAACCTTCTGCGTCGCTTTCGACGCTTTGTTTTTTGACCTAAGCGAGAAATGTAGGGCAATTTATGACGGCGCAACGGACCCAACCGTCCAATTCGCATTCGCGCACTACACGAAGTTGTTCATCAGCATCATCGACTCTCCGCCGTCGTCCAAGTACGAATTCTGGGTTGGAGAAAAGCTGCCAGTTACGGAAGCTTATTTTCTGCACGTGATCAAGGACGCTTACTTGCAGTGCTGGACGAACAAACAGCAGCTTCGTGGCATCGTCGAGTACCTCACCTTGTATCGACCGAGCATCTTTCGCGAGATCTTCGGGACCGCATTTGAAGAAGAAAAAGAGGCGAAAATTGTTATGTTCGCAGAGATGATCACATCGATTCCCGCAGTCTTCCTCCGCGAGTGCTACGACACCGGTTACAAGCAGAGTATTATCGACGGGACGCTCACGGACGATATGCTTTATCAGTTTATTAAGCGGGACATCGAAGATATCATTGGCATTGACATCGACTCGATCATGAGCGATGATTTTGACATTAACGATGCAAGCGCGATCGGCGGGAAGATTCGTAATATCATCGAGCAGTTCAAGAAGAGTAATGGATCGGTTATGATAAAGACGCTGATCGACAAGGTTTCTCGCAAGGAACCCTCGCACGGCCTCAAGTTTCTGGTCACGGAAGAAGCTATGGGCGCAATTAATCGGTTCACGAGCGAGGCCAACATCAAGAAGATGATCCGTGAACAGATCGTGAAGAACATGCCTCAGCTTATCGAAGCTGTTCACAATTTCGATCCTCGTCTTGGATCAATTCTCAATGAAGTGCTTGGTGCAATGGACCAGAAACCAATTGTCAAGTTCAAGTCGGCGTAAAAACAAAGTTGAGGTCGCTAGAAGAAAAAAAAATAAAAAAATAAATGGAATTTTTTATTTTAATTTTTTTTAATCTTTTTGGGGGGGGAGGGAGAACGGGGTAAATTTCACCAGTCTTTTTTTTTATCTTTTTAGCGAATTCTTTCTCAAGTAGCCGTTAAAGGCGATTCCACCACCACCTATCACAAGGACTGGACCCAGGAATAAGATTGTTATCAGTTGCAATGTTGGACTCGTAATAACTTTTCGGAAGCTCAGCACAATCAGCACGATCCCGATCACCATCAGTAAAATTCCGACTGCAAAGTAACGAATATCCATGTTTATTTATTTTTTGTTTTTATTATCTTTGCTATAAAATGATGTCTCTTTAGATCAGAAAAAAAAATATGAAGGTATATTATTCTCGTTACAAATTCTATTTTTCTGTATTTTTTTTCTCTGCTCATTTTCGTTTTTCGCTCAAAGATTACCGATGATACCAGTCTTTTTCACTGCCGCGTCAAGGTTCGCTTCACGAATGGTCTTGATTCCAAACAAGAGCTGTGGAACCCCGTAAGCGAGAATTCCAGCCGCGCCCATGATGACGTAAACGATTGCGTACGCGCTGCTTTGGAAAGACGATGTGATCACCACGCGGCCGGAGAAACAGCTGAAACTATCGGTGCCAGAGCTGTGGTTTGTGAGAAGCATGCCGCCAAATACGGTGTCGCTCACCCCCGAGAAGAGCGCAAACGCCGCGTTGATGAGAAGAGCGCATCCAATCTCCGACTTGCCCTGCATGCACAGAAGAAAAAGCGGCGCAAAAAACGGGGTGAGACACATATTCGCGGTAAGAGCCGTGAGCGCGCAGAGTGTGGTATTCATTGATCGTATCATTTCTTTTTAATATTTATGTTTTAAATTTTTATATTTCTTATCTGAAAACGATATTTTTTTTAACGATTTAAAAAATAGATGTGAGACTGAAAAAGGAAAAATTTTATGAGAAGTTATCTGCAATAAAAATTTGCTTGATGAAACAAAAGAAAATGCGCGATTTTTTTATCAAGCTCCTGGACCTCAGTTAGAAAGAGGGTCGCCGCTAAATGGCGAAAGTCGTGAGTTCAAATCTCACTGGGAGCACATAATTTTTATTTTGTTTATACTTTTTATTTGATTTTTTTTTAATTTGCTTTTTTTTTGAAGCTGTAATCATTCCTTCTCCAAACGACGAATATTTTTTATCAAAAATAAGAAAAAAAGCAAAAATGGGCATTTCCTACGATCACACCATCCTCAAAGATCTCCAGGACGCAGCAGTTGAATACTTTGAAATGAGGAGAAATGTCGATGACGATCATTGCGTGATGGCTTATCTTATCACTACCGTACCAGGAAAGCTTTCGCTGTGGACATCCGTTGAACAAAGCGAGCTGCACTGGATTTTAGCCGCGAAAGCAGTTAGATTAGAATCAATTGACAAAAGAAAACACCGAGAATTTATCTCTCAGCTCAAGTGGGTGTTCAAAGAATGCCAAGACAATATATTCTTACCTGCGATTTATATATGGAAAGCAAAAGATAAAAAAACAATCTGAATAGATATTCTCGATTTCTCTTTTTTTTTGACAAAATGGGGTTTCTGAAAAATAAATAAATAATGTTGATTAATTTTTTTCCTTTTTTTTATCTAGGCTTTATTTTCATTTTTATAAGTTTTCTAAAAAATAAATGGCAGAAAAGATGAGCTACAACACCGGAGAGCGTGAGTTCTATGCGCCTGAATTCAGCTATGCGGTCCACACACTACCTATGTCTTCCGATCAACATGTTTTTAGCTTATTTCATAGGATTCTGCGCTACGATACAAGAATTCTGATCGAAAATCTGCGCGACATCTCCTCCATTTTGGCGCTCATCGAAAAGGAAAAGCTTGGGCTGGGTCAACTGATCGCAGACCCAAAGAACGCAATGAAGATATACAAAGCACTTGTCGCGACCACTTTGTTTGACGGAGAATTAGTCGTGTTGGACACGCTACGAGATACGGTTGACAGGATACGCGAGAAATACCCGAATTGGTCTGTCATGGAGACCCGTGCTGAAACCGCAGACAGGCTTGACGAAGAAGAGGACGACGCGCTGTTTGAAGAGCTGAAGGAGCTCAAATCAGCGAAGAAGAAGGTTCCTTTAGAGACGAAAAGTACGACGCCCACGACGAAGAAAACAACCAAAAAATCAAATATAAAAAAGGGCAAATGAAAGAAACACTGTTTCTGGTTCTCCTCGGCAAAAAAAAAAACGTTTTATTCTGTCTTGCGTCTCTTGAAGGTAGGCATTTCTTTGGTCATAGAGCGGCCCATCGAGATCTGAGCCTGGCCCCGTTCCGCGTTGGCGTACATCCGTTCGTAGTGATCAAACATCTTTTCGACGTCGCTGGCTTTACCGGTCGCCTTTAAGAATTCTAGGACGGGTCCCTTGAAATGCTTAAGGTAAAAAAGCGGATCCGGCTCCAATTTATGCTCCTTGGCGTACTCTGGTGTTTCCGCCTTCTCAGCATTCGTGCCAGGGCGGTTGACGTAAAGCATGCTGAATCGCTCGCCGATACACAGGGTGCGTTCGTTTCGTTTCTTGAGGGAGTGATACAGCGTTTTCACTGCTCCCGTGCGATTGATGTTTTTCGTGCTCGCTTTGCTGGAAACCGTCATGTCGTCGATTCCATTGCTCTTGATGTTCCTGAGCGCGTCTTCCAGCATATCCAGCGCCATGTCACCGATCTTTGCCGGCGCTACCCCATCGCCCAACGCGTCAAAGAGCATCGTTCTCATGCGCACCAACATATTCTTGAGCGCCGAACAGTATTGG
>Ga0068627_1000028_pt1 | contig 20363 bp, 16 predicted proteins | sample InSIn1gowninarea_FD_77430 | JGI IMG/M metagenome (GOLD analysis project Ga0068627, IMG submission 77430) | Clean room microbial communities from NASA Spacecraft Assembly Facility at Jet Propulsion Laboratory, Pasadena, California, USA -... ... | reverse complement strand
CCAGAAAAGAATAGTTTGATACAAATTGCTTTTGCTATAAATAAATGTATTGCTGGCTATGGCAGCAGCGGGTAATAAGCCTAAAACAAGATAGTTGAAATTTCCTTCTTTTACTAAAAAAAGAAGTGGTATGCTCAGCAGAAACATTAATAGCAAAATGCCCCACGAGCGGCGCACCTGCATGATGGCTTTGCCTGAATTGGCGCTCCATGTGAGAAAGCCATCTATGATTACATATAAACCAATGACTGCCGCAATGATAATAGGAATATTCTGTTTTAAATTATACCCATGTGGCTGCACTTGCGGTAAGTAACTGCTGAGGGAATTCAAATGATCGGTAAGGAATGATAAAACAATAATAAAATAAGGTGGCGTAATAACACCAAGCAGCAGTACCATCCACTCATTGATGCGAAAAGCACGGAGACTGCCTACTGCAATAAACGCAATAACAACCAAAAAAAAAGCCGGAAAATACAATATACTAATGATACTGGTGATAAAACCAATATTGTAGATCATCGGCTTGGCATTGTTGGTATTATACAGTTTTGACAATAGCGAAAACAGCCAGATGACTAAAAAATTAACCAGCAATGCTGGTGTAATATTACCCCACACCGGATATAAAGAAGGGAGCAAAATATAACACAAAGCAGTAATAAAATACTGCTTTGGAAACATTCTTAAATTGTTGAGCACCGTATTAAAACGCAGTGCCTGCACAATAATGATGGCCTGGTACAGGAGGATTAATGCAAAATCGGGCAAAGCAGCAATCGGCGTCATAAAACCGAAGAACGTAGCTGCTTTGCCGGCAACAATTACAGCAGGTGGATGAACGAGAAAATGACCATGTGCTACAAAGCTTAATAAAATGAGCCAAAAAACAGAAGCAGAAGATTTTTCCCGAAAAATAGATACCACAGGCTTGGTTTAAAAGTCAACTTTTGCAAAGCAAATATAATTCCTGTAAGCGCACGGAATTATCATTTGTTTTGCACCTACCTGCTTACCCAGTCGCGGCATAAATTCGTACCCCCGGTCAAGATTGTGCAGCGTCGGGCTATGGGTAAGTTGACCATCGGGTGTAATACTCTGGTCGGAAAGCAATACATTTTTCCGTACTGTTTCATTATACAGAAAATGTACTTCGCTACCGGTATTCATAGTAATATAACCAATAAAATCATCCGTATTATCGTCGTACTGCGATTTATGAATCACATTTGACCAAGTTATATTGCCGGTAGAATCAAATGATAGTAAAGCAATGTTATCGGCAAAATAGCGTGTGTTTTGATAGCCATAACCGCCGCGGCTCCAGGGATAATAGTAGCCGAATGGATTGCTATAAGAGTAGTAGTAGTATGCAGCTGACGGAGAGTAAAACGGATAATTATTAAAATAATCCCAACGATTGTACTGATTGCCGCGTGTGGAGGAATACACCGACTCTGCGGCTATTACATAGCCACCATCTTTGCGCATCACAATGTTCTGCAAAAAGAAATCGTTAAAGGCATACCGCGGGTTGCCATTGCTTTTTACGCTATTGCGCAGTTCTTCACTAAAGGTGGTGTAGGTAGTATTGATAAGGCTATCGCTTGTTTTATCGTACAGGGTAGCATATAAACCATCTACGTTGCCACGGCGGGTTTTGGTATAAAAAGAAGTAATGAGATAATTTTTATTATCATTATCTATTTTCACCCGCACATCATCGAGGTAAGTTTTGTTGAGTGGTAATTCGTGAACTTTTGGCAGGTTATCGTTCATTCTTTTGGAGATAAGCGAAAGGCTTACAATGTTGTCTTTTTGTGCCCCGCCCGCTGCCCGTACAAATACAATATCGCCACTGTTATCTATGTTAAACTCGGTTAAAAAACTATTTCGCTCGGGCATGTCCACACTCATGTACGATTTGCTCAATAGTGTAAGACTATCATCGAAAATAACAGAGGTAACAAAGTAGTTATCTTCGTTTTTGGTATTAATTTTTATAAAACCAATCTTCTGCTTGTCTTCGCTTACCACAAAAGAATACACCTTGTTATTGGCTAAAAAATTAATCTGCGTTGTATCGAGCGTTTGCGGATCGCCTATAATTTTTGCATCCGCATCCAGCTTAGCTGCCATGCAGTACACCACATTGCGGTGCTGATACTGGTAAAAGAAATAGAAGAAATTTTTGTAAGCCAGGATATCGGTATTGATAAGCCGGTCTGGCAAAAATGAAAGCTTCTCATTGGATACTTCATTCATTTCATTATCATAGATAGACACATGATTATCATTGCGCATGTTTTTATAAATAAGATAATGATTGTTCATTTTACCAATGATCTCAAAACTGAGTCCGCGTGTGTCATTTCTGTCTGGCTCAGAATATACGATGGTTTGAGCATACAGGCTTGTAACAGCAAAAGCACACACTACAGCAATCAACAGGCAAAGCTTTTTATGCATTATAATAAGGAATTTTTATTGCTAACAAATGTAAGGTTTCAACGTATTATTACTAAACGGCAATATAACAGTATTGTTAAGATTTTTAGTAAAATATTCCCATATAATTTTTATCTATCAGGTTATTTCAGAATACATTAAACGGCGAACAGCACGATTTGCTTTTTGCAAAAAAATTTTACTTTTAGATAAATATACGTTTTACTATAAAAATGAAAAAGCCGGAAATTTCCGGCTTTTTCATTTTTATTAAAATTTATTGTTGATACGTTACTACTAACTTCGGATGTTTATCAGGGTAAGAGGTATTATAACTTGAAACAAATATCCGGCTGTTATATAGTACTTCATCTACCAGCTTCAAACGGAAGCCATAATTAGCACCGCTTCTCACCATAGCATTCACCATATTCGTAACATCAATATCCAAATCCTTAAAAGATTGATCTGTAGCCGGAATTATTATCTGGTTGCTTGTAGCAGTTGACGGTTGATTATACCAGCCAATAGTGGAAGGCGACCAATCAGATGTAACTTGTTGCAATTGCATAGCGTTATCAGAACCATAATTGGCATCTACTAAATTACCGGTCAATGGATGAGGATTTGAATATAAATACAAATGCGCACTCGTAACAGTGGCATTTGCAGGTATAGAACTTAATTCATCAAATTTAAACACATTTCTTAGATACCAAAGCTGGCCCGAAGTCGTCCATGCATCAATCGTTATTTCGGGACTTGTTTGAGTTAAATCCTGACCATTCAAGCTGGTTACCTCATATTCAAAAGGATTGTTGGAGGGTTGCATAGTTAATGTTTGAACAGGGCTGGGTTTAACAAATACGGAAACCGTATCTACGCCCGTAGCGCCGTCGTTATCAGTTACCATTAGTTGAAATACATAATTACCCGTTGCATAATATTCTATCGCAGTAGTTGGAGAACCCGGATTTACTATAGTGGTAGCTTCTGGCCCGGATACCTGGCTCCATAAGTAAGCAACTATTTCACCATCGCTATCAATCCCGCTGCCTTTTAGTTCTGCATTGCTTTTCTTCGATAATGTTACTGTATCAGCAACACCAGCATCAGCAATTGGCACTTTATTTTGAGGAATATCAATATCGTTTTTGTTACAACTGATAAAAGCAAACAGCGCTAAGCCAAGGACAAAGCAGATAATTAGTTTGGTCATTACTTGAAATTTAAGGCAATATAAATAACCGTAACACGACAAGAATGCCTTTGTTACAAATTAAGGTAATTATAATAGGAAAGCGTGTATTACCGAATTGATCCGCCAGTTAACTACTATAATACTATGCGTATTAAATTGTTTAAAGAAATTGGCTGGTGCCGATAAAATTGTATTAGTATTATCAAAAGGAAGTAATCAGCCAATAATTTTTTTTTAAATATTAACCCGCTGCCGGAATATTCGCAACGGGATCTTCCGCCATTTTGCCCATAGCATATTGCTTCATCTTGGCAGCTGTTTGGTGCCCTACATATTTTTCTATCCAGCCTTCAGCCAAATAAATAACCGGTGTAAGTACAATGGCTACAAAGCATTTATAAGTATAATTTAAAATACCTACGGCAATCACCAGCGGCCAGCTCCAGTTGCTGCCCCAATGAAAGGCAATCGCCAGCACAATAAAACTGTCTATTAGTTGCGAAACGAGCGTAGAGCCGGTAGCCCGCAGCCATACTTTCTTGTCGCCGGTTACCTTCTTAATACGATGGAAAATAGTTACATCCACTATCTGGCTTACTAAAAATGCAACCAGGCTTCCCAAAATAATCCACATGCCTTGCCCAAAGATGCCGCTAAAAGCTGTTTGCATATTGCCAATGCCATCGGCTTGCTTGGAAGATAGCCAAAAGTCTGCCGCCGGCAGACGGATACTACTGTAAAACATCAAAAAAGCATACGCTATGAGCGCCACGGCTGTATAGGAAATACGGCGTACGGCTTTAGGCCCGTAAAATTCATTTACAATATCGGTGAGTATAAATTCGAGCGGCCACAAGAGTACACCGCAGGTAAGATTATATGATAAACCGCTTTGTCCAAAAAAAGTAAAGTTTGCCGGAGGAAGCCCCAATATCTTTTCGAGTGAGAAAATTTTGGTGCCTATACATTCAGCAATGAGCGCATTGGCAACAAAGAAGGCAGTAAAACCAATGAACAGTTTGGTGGGTTTGTCTTTAAGTATGGAGTGTATCATGCTGTACAAAAAATTGTAATATAATTTGTAAAATAAACACAACAAAATTGAAAATACGTAACCAGTTGAACGTAGGTGACGGCTTACGCGAAAGGACTAACGCTATTTCTGTAGCATTCACTATAAAATTCACCGGAAAGGCAAAAACCCAACCTAATATAATTACAATAGTTTCTAAAAATTCAATCTGAATGAAATCTGTTGTAAACAGAATAATCACACACAGCAGAAAAAATAGATTACATATAAAAGCCACTCTTGCCAGAAACGACAGCCAGCGCATATTTTTGGCGAAAAATACCATTAATTTGCCAACCGCTTAAAACAGTTTGATGAAAAATATTTCGTGGAAGAAAATAGTACCGCACGTTATAGCAATAGTTGTTTTTTTAATTGTGGCTATAGTGTATTGCAGGCCTGCACTGCAGGGAGAAGTATTGCAGCAAAGTGATATTGTGCAGTGGAAAGGCATGGCACAAAACGCTTTTGAATACAAGGAAAAGCATGGTCATTTTCCACTGTGGAATACGCATCTTTTCAGCGGTATGCCCAACTACCAGGTGGCTATGGAGGGCAAAAGTCTGCTCCCGGATTTTAATAAAATAATGGCACTTGGATTGCCCAAGCCTGTCTCTTTTTTCTTTTTGGCTTGTGTTTGTTTTTATATTCTTTGTATGGCATTTGGCACCAATTATCTCATAGCTATTTTGGGTAGCCTGGCATATGCTTATTCCACTTTCGATCCTATCATTGTAGTTACAGGACACGAGAGCCAGATGATGGCAATTGCTTATATGCCTGCTTTACTTGCCGGAATTATTTTACTGTACGAGAGGAAATATTTACTTGGGCTGTTTGTAACAGCTTTTTTTGCTACTTATGAGATTGCTGCCAATCATATACAAATTACTTATTACACCTTACTGATAATAGCCATCATGACGATAGCTTATATCATCAGGTGGATAAAAGCGGGCACTTATAAACACATGCTGATAGCCCTAGGGCTTGCTTTGCTGGGCGGAATTATTGGAGTAGCCAACTGCGCAATATCGCTACTTACCACGTCGGAATATGCAAAATATACCATGCGTGGCGGCAAAACGCTGGAGGCAAACGGCAATGAACTGAAAGAGGTAAAAACTACCGGACTTGATCTGGATTATGCATTCTCCTACAGTCTTGGCAAAGCTGAAATTGCTACCCTGATGATGCCACATGCTTTTGGCGAAAACAGCGGCGCGGCGCTTGGTGACAACTCCAACGTTGCAAAGGGATTGGTAAGCAAAGGCGTGCCCGAAGAAAATGCGCAACAGCTTGCCCAGCAATTGCCTAAATACTGGGGTGGTATTGTAGAAGGCACTTCGGGCGTGGGTTATCTTGGTGCAACCATTTGCCTGTTATTTTTAATAGGTTTGGTGGTAGTTAAAAGCCAGCATCGCTGGTGGATATTAGCCGCGGTGCTATTTGGTATTTTTATATCGTGGGGCAAATATTTTAGCGGCTTCAACGAGTTTTTGTTTAATTACCTGCCACTATATAATAAGTTCCGGGCACCATCTATGGCGGTGGTTATTCCACAATTGCTGTGTTGCGCTATGGCAGTGCTTTGCCTGGAACGCATCTTTTTTATAGATAACAGAAAAGAGCTTGCGGATAATTTCAAAAAGATATTGTATGTGCTGGGCGGCGTATTGGTTGTGTTACTGCTATTGTATGTTGGCAACGATTATGTAAGCAGCGGCGACGATCGCCTTCGCAGTGCCCTTTCTCAGGCTACCGGCAACAATGCAGATATTACCAGCACCATTTACAACAATCTTTTGCTTGACCGTAAAGCCATGTTTGGTGCTGATATACTGCGTGTTTTATTCTTTGCCATAGCCATTGTAGTGGCGCTGTTCCTTTACATGCGCGATATGGTAAACCCTGCTGTGCTGGTGATTGCACTGGCAGTGATTAACACGGTTGATTTGTTGCAAATAGACAGCCATTACCTGAACAGTCAGAGTTTTGTGGAGCCGGACAGCTATGCAGAAAACTTTACGCCTACACCAGCAGTAAGCCAAATTATGAAGGAGGATGATGGACCGCACTATCGCGTGTTCAATATTGCCGACAATCCTTTCAACGAATCGTTAACTGCATATTACTTGCGTTGTATAGGCGGCTATCACCCGGCTAAGCTGCGTATATATCAGGATTTGATAGAAAACCAGATTGCTAAAAATAACATGCATGTGCTGAATATGCTTGACACTAAGTACTTTATTGTGCCAACGCAAGCGCAGCAGGGTGGACAGCCTGCCCAGGCAATGGTACAGCGCAACGATAGTGCAATGGGTGCTTGCTGGTTCGTAAAAAACGTACAGTTTGTAAATGGCCCAGTGGAAGAAATGAAAGCATTGGACAACTTTAATCCTGCACAAACAGCGTTTGTGGATGCTTCTTTTAAATCTGCCGTGCAGCTCTCCGGCGCACCAGACTCAGCAGCCACAATTAGTCTTGTATCGTATGATAATGATGATATAAAATACACTTCGCAAAGCAGCACGCCTGCATTTGCAGTGTTCAGCGAAATCTATTATCCCGCAGGCTGGGAGGCTTATATTGATGGCAAACAAGTCGATTATGTAAAAACGGATTACGCATTGCGCGGCATGTCCGTTCCTGCCGGCAAGCATACCATTGAGTTTAAGTTTAGACCAGATTCTTTCTACAATGGTCAAACCCTTAGCTTAATAGGCAACGTGTTATTATGGCTTTGCTTTGCCGGATTTATTTACTATTTATGGAAGCGGTATAGACCCACTATCTCGACCGCAGAGAACAGGAGTAAATAAAGGTAACACTGAGTTCTTTCACTACAGCGTGCATGAGTTTAGTAAGGTTTTACAGGTTTTTATTTAAAAGAATAACAAGCTTTAAAATCAGGAATTCATACGTTTTCATTTTTGTTAAAGACTCTGCGAAAACGCTATTAACTCCTGGTATCTACGGTGAAAGAAAAAGTATCATTTTTATAAAAATACATCCTTGAACATTTTAGGTATTGCTCCGTATCCTTTTTTACCTCCGCAAATGGGCGGACAGAAATACATTGATATTTTTTATCGCTATGTAGGTGCCGAAGTAAACACGATAGTAGCTTCTACAAAGACCAACGAAGAAGCATTTGCAAGAAATTATATTTTGAAAAAAATATTCAATAACAGCAAAAGTCGCTATGGCAACCCTGTCTATTTTTTCAAATTAAAGGAATTGATTTGGCAGTACCACATCACGCATCTGATTATAGAGCATCCGTATATGGGATGGCTGGCAGTGGCACTAAAAAAGGCAACGGGTGTAAAGCTGATTGTTCACTCACACAATGTAGAAAGTGAGCGTTTTAAAAGCATGAACAAAAAATGGTGGAAGCCATTATGGTATTATGAAAAATGGGTGCATAATAAGGCAGACCACAATTTTTTTATTACAGATATAGACATGCAGTATGCTATAGAACATTTTGGTTTAAACCCTTCAAAATGTTCTACTTCGTTCTATGGAATAGAAAGGGACAAAGCTCCAACAGCAGCAGAAAAAAAAGTAGCTAAAGAGACAATTTGCCGGCAATTACAGCTATCTGTTTCAACTAACATCCTGCTCTTTAATGGTAACTTTTCTTACCAGCCCAACCGAGATGCGTTGCTGATTTTACTGAATACCATTGTTCCATTACTCAATAAAGATGGATACGACTTTAAATTGATTATCTGTGGCAAAGGCATAGATGATGAATTAAAAGCAATGAAAGAGGGGAATGTATTGATGCTTGATTTTGTACCGGATATAACTATTTACAACCTCGCTGCCGATATATTTTTAAACCCGGTGATCGAAGGTGGCGGTGTAAAAACAAAGTTGGTGGAAGCATTGGCAGCAAATACAAATGTAGTTTCTACACGCAGTGGCGCCAATGGCGTAAAAAAAGAGTGGTGTGGTAGTAAACTTACAATTGTAGAAGATAATGACTGGACAACTTTTTATAATGCCATCAAAACAAATAAAATTGATGATGAGCCGGTTTCTGAAGTGTTTTTCCAAAAATTTTACATGGGCAATATTGCTAAGGAAGTAAAGGCAACATTACAGTTGCTTACATCATAAAACTTTATAAAAATAAGGTTTGTTGCGAAGTATTGTTCCACTTAGCTTCCATACATACAAAACGTTATTAGTGAACCCAATCCATTGCTTAAAGAAGCGGGATAAATTGCGGGCAGCAAACAGGTTGTGAAAAAAGCCAATGATTAAAAAAATAGGAATAGTAACAGTATAAAAGAGCAAAATGAATAAGAACCAACCCGTTCCAAACTCTTTGCGGATGCGAACCAGATTGGAAAGCATTATCTGCAACCCTTTTCTATCATATAAATTAAAATAGCCCTTGCCTGTTGAGTTGAAAGTATCGTTCGATACCTCGCCCTGCAAATGATATATATGACATTGTCCGTAAATGCAGAGCTTACCCCATTTCTTCAAACGGCTGCACCACTCGGCTTCTTCGGCATACAAAAAAAAGTCTTCATCGAGCAAACCAGCTTTAATAATAACATCTTTTTTCACCATTAAAAAAGCACCATTAATCCAATCCACTTCTATCGTTCCGGTAGCATTTGGCACATTTGGCTTTTTTACACTTAATAACGAAGCAACCCATTTGAGTAAAGCTCCGGTGTAAGGTAAAGGTAGCAAATAATTGAGCCCTCCTTTCATGGCGTAGTTACCGGAAATCTGCGGTGAACCATCTTCGTTTAAAAGCTGTACGCCACACGCAACATAAGAGGATGAAATAAAGTTGTTGAAGCAAACTGATAATGAATTATCTGTAAATAACGTATCGGGATTTAAAAGCAAAACAACGTTGCCTTTTGCCAACCTGATACCTTCGTTATTAGCACGCGCAAAGCCCGCGTTGTAGCTCATCGCTATCCACTTGATAAATGGATATTGTGTAATCAATAATTGCCTACTATTATCTCTTGAATCATTATCCACCACTATTATTTCATACTGTAGCCCGTCTGCATATTGAATAAGCGAATGAATGCAATTGCTTATTAACTGTGCGGATTTATAGTTGACTATGATGATGGAAAGCATCAAATTAAGAGATAAATTTTTTGTTTTTAAGATACGAAACAGCCATCAGCATTTTGGAAAAAGCACCTATGCCCAGCAATGCACGCGGAACTTTGGCCAGGTCATTTGCCATCTTAATAATTACGGTAGGCCAACTTTGATTACCGTATTGCTCCAGTTGCTTTTTGGAGGTGATATTCATATTGCGTAATAAACGCCACCAGGCATCATATACCAATATATTCCGCAATGGTTTAACTCCATGCTTCTGTAATAGAATATAGCCTTCCGGCAGTTCTACTTCGGGTTTATAAATACACGACTGCGTTACCTGCGATTCGCTGATGCCTACATTAATAAGTGGCTGACTGATATAGTAGTAATTGCCTGTTTCTTTTAAAACACGGTTGTAAAATTCTATATCTACACGCCAGGGCAACCGCTCATCGTATTGTTCTTTTATACTGCTGTGGATGAGGGTAACGCTTGGCGGTCCTATCACATTTTCGGCAATTAACACAGCCGGTTCTTTGACTATTTTTTTGCTCCAAAAAGAGGACAGATACACTTCTTTTGTAGTACCACTTTCATAATGATTGGTGTAGGCAGAGAAGATAAATTTGCTTTTAAATGTATTCTTTGCAAAAAAAGCCAGGGCATTTTCGTTTGCAAACCAATCATCATCGTGCATAAGCTTTATCCATTCGCCGGTTGCTTTGGATATACCGAGGTTCCAGTTAGCCGGTGTGCCCAGAGCAACCTCATTTTTATAGTACAAAAATTTGAATTTGCTTTGGTACTGATCGCATACAACCTGCACACTATTATCCGGGCTATCATCCGATACAATTACTTCAAAATCTTTGAAGGTTTGTATGGCAATAGAATCAAGCAACCGTTTCAAATATGCAGTTCTTTTATATGCCGGTATGCAAATGGAGATTTTAACTAACATGAACCTTTTTGAGCAATAGTTACTAAGTGAAAAGGATTACTTTTTTGCTGATATAATATTTTGAAACCGGTAAACTCCAGCATTTGCCTGATAAGTGCAAAACTAAAAACATGATGATGTGCGCTACGATGAATAATATTGCTTTGTAATCTTTCTTTAAATTTGGTTTTATCTACAGAGTCATCTTTCGAAAAATCGTGGAGCTGCAAAATTTCCTTTATATGCGTTTGGTCATCTTCATCTTTATTAGAATTATAGTCATTAACCAAATGTTCAAAAGAAGTGTACGGTCTTCTGTTATCAAAGGTATTTTCCTTATCTGGCAGCACAAGCACTATTCTGCCTTTATCTTCTAGTACTCTGTTCCATTCAATAAGGGCTTTAATTGGATTAGCGGTATGTTCGAGGCTATGGCTTGATAAAAGAAACTCGTATTTGTCTGATGCAATCACCCGTAAGTTAGTAGCTTCAGCGATATATTGATATCCGCGTTTACTATTGAAGTAATGGTATGTATTCCCGGCTTCCAGCCTCCCTTCCCAGATAGTGTTATTGCTAAAATTTACTCCATCAATCTGCCGGGCATACACATATACAGGAAAAATGCCTTTAACCCGAAATATAGAACTTGGACCGCCAATTTCAAGTCCGGTTTGATTGTTAAATTGGCGGGCTATCTTTATAAGATTTCTTTTTGCTGGAGAATTAATATAAGAAAGATTAGTTATTATTTTGTTCACTATTTGCATAAAAACACAAAGTAATTAATAAAATTTTAGTTATGCGTATAGCGGGTTTAATTATTCTGTTTCATCCATCCCCATCTGTCCTTATTAATATACAATCATACCTGCCTTTGATAGATAAGTTAATCGTTTTTGATAATACGGAAATACCCGATGCATTAATCCATCAACAAATACAGCAACTACCAAACGTAATACTTATACATGATTATGAGAACAAGGGCATTGCTGCAAGATTAAATGCAGGTGCGCATATGTGCATAAATGAAAATTTTACATGGCTGTTAACAATGGACCAGGATTCTTTTTTTGAAGAATCTATATTTAAAGAATATTTGAATTGTTTAGCAAAATTTGAAAATTCAAATTCTATGGCTATGGCTGGAGTTGAGTATGTAAGAAGAACAGAAAGAAATGATTGTAATTATAAAGCTGTTAAACTGTTGATTACTTCCGGAAGCCTTGTAAACCTTCGATTATTTCAAACTCTTGGTGGCTTCGATGAAGCACTTTTCATAGATGATGTAGATACAGATTATTGTTTTAATGCAATAACCAAAGGTTACGAGATTATCAAGTTTGAAAATATTTATTTAAATCATTCACTGGGCAATGAAAGTTATCATACTTCACTAAAAAGCTTTAGAGTTACAAACCGCTCGCTGCACTCACCATTACGTTTATATTACATGGTTCGTAACTTTTTGTATATTAATAACAAATATGTGAATAGTATTATTTTAGAAGAAAAACAAAATAAGAAAAAAGATTTGCTTAACCGCATAAAAAATAATTTTCTTTACGGGCAAAACAGATTAACCTTATTACGTTTTCTTTTGAAAGGTTATATTGACTTTAAAAGAAAAAAGATGGGCAAAAAATTATAAACATGTCGTTACAGAAAGATATAAAAAATAAAGTATCGATTATATTCAGGAACATTTATAAAAAAGTCGGTTACAATTTTATACATGTTAGAAGAATAAAAACGCTTAAAGCAGATAAAATCAACTCTTATATTCTTTTTAGCAAAGAAGTTTATTTCAAAAGTCCTTTTGAATTTTTGCACAACCTTAGCGAAATCTTTATTGAAGAAATTTATAAAATAGAGTTACCTGCTGATGCGTTAATTTTTGATTGTGGCGCTAATATTGGTATAAGTGTTTTGTATTTAAAAAAAAGGTTTCCCCAGTCAACTATTGTTGCGTTTGAACCCGATAAACAGAATTTTGAAATTTTGAATTTAAATGTTACCTCCTTTGAATTAAAAAATGTAGAATTGAATAATACAGCCGTTTGGGTTGAAAACACTCTTTTAAGTTTTTCAAATGATAGTTCGATGAGCAGTAAAATAGAAAATGAAAATACAATATCCACAGCCTCGTTAGTAAAAGCTATACGCTTATATGATTTGATTAATCAACAAATTGACTTTTTAAAAATCGACATTGAGGGCGCAGAATATAAAGTACTTATGGATATTGAAACAAAATTACACTATGTGCAAAATATGTTTTTTGAATATCATGGTTCATTTGCCCAGATAGGTGAGTTAACCAACATTTTTACAATTCTTAATAAGCACGGCTTCAAATATTATATAAAAGAAGCGACACCTGTTTATAAACATCCATTTTTGAGAATAGAAAAAGATGTTCCTTATGATGTTCAGTTAAATATTTTCTGCTTCAGAAAGTAAATACCTTACTCTCTTTGTAAGCATTTTTATTTCTATAAGATACAAGTCTCTGGCACATTAAGGTCTCCTTTACCTTATTAACACAACCGTTCCTTTTTTATAGGTGTTACCACAAAAGGTTTTGGCTTTGATTACATAAATGTATGCACCGGTTGCTTGCGGCAAACCTTTATAAGTTCCATCCCAACAGTCAGAGACTTTGTCACCGTGAAAGATTAAAACACCCCATCGGTCGTAAATAGAAAAGTCAAGATCGTTAACTAAGCTCCATTTCTTTACACCAAAGCAATCGTTAATACCATCTTTATTGGGCGTAAAAGCTGAAGCCATTTGATAAGCATTGTCACTATTTTCAACTTTAACTTTTACTGTTACAGAATCTTCTGTTACACACCCATTTACACCCGTTGCTTTTACGTGATAAATAGTTGTTTGATTTGGCGTTGCCAGCGGTGAGGCTGAGTTTGGATTAGTTAATGTTGAAGATGGAGTCCACTCATAATTACTTGCGCCGATAGCAATGAGCGTTGCTGTATTTACAGTACAATCTATGTCATTAGAATGATTTACCTGAATAACGGGCTTTGGCGCTATTGAAAAAGTTGTATATAGTGTATCTTTTATCTTACAGGTATTATTTATAACAACTACTTTATAAATACCGGCGGTTGTTGGTTTGATATATGTTGATGCCTGAAAAGGCTGCAGAATATCCGGCGATGGATCCCATATATAAACATCCCCTCCTGAAGAAGTTACCAATTCGGAATCACCCAAACAAACTTCACTTTTAGATGGATTGATTGTAAAGCTGGGCGGTGCAGCTACGGTTATTTTTACACTATCTTCATTTATACAACCATTCTCACCTGTTCCTTTCACGTGGTACGTGATGGTTTGAGATGGTGACGCAATTGGATTTGAGATAGTCGAATTAGTTAAACCAATAGTAGGATACCACGTGTACGAATTTGCGCCAATTGCAAAGAGCTGGGCTGTAACTGTACCACAAATGATGGTATCATTACTTGCAGCAACGGTAGGCGGTTGCTTAACATTTATAGTAATCTCATCTGTTGCATTGCAAACACCATTTCCGGCAGCAATACTATACGTTGTAGTAGTAGCGGGAGCTGCAACCGGACTTAAAAGAATATGATTACTTAAATTTTGAGAAGGAGACCAGTTAAAAACAGTTGCATTTTCTGCCGAAGCTGTTAAAGTTACAGCGCCGCCGCTACAAATAGTAGTATCGGTTCGAACGGTTATCGTGGGACGTGCCAATACGTTTACACGTACACTATCTTTTGTAACGCATCCATTTTCATTTTTTACAAACACATAATATTTTGTTATATCCGTGGGGGCAGCAGTAGGATTGGCAATATTTAATGCAGATAAAGTAGCATCAGGTTGCCAGGTAAAAGAATTGCTGTTACCGGAAGCAGTCACAGACAATTGCGCTACATCATCCTTGCAAATTGTTTTGTCTTGTAAGCCAGATAAAGCAGGAGAAAGTAATGCATCTACGCTGATGGTGTCCTTACCAATGCAGCCTTGCGTATTGGTAACTGCTATAGAATAAACACCGCTTTTTGTAATTTTAAAATTATCTGCAGTAGAGCCATCCTGCCACAAATAGGTACTGCCTGTATTCTTTGCAAAAACAATCAAAGAATCTCCTTTACATATTGCAGTATCATTCCCTAACTTCGGAACAGGCGAAGCTAATGTAGACACATGAAAGCTATCCGTTGACTTACATCCATAGGCATCTGTGGTTACCCAATATTTGCCTTTACCAGATACATTTATGCTACTGGTATTGGCACCTGTATTCCATAAATAACTATTGCTTGTTGAAAGGCTTATCAGATTAACATTCCCACCCTCACAAAAAGCAGTATCAAGCGTTGGATGCTGTGCCGGCGGTGCGATAACAACAACCTGCCTGCAAGTGGAAGACTGTGTAGCAAGTCCTTCATCTACAGATAGTGTAATGTTGTAAGTGCCCGATTTATTATAAACTATATTGGGTGGATTTTGCAGCGACGATCCTGCAATGCTTGAGTTGGTACAGCCTGCAAATTTGAGCCGGGTAATCGTATTGTTATTTACATTAGTAATAAAGGAATATAAATCGTTATTCACTCTAAACAATTTGGATATGGAATGTGGAAAGTTTAGGCTTCCTATATTACCCAAAGATTTACCTGTAGGCACATTATTAAAATTGTTATTAAAATCAAGTTGTACAATATCATCTCCATTGCCGTTTACAATATAGCCAACCAAAGATTTACATGATTTAAGGATGGTTATATCTCTTGGTGCATTTAAAATATTATTGAAGCTACCGAGATCGATTGCAGTTGGTTCATTCAATAAAGAACTTCCGAAGTCAAGTCGCACCAGCTTATTCGAGTTCGCATTTGTTACAAATAAACTCCACTTGCCCTCATTATTTATAGCATGTACACCTGTCGGATAATCAAGCATATTACTGACATTACTTAAGTTAGTACCGGTTGGCACATTACTAAAGCTGCTAGTAAAAGCGATGCGCGAAATGGTATTATTTAAAGCATTTACAGTAAATCCATACCATTGCTCACCATCTTTAAACATATAAAAATCTACCGGCGTACTAAGGTCTCCGATATTACCCCAATCGGTTGCTATTGGTGATGGATTTTCTATAGAAGTTCCAAATTCAATCTTAATAACTCTCGAGGGCACATTATTAGGCGTGCTACCTGCAACAACTATTGCATACCATTTTCCTTCGTTCTTCACTACTTGTATACCTTCGGTTCCATAGCCCGTTGGTATGATTCCGCCAAAGTTTCCAAAGCTTGTTGCAACAGGTGTATTTAAATAACTATTACCAAAATCTAATCTTACCAGTCCGCCGGGGTAATGATTGGTGAGAAACGCATAATACTTCCCGTTGTCCGATACCAAATCCATAAAGACTGGTTGGGAAAAAGTTCCTCCAATATTGCCAACATTCTCAGCTAGTGGCGCTTCATTTTTGAGATCTGCAGTACAAAAGCTCCAGTAGTAACTGCTTGCGCCGGAAGTTGTATTAGTTATGTGAACAGGCGTATTCACACATACGGTATCAAGTATTGTAAAGGAAGGAATTATTGTATTTTGTTCTGTGCAGGTCCTTAAAATATCGAGAGCCGCTACATTTGAAACAACTCTGCAATTCTTTGAATTAATATTTCCCAACTCAGCACTTAACATCCTGTATAAAGAACTTTTTCCACCTCCGTCATTAGGAGCAATTAGGCTGATTGATATTGTGTTGGAATTAGGAAGGTCACTCCAGGTTAATCCTCTATCTTTGCTCACTTGCCATAAATAATCATACGGATGTCCCTGCGTAGTAACATCTCCGTACAATGTAAATGTCTTTCCTGCACAGATACTCAATTTATCTTGAAAAGTATTTGCATCGAATGAAGCACCTAATTGTGGTCCGCAGGCTCTAAAAGTAATATCATCTAAAGCAAAGTCATTTCCCGGGAAATTATCACCACCAGGGTTTGAATTGATTATTTTTAATACTACATTACTTATTCCGTGCGGCATTTGAAAAAAGAAGCCGTATTTATTCCACGTAAATGTATTTGCCTGTTGAATAGCACCTGTTGCAAAAGAGGCAATTTTATTACCATTTACATCCTCAATTGAGAAAGTAATATCCGGATTTTGCCCGGTCATTACGGCAGGGTTCAACACATTTGCAATCCACGCCGCAAACTCATATTTTGTATTGCCGCATAAGCCTGTAATGGTTTGCTTATAAAACTCGCCAGGTGTTGCGCTGGAATTAAAAAAAGCCATATAACCGTTTACATCCTTTTCCGTATGATCTTGCATACCGCTATACCAGGCGGCTTGCGCAACAGTATTATTAGTTATCGTATAACTGCCGTCGTAAATAATAGGTGATGCAGGATTTCCAAATACAGGTACATAGTTATAGGTTGTACTGGCACCGGGAACTATAGTTTGCAAAGGTTTGCCCGGATTATTACCGCTGCCAAAAGTGATATTTACAATCGGGTCGCCTAAACTACCTGTGCAAAGATCAGGGCTGTTATCACCTCGTAAATTTTGAAGATTAGCTTCGAATTCATCATAACCGGCAGCAATAAAAGCTATTGGATTATTACTTGCTTTGGTATTTATATTCCTGTCTTGCCAGCTTATTACATTATGTGAAGTATTCTTACTTAAACCTGCATATTGCCCATACACACTAAACGATAAAAAGAATAAAGGAGCAAGTAGCAAATTGACTTTTAAACTCATCTTTTAGCAATTCCAATTTGAATTTTTCAAAATAAACACATCTGAAAGAACTATAGTATTTAATAAAGCTTAATTGTCACGCGGTTTACCTTGTATAACATTAAAAAACGCTTTAATTTAAATAGGTAATAGTTTAGAGTCTGTTTAGAAACGATTGAGCATAATACGTATGGCGGACAGCGACACCATTGCTTGAGCAGATTTATTGAGTCTATCAAATTGCTTTGCATTTCGTCTGTTAGTCTCCGGCCAGGCAAAGGTCCGTTCCACAATCCATCTTTTCGGTAGTACTTCAAAATGGTGCTGTTCAGTCCTTTCTATAATGTCTACTGTTATTTTGAATCGCTTCTTAACTTTATTAATCGCTGTTCCGCTATAGACGCTGTCAACAAAGATTTTTACTATCCTTCTCCAGCTTTCCAGCAGTTTTTCAATGACTTCCATAGCACCATTTCTGTCCTGCACAGATGCACTCTGAATAACAACAGCCAGTATCAATCCAAGGGTATCAACAATGATATGCCGCTTAATGCCTTTTATCTTCTTACCGGCCTCAAATCCCTGACTTTCACTGCTTACAAGGGTATTCTTTACCGATTGAGCATCTATAATATCGATGGTTGGCTCCTCATTTTTACCCTTTGCTTTACGTATCTTTTCTTACTAATGTTCGTGTATTTGTTCAATCAGCAAAGCTTTCTTCCACGAAGAAAAGTTGTAATAAACAATATTCCAGTTTGGAAAATCAGCAGGCAGCATCCGCCATTGGCATCCGGTTTTAACCAAATACAATATAGCATGGACTATTTCCCGCAATTGGTATTTCCTACTTCTTTTTACATCTAAAAACTTTGATATAATTTGCCACTGGCTGCTCTGGTACAGGTTTGTTGAATACTTTGTCATTTTAATTAAGATTTGCTTATTGCTTAAAACGACATTCAGCTACCCGGCAACAGCTTTCTGCTCCTAATGCTATTCTAAAATCCTATCCCTAAACAGCTTCTTAGAGGTGAGGAAAAAGGCATTTACAGGAGTAAGATAAACCATTGCTGTTTAATAGTTCATGCAATAGCCTGATAAATACTTCATGTTAGATGTTACTTAAAGCCTGGCGTTCTTTGTCCATTTTTTGAATTGCACCTCCGGTACACACATCATACATAATATAAAGAGTACAGCTATTGCTATAAACACCTCAACAGTTCCAAAAACTTTTCCAATCCCTTGCGCTTGTCACCTGTAAGGCAATAGCTGATGTTTTTGCCAAAATATGTGTTCAAATCGTACACCGTATATGGGTTTTCTGCTACTACTTTATCCAGTTCTTTTAGTCCAACTGCATTAGCCTCATTAAACAATTTGCAAAAGCTGTTAGGCAATTCTTTGTTCGCAATCCATGCAGCAAATACGAACGGCAAACCTGTAAACTGTTGCCAGCATGCTGCTAAGTCATAAATATAAGGGGATATTAAACGTTGCTCCAAAGCCCTGTCTCCTATTACTACACCAGCAGTCGTGCCCCCAATATGTTCTCTAAAGTCTTCTTTAGCATCCTCCAGAACAGGATTAATTTTCCAGAAGTTTTTCAACAATACTTTACATAAATTAACCGATGTTCTACTTTGATAATCCAGTAAAATGCGTTCTACTTTCTCAAGCGGCACATCACTGAATAAGCAAACAGAAGCTACAGCACCTTCTGCACCAATGCAATAATCACTTATAATATGCCATTCTTTTAACTGCGGAATAGCAGCTACAGGAATAAGTCCTACATCCAATTGTCCCTGCACCAACATGTTGGCAATCTTTGCAGGATAATCAATCACCAAATTTACCTGCTCCAATAACTCCTCCGAACGAACAATTCCATACAATAGCGGTTTTGTGTTTAAATAACTTACCGCGCCTACATTAATCTTACTCAATTAAATTATTTTTGCCTGCAAAGAAAAGCATTGCAACGTAAGGAAAGCACAATAAAGTGTTTTTGAATTTCCTTTTATGATTGCCGGATGCTACAACATCATTTTCAAATGAAATTGAACAACCTTACTGCCATCTCCCCTATTGATGGTCGCTACCGACACCAGGTATCTCACCTTGCAGATTATTTTTCTGAGTATGCACTTATAAAATACAGGATACTGATAGAAGTGAAATACTTCTTGTTTTTAGCAGAAAAGAACTTCTTTGAATTATCCGACGCTGCAAAGCAATATTTGCAAAGCTTGGTTACTGATTTTTCTCCTGACGATGCGCTAAAGATTAAAGAAATAGAAGCCATTACCAACCACGATGTGAAAGCAGTAGAACATTATTTACAAAATCATTGGCAAAATTTATCCAGTCATATCGGGGAAAAGCTACTGCATGGGCATTGAAGTTGCCGGTAGCACCGCCAAATTTTGCTGCAAACGGTATATTAGAGAACAGTTCAACTTGGTTGTTTAATCGCTCAACAAACACCATTATTTCTTTGCCTAAAATAGTAGGTGATGCAGCTTGCCCGTGTGTGCGTGCTAACATTGGAATGGCATGCCACTGTTGTGCAAACTGGTGAATAGAATTAGTGAGTTCTTTGATAAATGGCAAGTATTCATTTTCAATACATTGTTTCCAACTCAGCGGAATTGCGGTGATTGATTATCCTGCAAAGATTGCCAACATGTTGGTGCAGGGACAATTGGATGTAGGACATATTCCTGTAGCTGCTATTCCGCAGTTAAAAGAATGGCATATTATAAGTGATTATTGCATTGGTGCAGAAGGTGCTGTAGCTTCTGTTTGCTTATTCAGTG
>Ga0068627_1000024_pt1 | contig 20721 bp, 11 predicted proteins | sample InSIn1gowninarea_FD_77430 | JGI IMG/M metagenome (GOLD analysis project Ga0068627, IMG submission 77430) | Clean room microbial communities from NASA Spacecraft Assembly Facility at Jet Propulsion Laboratory, Pasadena, California, USA -... ... | reverse complement strand
TGAGTTGACTTTGGATTCATTTATGTAAAATCTTTCTTGTATATTTACAGTAGTTAGGATAAACAATATTTAGGAAATATGAGAATAAACTGCGATGCCAGAAATCATCTAAAAACGAAACTCAATTTTATGGCATAGTTGCTTTATTAAATTATTGAGCATCAAAAATTACGATTTAGCTTGGAAATTGGTGAGCGCTTACTATAGAGTAAGTGAGAGAAAAAGAAATGCAAACTCAGGGATAAGAAGTTTCTATTTCAGCTTAATATTTTCAAGGATTGATATTGAATGCTACAAAAAATATGGGGTTGAGAAAAAAATTTAAAGTATTAAGCTCGCATATGAACCAAAATATCCTCCTTAGGTCTATTAAGGCATCTTTAAAGGACGCCGTTCTGGCGAACCATTGCTATTGATTAACAACAATCATAGGAGAAGAATGCATATAACTTAATATAACTATAGGCTCTGTACCTTTGCCACTTCTTCTCGGGATTTCACCTAAGGTCCAAACAAAGCCTTTCTTTATAAACACATCTCGATTGATCTCCTCAAAATAGTTTCGAACCTCCCTCTTCATTTTTCTGTTGAGATATACTATCGTGACAAACGCGACCAAAAATGCTGCGCCATATGCATAAAGGAATTCCACAGGCGGCTTCACCAAGAGATATATCGGTATAAAGGTACCCATTAGTGTCAATATTATCACTATAATAGGACAATCGAACCTGTTTTTAATATGGGCAACTGGTTGAAGTGCTTCTTCTACTTCTTTTCTTGAGATTAGTCCGCCAGTCATGGAAGGCTCATAAGGGTATGAGCTAAACCCCCCTCCACTACAGTATGCCTGTTGATAAAAGGTGATTGGGGCCAGATCAAGATCACGAGGAGTCATAGTAGGATTATCCATAGAAATAGGCTGGTGTTCGGGATATTTGGATTTTTGCTTCTTTTTTCGTTTGGGCTTGTGAGAGTTGCTCTCTTGCATGTTTTGATGAGGTTGGATATAGTCGGATGTTTGTATGCTTGAGTCAGGCTCGTGATGGTTGTGTACTCGCTTTTTCCCTTTAGGTTTGTGAGGGTCACGGATTTGCATGTTTTGATCAGGATGGCTATAGGCAGATGTGTTTGTGTTAGGATGTGAATAGTTGTATGGTCGCATGGGTTGCATACTTGAGTCGGTCTGTGAATGGTTGTATACTTGTATATGTTGGGTTTCTTGAGTTGTTAAGGGTTTATATTTGCTGAAATTTCTTTAATTTTAAATTGTTATTTTTTTTATCTTTGCTAGGATATTAATAATCGTACGATATTATTCCAATTCCAAAAAATGCAAGTTCACTTTTGTTCTTTTATTTTAAGGCTAAAAGATGTCTTTTCATGCCCTTCTTGCGTATTAACAGGTATGAATCACATACGTTTATAAAAACGACCTCACATTAAGAAAATTTATAGTCGTGTTTTTGACCCAAAATCGGAAGAAAGCAGCATGTGTTTATTAGGAGTTTGGGTTTCTCTCATGTGATGAATCATAATAAGACTAGTTAGTAAATCCAAGTACTCTAAAAGGTAACCTAAATATTATGGTCCATATCAACAAATTTTTAAGACCTAGAATCGAGCAAATAAAAGAAACTGATCAGAAATTAATTATTTTAATCTAGATGGGAATCTTGAAATTCTGATATGTAGTGTATTTTTGGCGAGCTCAATCCGTAAATTATTAAGAACATTTGTTTCGGGCAATACTCGACGGTCTCAATTTTACTGCACTATCTTTTTAACTATTAACTGTTTTATCGCAACAAAAACTGAACTTAATGAATATTTAACTCTTTTTACTTAGAAAAACAGAGCCATCCAACTGGTAAGCAAGGGCTAGAGTAAATATTTCTTTTTTATTGAAAGCACAACTCAAATTTATGGTGTTTGAAGAAAATGTGTAAGATTAGCTCACTTTTATAGCTCCTTTCATCGAGCATACTTGCTCAGCTCAAAATCTGATCTTTCTAGGAGATTCTAAAATTATGTAACTTAGAAGTAGTCACTCATTTATCGCTTTGTTTTGATAAGTAGTGCTATAATGTCATGGTCCTTTTCAACTGGTTTATGTGCAAGGTTTAGGAGCATTGATATTAGAGTGGTTTTGATGCAAGTTTCTTGCAAAATTTGGCATTAGGGCTCCTTGCAGTGAAGTAATTGAGTGACCTATCATGTCCTAACTAAGAAACTGATACACGTATAATCTAAATATAATTGTTGGTGACTTGAGTACAAAATACGAAAGGCATTTACATTTTTTTCCCTTATTTGATACTTCTATATTGCTACGATCGAAGGGTCATCAAAAGTGACTCATTCTAACTTAAGAATTTGTAAGAGTACGTAAGAGTATATGCTCTTAAAGCTTAATGATAGAAATATATACAGTAATCTCTGGTATTTGTGACTGATCGTAGGGTTTGCGCAGACATGATTTTGAGGCCTTTTTTCTGTTTTTGTCCGTAAATTCAAGATGCAAAGTCAAATTGTAATGTTCACCAAAGGGTAAGAGCAATATAGCATCCTTTAGTGTGGCGTTCTTTTTATCACGAAGCCTATGAATCTTACATATATAACAAAAAAGCTTTTTATGCTAAATTTCTGAGCATTCTTCAAATAATATGAAAATCATAAACCCTTAAAATACCGATTATAAGGTAATATCCTCTTAAATGAGAGCATTTAATAGTATAGTGTTCATGACAGATTGTTAATCTCTGAATCATAATCTCTAATAAGTTCTTTTTGCTAGTGATTACTTAGTGCTAATTTAACCCTTTTGAATTAATATTGGTAAAATAGGATTGGAATAAAATGTACAGACAATAAATCTTTTTTTAGTTCTTTTGGGTTTTTCATTAGAATACCTCGTTATATTATTAGTATAATCATACAAATTGAGCATAACTTTTAAAGTGTTGTTTGACCTTAAAACTATCTGCTTGATAAGAGTGCATTGAGCCAGTAACCGTTTTTAAAAATAAACTTTTCTCTTCTTTCCTAGCAAATTTTCTAACTGTATATTACCATGTTTTTACATTATGAGGAGGATTCTATTTCTATTCTACTTTATAAAGTTATATTATATAGTAATTATGCTTAGGCGATCGGGCACGAGTGGATTTCCTCTTTGTGAGAGCGAGGAAGAAAACATATATTAGCAGCGCCTCGAGGGAGGTGCGAGGTGCTATATAACGAATCCCTGAGAGTGTGGGGAGCTGAAAAGCAACAATCACCCACTAGACATACCTTACTTATTTATATCATAAAAGGCAAATATTATAAAGACATAAGATAGAGGTTTAAAATCTGGAAGAGACTTGTTTAGTCATATTACTGATTGCTAGTGACGTGCATTGACATGGCCTTCGCATTAACCAAAATACAATCACTGCTAAGAAACACAATTCCACATTATCTTTAAGTTAACTTAGCATCATAAACAACCGAGTCTTGTTTTGCTCAAGATCGACCTTTTTTTTACATCTTCAATATACACTATATATCGATAATATCTTAATTTCTATGTTATATCATGCTATGCTATGTCATGTCATGTAATGTAAGAAGTCACTTGTGTTTATGCAGTACATGATATAGAACCAACAGCCTCACCAGCAACTTTCTTCAGACAGCAGGACTGACCACCTTCAATGTAGCAGAGATCAGTTGGCACAAGGCACTTGGCATCAAATATACAAGCTCTCTCTTGTGAGAAGTCAGACTTCCAGTGAAGAGTAAGCTGATTGATGCGGCTACCTGCTCTTCCACTCAGATATGAGAGGTAGTATCCTGAAGCGCTAGGAGTAGCACTGGTACATTTGGTGTTACTACGTCCATAGCTTCCGAAGGTGGTAGTTTCACCTTGGTCTGTGACAAATCTGAGAGCTGTGACAACAGTAGTGCCGCCCACTGTGCCAGTGCATACTGAAGCCTTTACAATGTAGCCTCCATCTGAGCGCTTCCATTCGCTTGTGGTTCCTACTTTAGTGCCAACTAGGTCTGAACTATAAGTGGGACGAATTGCTTCTGGTAAAAGGTCTGTGATCAACCATTGAAGATCACTCTCATAGCTGGCCTGGAGTGAAGTGAGACCATTGTTGTCAGCAGTGACAGTCAAAGTAGCAAGATACTGAGCAAAGTCAAACTGCTCAAAAGTGAAGCTTGTGCCTTGAGATCCACCATAAGGACCTTTTTTTTGTGTTTGAGGCTTGAATGAGGAGAGTGGATAGGAAGCACTATCAGAAGCAGAGTCCGAGGCTGAAGCGGAGGAGTCTGTGTTGAGAGTAATGACTGATTTAGTGCCTGTTGAGATGCTTATGGCTAGTGATGAGGTGACAATGCAGCCAAGCAGGCCCAAGAGAATGAGAGTACTCTTCATGTATGTATGTGTTTGAACTGTACTTGTTTTTATTGAGGGTTTTATGTTGGATTATAAACTCTCTGAAATAGTAGCGCTTTTATAATGGGGGAAATTGAGTTTATTAGACTTACCTCACTTTTCTAATTGAGTGGAGAAAAAAAGAGGGAGCTTTTTTTGGCGGAATAGGAAGCAACAAAACTATTAATTTAATCTCAAACATGCTTAGCTCGAGAAATAAACCAGTGAGCTTTGCTAGAGCTTAGCTATATGATAGTCTCTACTTCCTTTTTTTTTCATTCTATTTTTCTTTGCTACATAAAACAGTAGAAAGTGTTTACTCACATTGTTTTTTCCAGAAGCTGTTTTTAAAACAATTACTAAACAGGAGGATAAAAATCAACCAACGCTGCCAACAATATTTTGTAATGATCTTGAGCCGCTATCCTTCTGGACTAAAGGTTAGGCATATTACTTCTATTTTAGAGCTTTATACAACACGCTTTATTCCAAAACCCTCTAAAAGCGAGAGAAGATAACTATGTCACACACTAAAAATCGATCTTAATACAGCATCTTTTCAGCAGAGATTTCAACTCTTTTGAGACTGTGGGGCATAAATAGCAAAAAAAAAAAATGTAAGTTCTGCCGTAAAAATCAAGCCTCAGCCTCCTAATTTGTGGGGCTTGTTTGATAAAATATTTTAATGTGTGGGGCACACGCCCCAAAAACCTGGGGTTTTTACAGCCCTGAAGTTTTTAGCTATTCCTAGACCGCCACCTTTTTTTCGATTATACCGGCAGGTTTAATAGCAGCGCATGAAGTGGGAGGGGCACCAGTCTTGAATTTCTAAGTATGGGCGCTGGATTAATTCTGGATTTTTCGAGCCAAATAAATCAATTATTTATACTGATCATCTCAGCTTAGATATAATATAACTCACAAAAACAAAACAAAAAACCATCTCTTGACTCCTCCTAAAATGAAGCTACTCATTGTCCTCTTCAGCTTAGTCGCTTTCTGCTCTGCTCAGATTTTCGTCACTGATTGTCTCCTAAGTCATAATATCGAAAGAAGCAAAGTCGGTGACTTACCACTTATCTGGGATGCTGCTTTAGCAGCTTCCTCACAAGCTTATGCTATAAAGCTCGCTGCTACAGGCACCTTCAAGCATAGTGGAACTCCTGGCGTTGGAGAGAATCTCGCTCTGGGTACTTCAGAAAGATACTCCACTGGCTACAACACTACAGCTCTCATCAAGCTCTGGCTAAATGAGAAAAAGAACTATATTGAAGGCTGCACTTATCCCGATTGTGGCTCAGGTGTTGGCCATTATACTCAAATGATCTGGGCCAAGACAAAAACAGTTGGATGTGGCAAGGGTACTGATGGCAGCATAGACATTTTGGTTTGTCAATACTTCCCACCAGGAAACTATATCGGAGAGGAAGTCAACTAAGTAAGGCAAAGACAGGAGTGAGTAAGTGAGTGAGTGAGCAGCTAGTCCATTATGATGTAGCTTGCTCATTCAAAGAATAAATAAAACATACTTACATACATAGAGAGATAGATATATAATATAATGTGCAACATTTGTTTGTTGATATTTTTACCGTAGTATAGAAGCCATTGTACGAGAAATTAGCTATGTTGATATTGTTAACAAAGAGCTCTGTAAAAAAAAAAAGGTGTTACTTTTACAATAAGTTGTATCCCTCTTAAGACAAAACAGCTACCGGTGAATGAGTTAAGATAGTTTAGCAGACTTTATATAAAGGCATAAGCTCCTGAAGGCTGAAATATGAAATATTCTCTGCCAAATCATCATAAGAGCAGATTTATGAATTTACCCTCGCGAAAGTTTAATTTTGGAGCCTTTTTATTTGACTAGTTAGAATAAGTATATTTGACATTTTTAATCAAGTACTATTGAGTTAACCTCCTAATTTGAGCGGAATCAACTTTCCAGCTCAATCACACCTAAAAATGAGTCTTCTAACCTCAACTTAAGGTTTGAGTCAATAAATATAGTCTAGAGCCAAAAGAATTGTTATTAGCATTAGGTAACAGCGCTTGTCCTTGTTTCCAGAATCTTATTAGTTGTGATCGGAATGCATACTTACCTATCTAAAGAATATTCCGCCAAAGGACGTCATTTCTACTCGGAATAAGGCAGGAAGACTGAACATCTTGATCTTTTAACTTAGAATGGGTCAAAGACTGAATAATTGTCATAATTGTCTAACGAACCCTTACATTCATCATGATTAGCCTCACTCCTACTTCAATGGCTTCTTTGCTTTACAACTTTTATCTTGCATTGTATGATACAAGTTCGAGAATAAATGTGGAAAGTTGATACTAAAGATTTTCCGGGTTTTGTTAAACTTTTGCGAGAATTTCTTCCTCTCTTTTGGATTAATAAAATGACAGGAGCTTAATTAATTTGGGAAGTGCTTCCAAAAACAAATGAGAAAGCAGCATACAACACTAAACTAGACACTATTTTGAATTTTGAACTTTTGAAGGGATATTCTAGTTGTAATATGCAGCATCTCAAATAAAACTCTTTGAAATAAATTGTGTACAAAATGTATATTTCTAACAGTTCATAGAACCTTTTGAATACGCCAAAGAATTATGGTTTTAATATAAATGCAGATAAGATTGTCAAATCACACACGTTTTAATTTTTCAAAAAACAAAGTTCACCTTCGAATGAAGTTTTTACTTATTTCTTAGTCGCAAAACATTTAAAAGTTTCAATGAGAATAAATATTCAGAAAACTCAAACTGAGGAAAAATCCTTTAACAAGAAAATCAAGCTAATGAATTGCAATTTGAAGGATTGGTGATTGGTCTCGCTTCTTTCCTCTTTTTGTCTTTTTTAAAAAAATTTTAATGAAGATTTTAGTCTCTTTAATGGATTTTGCGTCATATGCATCAGAGTATTCTTTAATATTAAAGAGAGATTGTTATTTTATTTTGAATTGAGGATGTCTGATATTTTCAATTAATTGGTGTAATTATCAATAAGTGATAAAAAAACTATATTACTCGACGCCAAAATTAAAATTAAAAGTTCGAAGTACGTGCTCCCTGATGACAACGCCAGGAACCTCAAGTAGTTTCTTGCTCAGCCACAATTGATAATGATGTTAGAAAATGACCTTGAAAAAAGAAAGACTACAACTATAACCTTACACTCAAACTCAAAAATAGACAAGCCAGCAAAATCTAGTTCTAATAGAAAATTGAATCTGTATCTCCCCAAGTGAAGACATTCTTGTGTTTGTAATAATTCCTAAAGGGATGAACTAAAACCGAATCCCAAAGTAATGAAATCCCTTAGAAAGAGCCGACAAGGTGCAAGAGATCTTTATCTCTATGTTAGAGGAGAGTAACAACCATACTAATTAAGATTTAAATAGTCTTCAAAGTGAGAAGGTCTTTGATAATAAGGAGGTCATGCTCCTGGGTGAAGGGTTCAAACATCTTGTGTTTGAAAATATCATAAGGCTGAGTTTTATTAAGTAAGCGAATAAAAACCTCCTATCCCTAATATTTATTCAAAGATGCACTCAAATAACTGATGAAGGTATAAATTTCCTAAGTCAAGGCCTTACATGCCTTTCATCAGTGCGAAGCCTATCTCTTCGCTTTGAATAGTAAGCAACAAAAAGAATGAAAGATTAAGTGTCCTTTTTAAGCTGTGAAAACATTACGGACAGAGGAATCACATTTATAAGCAATTGCTTTAAACACCTCACCTTAATAACAAACATTACACTAGAATTCATGTGGTAATACTAAAAAATAAGCATCTAGTAATCTATTTTCTTTGTCTAGCTGCGGACACATTACTGATGAAGGACTAACATTATTGAGTAAAGGGCTCAAAAATCTTACCTTATTACAAAATATTCATTTGACTTTTTACCAGTGAATACATTTGTTAAATATGAAGTTAACCCTTTACTTCTAGGCTCAAAGAAATTAGTGATAGAGGAATTGGATCTATAGGGAGAAGTTTGAAACACTGCACTTTGCTGCGCAGAGTATATTTTAGTTTTGCTTGGTAAATTTAATGAAGACTATCACATTCATTGATTAATCAAGCTGCAATCAAATGACCCTAAATGGCGTTTCATGTCTAAGTGAAGGTTTAAAATACCTCACTTGTTTAAGAAGGCTCAGTATGAACTTCTATAGGTTAGTATTATATCGACTTTGATATTTATCATTCGTTAAAGCTGTGTACAGATTCCAGATGACGGAATTGAAGTCCTAAGCAAAGCCTTCACCCATTTTACCTTATTAGAAGACATCTATCTTCGTTTTGAAAGGTAGAATGATCTTATTTGAGGTTTCATCATTTATAGCTGCAAGCACATCACTGGACAAGCACTTATTTCTTTGAGCAGGGCTATAAATCGCCTTAGTTTACTAAAAAGTGTTGAACTTGACTTTGCAGGGTAGATATAGCTAGCATCACTTTTTTGATTTTTTATAGGTGTAAACAAATTACTACAGAAGGATTTATATCCTTGAGTGAAAGTTTCAGGACACTCACCTCCTTGCAGAATATTAGCTTTCGTTTTCCAAGGTATATATTATAAAGAACGAAATCTATGCTTTACCTATAGCTGCGACCAAATTACTGACGATGGGCTCAAGTCTCTCAGTGAGAATCTAAAAAACTCTTTATTACTAAGAAAAATTAATTGGGATTTCTCCAGGTACTACATATCAAGACCAAATAGCTTCTATAAAAATTTTTCTTTGCAATCTATTGACTGATTCAGGTGTAAGTTGATCACAGACGAAGGGGTTAAATTCGTAAGTGAATGTATTAAACATATTACCTCTCTGCGAGATATTACGGTTGGCTTATCAGAGTACTTATGTCCTTACAATTGACATATTCATTTTATCGCTTTAAGGTGTAATGAAATTACTGACGAGGGAATTGCATTATTTGGAGATACTTTAGTAAATAATAAGTTACTAACAAGTGTTAAAATCACTCTTTCAAAGTAAGCATCCAAAAAAAATAAAAATAAATTTGTCAATTATCTAAAGCTGTAAGCAAATTACGACAAAAGGAAAGAGCTCTTTAAAAGATCAATTGAAGTTTATTGGATCAGGTAATGTTTATATTTATTAAACTATTCTCATACAGCTTTAAAAAAACGCCAGAAACTTTATCTATAAAAATATATTTGAATATTTGACTGATCATATCTTAGAAAAAATTAATTCGATATGTCAAAATAACAAAAATAAAAAAGTGTTTTAAAGCTAAACTTATTCTAATATAACTGATGCCTTTTCTAGTATTTTACTAAGAATGCATATTACTGATACCGGTAGTTTAGCTGATATGTATATGATAAAAGCTCATATCTGTTTCCCTCACATGGACAGTTATCTCAGGCCGGTCTACGTCCACCTTTGGTGTCTGTGTAAGAAAGCTCGCATTGTTACTAATACATATTCTTGTAAACTTTTCGCGTTCTTATGTTTTCACCTTAATTTCGTTGATTTCTCTTCTGAATTAAAATATTAATCCTTTGACTTCATCCGAAATACAATCAAAAATAAATTTGATCGATGAAACCCACGTCATACCCCTTATTCTTTACCCTAATATTGCTCTTGGGCCTCCTTGCTCAATCTACTCGAGGCAAGTTGTTCCCAAAGGACTTTAGCTGGGGTGTTGCTTCTGCAGCATATCAGGTCGAAGGTGCTTGGAATATTGATGGCAAAGGCCCTAATATCTGGGATTACTTCTCAGCAATTCCTAACAGGACCTATGAAGGAGAAACTGGTCAAGTTGCCGATGACTTTTATCATCATTACCCTGATGACATCAAGATAATGCAAAATCTTGGAATCAAGAATTTTAGGATTTCTCTGGCCTGGTCTAGACTGCTTCCTAATGGCACTGTAGACACTCCAAATCCCGCAGGCGTGCAGTTCTATAATGATCTTATCAATGCTTGTCTGGCTGCGGATATTGAGCCTTGGGTAACTTTATACCATTGGGATTTACCTCAAGCCTTCAACGATTTCTCCGCAAATGGAACTTGGTTGAACCCAGACATTGTTAACAAGTTCAACGACTATGCCGACTTTGCCTTCCAAAGCTTTGGAGATAGAGTTAAGCACTGGCTGACCTTTAACGAAATTAGCAGTTTCACTTGGTTTGGATATGGCCATGGCACTGAAGCCCCAGGTAGGTGCGGTCCTGACTTTGGAGACTGGTGTACTTCAATTGGTGGAGGGGGTAACTCTAGTACTGAACCCTACATTGCTGCTCATCATGCCCTTCTTTCCCATGCCCTTGCTGTGCAAACATACAGAACTAAGTACCAAAAGGCACAGAATGGCACTATTGGGCTAACCATGGCTGTTAATATGGCATATCCTTGGGATTCAACCAATCAAGATGACATCGCTGCTGTCGATACAGATCTCATTTTCCAGATGGGATGGTTTGCTGACCCTCTTGTATTCGGTAAATATCCAGACATTATGATTGAATATGTTGGAGATAGACTTCCTGCCTTTACTGAAGACCAAAGTGAACTGATCAAAGGCTCTTTTGACTTCCTTGGGCTGAATCATTATACCTCACATTATGTTCAACATACTGGTATTCCCGGCTTTAACTATGGAAATGATAGTAGACTCATTCAGAACTCGACCGATGTCCATGGACATCTTATTGGTCCTGTTGCTGAGTCATCCTGGCTTAACGTATACCCTAAAGGGATGAAGGATTTGCTTAAATGGGCGGATACAAGATATAGTCATCCTACTTTTTATATCTTTGAAAATGGAGTTAGTGTTCCTAACGAAAATAACATGCCAATTAATGAGGCTCAAAACGACACTTTCAGGATTGGTTTCTTAAAGGGATATATTACTAACCTCATCTTAGCTGTTTTAGAAGATGGAGTTGATGTCAGAGGATATTTCATCTGGTCCATCTTGGATAACTATTCTTGGGAAAGTGGATATAGAATCAGATATGGACTCTTGTATGTGGACTATAATAATAATCTGACAAGATATATTAAAGATTCAGCTAATTGGTACTCTGACTTTATTAAGATCATGTCCGATGAGCATTATTTGGAAAATATTGAAGCCTTCGTAGCAGTTGGACACCATGAACTTGAGTGCCTTTTCCAGTGATATTTGAGAATCCTTACTAAAATTAATACTTAATTTATAGTCATTATATAAAAAGCTCCCATATTTACCTATTAAGCTCATGAACAAAATATTTTATGTGTCTTTGAAAATTTGCTATTAATAAAGTCAAAAAATAAATAATGTTTAGCCTATTAGGAGAAGTACCAAACCAATCACCGGATAACCGAAAATGAACCAAAAACTCTAAATATAATACTGCTCACTTTGATTCCTCAGGCAGTTTGAGATCTTTTATTGGTATAGCCTTACTTTATGGGATTTAAGAGTTATTATGGATTTACACATCGATGTGCTCAAAATCTTATGTATTTGTGAGGAAAAGAACCTCCATCTTGATTAGAAGTAGACCATTATTGATCATTACAAAATAAGTTGAGTGGGTTCATCAATAGGTTCTGAAAAGGACATGAACCAATTTGTCACTAAGGTCGTTCTGGGGCTTTAAAATTCGAATTCAAGCCATTCAGAATCTCCTACAAAATATCAAAGTCGCTTAATTTTAATAATTTCAAAGATTTAAGGGAATATTTTGGATAATTTTCATTTTTGGATCTTAATATGGGTAAACAAAGTGATAATTATGGGTAGTATAATCAACGACATTTCATAAACTAAAAAGATGAGAATAAATATTTCTGAATCCCTGCTATTTATTACCTTTTACTAGCAAGTAATAAGTCAAAACTAAACCAACTATAAACAAATTCATAATTGCATAAACTAATTTATTCCTGAATTCATCATTACAACCATTAAGACCATGTTCTGAATTGTATTATTTCCAAGTAAAATTTAATATAGCTTACTAATTAAAATCGTATCCAAATTCACAAATCGCCTGTAGATGTGTCATAACATAAAGTTATGACACCCCTACAATGGAGTAACTGTTAACTATATTTTACTGTTTTATTTAAAGTAAAAAACTAGAAATCTATATGCCTCCAGCATATTTATTTCACACTTAAAGGTGAAAATGGGCTATATTACTAGAAATCTTGACCTATTAAAGCATCCCTAAACCGAAAAATATTATTGCTTGACGTTTTTAACTTAAAGGTATTAAACTATGATCCCTCTAAAATTCTTTCTCACACATTTACATTCAGAAAAAGCCGCCATGTAACAATTAAATTTGCTCCTAAAGCAAAAGTACAAAGGTCTCATTTTAAAATAATATTCTTTGACTAATATATTTTCCTTATAGAGATGAGGAGCTTCAATGCATGAAAATGGAACATTAGAAAAGCCAAGCTTATTGTATTATTTATATTATTAAAGCTAACTCAAAATAGTCCGGAATAAAATCAAAATGTTAGGCATCATTTTTAGCTTACATCTATGTCGTGTTGAATTTTTATTCTCTCAATTTTATTATTTGTTGTCAATTTACTAAAATCCTAATATTGTAAGAGGTTAGTGAGCCTATTCTTTACTAATAGATACATTGTATTACAATAAATTTATTTTGATTTGAATTATATCTATATCCTAGCAGACGTTTAAAGATTTTAATATATATAATAAGATGATTAATAAGGAACAAAACAACTAAGGTACAACGGTTAAGGAGTATATACAACAAGGAACCAACATATAAAGCTTATGGTGTCACTTCTGGTATTTATCAATGATTTGATATAAAAAGAAGCATACTTAGTTCTGTGAAGTTAATAAGTATTTTGCTATAAATTTAGTTCAGAGATTCTAATTCAAAAAAGCAATATACTAAGAGATAATTTAAATTATGACTTAATACATTTTTTGCCCAGTCTTTATAATGTGAAAATCAAAATATCATTAAAAACTAAAAACTGGATTATTATAAAACTAATCTAAACTATATCAATAACTCAAAATATTTTGAATTATAAGCCCATAATACTAATTCTCATAATCATACTAAAACATTGAAAACACAACGAAGTTTTCTCTAAAAAGTAATTTATTCCATACTAATCCTACATTAAAGCCAAAACTATTTTATCCATAGAACGCAAAAAGTCAATTACTATGAGAAACTCTCTTTAAGTCAATAGAGTATACTTCCTTGTGGAAGAAATTAAGACATATTTAAGAAAGATCCGAAATAGTCCCTTAAAAAATACACAAACAAATCTTAGAACTGTAACGAAAAAACCTTATTTTCAGTAGGCTCTTCTCAAAATAAATAAAAAGGCACTTGACAACAATTGTATGTTGGAGTAGACAAGCCCTTTCTACTGACATATCTTCTAGTTAGTGGGTGTGACTTAAAACTTGCATAATTTAAACATATTTCTTTTAGAATAATTGCTTCTTGTATTTTCTCTCTTTTATTGATACAGAAGCCTACATTATGGTATGTCCTAGGTTTATAATTGTTTTATTTAAATTTTGTAATTAAGAAACAATGAGTGTTAAACCTCGCTTTCTCATTAAGGGTATACAAGTGAGTATGGCGTAATTGCGCTTACCAAAAATATTCTCATACAAATACAAAATAATGATGCCGATTTGAGTCGATACTCTGGTGTACTATTATTTCCTTACAGTTTATATCTCACTTTATCAATTTGGAGTTGAACGGTAGTATATATAAAGTAATTTTGCTGAAATTACTGAACTTTAAATGCTTTTGTTATTTTCCGACTTTCAAAATAGCCTCAGATTCATTACCTTTTTATTTAGTATACATTAGACACAATTATTGAGTCCTATTAACTAAACATCTTTCATAATTTAAGATAATAATAATAAAAACAATAAGAATAATAGCTGATGATGCGCAAATTTTAGTTTAATAATAATAAAAACAATAAGAATAATAGCTGATGATGCGCAAATTTTAGTTTAATTTAGCTCTATATTACCGAGCAAACTAAATTAAACGTTAGCAGAATATTCTGCTCAGTGTATTTACATACTTATACTCATGAACCGAAATATTTACTTAATCCTGATTAAGTAGTTTTGGTTGTCTAACATCCTATAAGTTCAAATAAGAACTATCTCCCAATGCAAACGTGCCATATTTAAAGACAGAATCTGTTTTCAAAGATATCTCATTAAGTTAGATCCTTGTGAATATACATCATTCTATTAATCCTAATATCCAAAATTTCCGGAACTACTTCTTTATCAAGCCAGAAGGAAGCTCTATTCCTACAATTTTAGAGTAACTCTTCAGGAAGCATTTGATGTTTTAATACGAATAGGTTGGTAAGAGGATACTAATGCAAAGAAGAAGTGCTACTAATATGATTTTTCTCAATTCAGTTACTGATAAACCTTGTTTTTAACTTTGCATAATTTTAAAATAATCAATTTCTCCTATAGACTATCTAATCATTCGGATAGTAGATAATTACAATATAACGCTTTAAGGACCAGAAAGCACAAATGACAGACTATGGACAATTATTGCATAACCACATCTTCTCCAGACCTCATTCGAGTAAAGCTAAACTAACTCAGCTCAACAAATCACCATCTATGAGAAATAGTTCATCTCCAAAGGCCTTTCATTCCTTCTTAGATTTCAGTGCTAAGAAAAATGATTCTATGAATGCTCTAGAATTAATTCCTTATAAAGAAGACACAACTTACAATAAAATCAAAAAGGAGGGATACAAGATGTCCAATAGCTCAAAAGGCATAATACCTAATGAAAAGTCTTCCTTTTTCGGATATGACAAAGATAGTTCAGTGATGTCGGGAAATGACACGAACAATGAGAATAATAATGTGTTTAGCTGTCCTGTTACCAATAGGATTGGCTCCAAGCAGTATGAAAATATAAGTAGATCACAAGGTATGCATAGGAAGCTATCACAAAACTAAACATTTTTAGGTTTGATTGTTCCTGCGTACCATGGATATCGAGGTGAAAAGTCACGATCCCCAAATGGTCAAAGTGTCCGAAAAAATCATTTTGGGTTCGAAAACCCATCATCACAGAATGAACTGTCTTTAACTCTTAAAAAGTATTTAACTGATTCAAAATCAAAGGTATAGTTCCTTTATTTAGAACAAATCTAATTTTAAATAGGACGTTTCAACAAGTGTCTCAAAAGGAGTTGACGCTGCTGAGCAGAGAAAACTTGATGTCCGCCTATGTTTAGGCGATAGTTTGGATTTATCAAATATATCCGAGAGTCCTAAAGGCGCTAAAACACATGGAAAAATTGGTGCTTGTGAAATTCCACTTGTCGAAACTAAGAAGCCACCAATTAGCCAGATTTATCAGGATCTCCTCAAAAAAACATATGAAGGGAAGTCCTATTGCGAGTTCCAAACAAGCTGTTCAACAAAAGAAAAAGCCTATATATAGTAGACCCCAAACATGCAAAAATACTCCTCAAGCTAAGGTAAGCTTACTGCCTTTACACCTACTATATCTATCAAAATATTAAATATTCTATACAGAAGCATTATTCTTTTAATGCCATGACTAACATATTGATAGCAATATCCAACTTCTATCCAAAAATTCAGTGATGCTAATATGCCTCTACCAAATGAAGCAAGGTCATCGAAACCTGTTAGCCGAGTGACAAGCGCACGCATCACTACGCCTAAAAAAGAGACAAATGAGCCCAAAGCCCCAACTACAGGAGATAAAACCAAAAGAGCAGAGGTCATACCAAAGCTCACCACAGTCGCTGCTTTAACTCAACACGCTTCAGCTATTCCACTACGTGCAAAAAAAGATTTCCTTCATTCAGTTACAAACTTCCAATTCGAAAGAGTCTTAGGACAGGGTGCATATGCTGTAGTAAAGCTAGCCTGGGACAAAATAAGAGCACAGAAGGTTGCAGTGAAGATATATGACAAGAATATAGTCTCTGATCCACGCAAAATGAAGAATGTCAGAAGAGAAATTGCACTCTTAAAGGAAATGGATCATCCTCATGTAATTAAGCTTTTAGATTCATTCGATACTCTAAAGCAAGTAAGCGCCCTTATTGGTATCCAAGCTTAATTTTTAGATTTATGTCGTCATGGAGTTCGTTGGAAAAAACTCTCTGCACAGCTATCTAAAAGCACTTGGTTCGAAAAAGCTCCAAGAGACCGAAATCAAAAGGATCTTTGTTCAAATTTGTCAAGGCATCAAATACTGTCATAACAAAAACATAATCCATAGGGACATCAAACTGGAGAATATCTTAATGGATGACGATAACAATATTAAGATAATAGACTTTGGTTTCAGTATGAATACAGCTTACGACAAGAAGCTAGATACACACTGTGGAACACCCTCGTATATGGCCCCGGAGATTGTAACAAAAGCCTTATATAAAGGAGGACCAGCAGATATCTGGGCACTTGGGGTTATACTGTACGTTCTATTTTGTGGCCATTTTCCATTCAAGGGTATAATCGGTATAATAATGTTAATAACTATTTTATAGGCACTGACGATCGAGACCTCTGTCATAAAATTAGAAAAGGCAAAATTGAGTATCCAGCTCCCATTCCTGAAGATGCAAAAGTTTTACTTCAGAAAATTTTAAAAGCAAATCCTGATGAGCGACCCAAAATTGATGAAGTAACGAACTATATAAATAGCGCTAATAATCCTAATAGATCCTTCAAGATTCTTGGCTAAGCAGTAACCTTGAGTAGACATAAAGAAGGTGTAAATATGATTGCTGGAAAATCAAGCATATTGTCTATAGACTATAAAAACATGTAGAGGCTTTGAAGCTCGTCCAAATTTAAAGACAGAATACATACAAATTTAATATTTGTGTTTTTATTTGTTATATTGGATTTCTTCCTTAAAGCTTGTTCGATAATTTCTATAAATATTATTATTCATTTTTTTCGGCTAATATATAAGAAAGCATTGATATTTTATTTTGTTATAATCCCTTCTATTTAAAGCTAAATAGAAAGTAATCTAAACCACACTTATTTTATAATGATATACATGAGCTTAATAGCTAAGCACGTTTCTCTCTGTTTGTAAGCCTAGACTTGAATTATCAATTATTTTGGATAAGGCAAATTACTTAAATCAATACAATTATCTAATCAAGAAGGATCTACATATGAATTACAAAATAAAAACAGATCATCAACTCAAGAACGGCCCATGAACAAAAAAATTCAAATCCATTAGACAAACAACTTATTACGTTCAGAAAGGTAACAACAAACATTATAAACAATTAAGTTCATAAGGTCTAGAAGATATAAGAAGTATTATTGTCCTGGATCCCATTCTAAAGCTGCCATTTTATTTTTTTAATTTGGAGCTAAAAGTAAACATAGCTCTTGAAAGCACAGAACCAATTGTACAATTATGTTCGACTTCATAAGTCCGTTTACTTCAAGGCCGCAAGATAGTACTTGGGGACGTATTTCTGAAGTTCCAAGGGAATATTATCATCAAACATCTTCCTCGTCACATAATGTAATCCCATCTTTAACAGCACATCAATATCTCCGAAGATATTAAACGCCTTTTTCGACTCAATAGCTAATTGTCTTTGCAGAGTGTCCATATTTATGTTCATCTAATAATAATTAATAAAAATGCTTAGTAACTTATAGTTTACTGAATTTTCAGGAGATGAACTCAATAACACAATGAATGGGAATCTGATCACATCTTCGTTCTTAGACTTCAAAGCAGGGTTTTCTTGAACAACTTCTATTCTTTTGGCATTCACCTGTCCTGGGTTCCTAGCCTTAGAAACCTCCATTCCTCCTTCGAGTTTTTCTTTATTAGTCTTAACAAGGTTTTTAATGGCAAGACATTTAAAGACGAGCTCGTGTAATTGCTCAATCTTGGCTTTGTTTCTTTTACGTGCTTCTTGCTATAAACAGTTATATTGAGTTTTTAAGTAAATCTTACTATATCTGCAAGTATTTTGTCTTTGTTAGCACTGCCTTTCTTTGCACCTTGACCTATTAAATTCAGTCATTTTTGCATAACAAATAAGATTACCTATATGGGCCATGGAGTCCTCACAGTACACAAGCTTTCCTTCTTTTCTCAAAACACCGGCAGCGATCAAAACATTCAAGGCATCATAGACCCTTCTCTTCACATTTTGTTCGTCTTTGCTCTATTATTTTATTAGTTTCACTCGATGAGACCATTTTTTACTTCTTCTTTAGCAGATTTAGAAGCCATCTTTTGTCTCAACTCATAAGTTAATGTTTCAGCGACTTCTTTGTATGAAGTTCTCTTCTTCTGGCTGACAATCTCCTTCACCTTCAAACTGAGGACTCTTAATCCTCTTGTACTTCTTCCTTTTCCATCTCCATAACCATCATCTCCATCACCATCGTCATCATCAAGATAGGAATCTAGTTTTATTAGGTTTAACAATACTTTGCTAAATTTACCTGTTGGTCTTCTTTCAGGGCTACTCGGTCTATAGTTTGACTTCATTACTCCACCTGAAGTTTTCATGTCAATAGTCTTTGATCCCAAAGTATGTGTTTCTTTAAATTGGTCAGACACTTTTCTCATTGGAAGTCTCGTCATTTCTTGCATCTTCACGACTTGACCTCCTTTCATATCATGATATCTGTCAACATCACGATCTTGCTCAGGAGCTCCATATCCAGAGTGCATCTTAGGCTTTACATTGTGATCTCCATTGTAGCCACCGTTCATTGACATGTTTTTCATTTTCATAGTTTTCGCAGACTCGTCACTCCACATTAAACTCAAAGGATCGTCATTATGAGAATCCATCATGTCTTGACCTTGATAGTAGTAATCTAAGCCACTATCATAACTTTGTTGCATCATATGAGGGTCGTATTGATTCTGATAGTGGTAAGTTTGAGGATGATAGTTTCCATATCGTGCATGGTCTTGTTGATAAGGTTGTTGTTGTCTCATACCTTCTCTCATACCTTCATAACCCAAATTTTGGCTCACATTGTGGTTAAAATGGGGTGCAGAATGATGTGAACGTCCAATAGGACTATATGATGGGGCTAACAAGGCATCTTGGTAGTTCGCAAGATGATCTCTTTGTCCAGGCACACGTAAAGCCTGAGAGTTGCCTGCTTCCAGCAGGTTTGCGTGGTCATCGAAATGGCTTGGGAATTGGTCTAAGTAAGTCTTTCCATAGTCCAGGAAGCCGATATCGGAAGCTAGAAAGGGGTTTCAGTTTAATATAAAATCGAAATCTTACGATTAGTGAAGCTGTCAAGGTTATGTTTGAAAAAAATGCTGCTGAAGTCTTGCTTGAGCATGGAGTAGGGGTCTTCTCTGTCGAGTGCGTCAAATTGGCGTGCCATGAGGTTTTGGTCCATTATGTACGACGGGCTTTGAGACTATAATAAACCGGGAAAATTGAGGTGGTAAATTAGGAAGCGGAAAAATTAAATAATTATTATAAAAGTTTCGAGCCTTATATGCAAATTTAGCGGGTTTAGAGTGGTTTTTATTCGAATAAACCCCAACTAAAAAGCTCAAGCGTTTTTCCTTATTTTCCACAGGATTTCTTCACTTCCTGGATGGTCAAACGTATCTAGACCTACTCAAGCCTTTACCTTATCCTTATTCTATTAACAATTCCTTTTTCAAATAAGAGGACATGCCTGTCTATCAAGTACTATAAGCCTAGCTTTCCTTCAAAACTTATACCATTTTTTTGGGAATAGTCCAACCAACATGACTTCTCTGGTATTTTAGATTGGTCTACTACATATTCGCCTTTTTTCAGTTTTGTTCAGTTTTGGAGCCAAAAAGAAAACCAAAAAATAGAAAAATTTGGGAAGTAAAAAATAAAAAGCAAAATATAATAATGCCGGCATATAAATATGTCCAAACTGAAACCGCCCAAGCGAATAATATTATCATCTAAAGTGGAAGACGCCATGGAAAGATTTTTTTCAAAACTCAGGAGACATGGATGACTGAGTTTGGCGGCAAAAATTTTATATAAATCACCTAAACTTTATAATACTTGAACCCAATACCATTGGAGAGTTATACTATACTAAAGCTTCAAGTTAGAGGAGTGAATAAGTGGAGTAATCTTAGACTATATCAATTTCTTAAGTATCTTTATAAGGACTTGCTTGTCCAATTACCTAGCTTAGCCTAACTTTCAAAGACGAAAAAAAAATTTTTT
>Ga0068627_1000022_pt1 | contig 21061 bp, 35 predicted proteins | sample InSIn1gowninarea_FD_77430 | JGI IMG/M metagenome (GOLD analysis project Ga0068627, IMG submission 77430) | Clean room microbial communities from NASA Spacecraft Assembly Facility at Jet Propulsion Laboratory, Pasadena, California, USA -... ... | reverse complement strand
GGATGTTTTCACAAGACCTAAGTACAAGTTAATGGTGAGTTCTAGATGGATTTACAAGGTAAAGCAGGCAGTTGATGGCAGTGTTGAGAAACAAAAGGCAAGGTTTGTTGCCTAGGGTTTCTCACAGGTTGAGGGGATCGATTGCGATGAGAATTTTTCTCCTTGTAGCAAGGTACTCATCAATTAGATCGATGTTGGCACTATCAGCTCAAATGGGGTGGAAGATCCACCAGATGGACATGAAGACAACATTCCTCAATGGGAAGATTGAGGAGGAGATGTACATTGAGTAGCAAGAAGGTTTTTAGACCTTTGATCATGAGTCGCATGTGTGCAAGCTCAAGAGGGATCTGTATGGGCTGAAGCAAGCACCCCATGCTTGGTACAGCAGGATCGACAACTATTTCACTGGGTTGGGTTTCACCAAGAGTGAAGTAGCTGTGAACCTTTACCACATCATGCTAGAAGGTAAGCCATTGATTATTGTTCTTTATGTCGATGATTTGATTTTGATAGGTGATGATCAGTTGATCCACTCTTGCAAGGAGGGCCTTGCATGAGAGTTCGAAATGAAAGACATGGGTCTTATGCATTACTTTCCAAGTATGGAGGTGTGGCAAAGATATGGAGAAGTTTTTGTGTCTCAAGGAAAGTATGCCAATGAGATCCTCAGGGGTTTCCATATGGAGAAGTGCAAACCCATGCAGACTCCTCTAGTTGGGAACTAGAGAAAGGAGGATGCTACTTCAGGGGAGGTAGTAGCTGCTAATGTTTATCGGTAGCTGTTAGGTTCACTTATGTATCTGGTGAACACACGACCCGACTTATGCTTTGTAGTGAACCAGCTGATTCAAGCTATGGTTCAGCCTACCAAGTTGTTTTGGAAGGCAGTGAAGCATGTGCTAAGATACCTCTGAGGCACATCTCAGTTTGGATTGTGGTATAGATAGACAGAGGGAGTGAAGCTTCAGGCCTTCATAGATGCGGATTGGGCAAGGAGTCCATTAGACTGGAAGAGAACTTCTGGAGGAATATTCAACCTTAGTTCAGCTGTAGTTTCCTGGTACAACAGGAAACATAGATCAGTTGCACTTAGCTCAGCAGAGGCTAAATACATGGCTGCTAGTCAGGTTGCATGTGAGGCCATTTGGATGCGGAAGATTCTAGTGGGATTGTTTGGTCAGAGGATGGATCCTACAATGATGTACTGCGATAATTAGAGTTGTATCAAACTCTCTCAGAATCCAATTTTTCATGACAAGTCCAAGCACATTGATATCTGGTATCACAATTTTCGAGACTGTGTGGTCAAGAGGATCATGTTGTTGCTGTATGTTTCGACCGAGGAACAGGATGTAGATATTTTGACGAAGGCATTGTCAAAATGCAAGTTCAAGTTCCACAGAGACAGGATTGGGGTTACTGATAATCCATTTCTTGTTGAGAGAGAGTGTTGAAAATAGCAACAAGAAATGCTAAATATAGAAGTGCTAAATTTAGTACTACTATAAATAGCATTTCGGGATACCTTCCTATTTTAGTCAGTCCCTAAACTAAAATAGAGAATTAAAATTTGAATTTGATCTTAGCAGCTATTTGTAAAATAATTAATTAATTCACCATGAGTTAATTAGTTGTAGAAAATCAAACATGAAGTCTATGTGAAGACATGCAATAGTTTCTCCATTGATTGAGGAATTTATCCATCAGTTAAAGGGATAAGGATGAGTTGTAATTAGTTAGCTCAAAAATCTGAGTTAAGTCGAGTTAGATTAGTTCAAATAGTTTGTTGAACTAATTGTGAGTTTAGTTAGTTAATGCATGCATGCATGTAACTACTGCACTTCAGATAACTGAATATTCTCTCATAAATAACTCATGCATGTCAGTTCAGTCAAAGACCCAGTTGAGATCAGGTGATGGGACAATGTACTATCAGTTGCAGGAATATTCCTTGGAGGATATCTCTTGCATGCAGAAGGAATTCATTCCTTAGAGATTGCGCAGTTACTTCTTCAGTTTAGTGAGTGTGAATGAGGCCAATTCACAAAGGTGGCATCACTAGACCCCAAGGAAAACTGTGCAAGGAAATAGGAGGCTTGGAGGGCTTGAGGAAGACATATGTTGTGTCTATTTAGTCTGTGAGTTGTATTTTTCTATTGCAGAGATGGGTAGAAATGCTCAAGGGAAGCTGTCAGGTTGATGCTGGATGCACGAGAGAATGTGGGACAACCATCTTCTCAGCGCAGAAAAAAGAGGTCGAGCAAGCGATACACTGGTTACATGGCCCTGGTTGGGGAGTGTGTAGATTCGGAGCCTTCTTCATTCAACGAGGTAGTGCAACGACTAGTCTGGGTTGATGAAATGGTGGAGAAGTACAACTCCATTGTGTGGAACTGTGTTTGGGATGTTGTCCCAAGACCTTAGGAGAAGTCAGTGGTGAGTTCCAAATGGCTTTGTATGGTAAAGCAGGCAGTTGATGGTAGTGTTGAGAAACATAAGGCAAGGTTTGTTTCTCGGGGTTTCTCACAGGTCAAGGGGATCGACTACAATGATAATTTTTCTCCCATAGAAAGGTACTCATCGATTAGATCAGTGTTGGCACTATCAACTCAGATGGAGTGGAAGATTCACCGGATGGATGTGAAGACAACATTCCTCAATGGGAAGATTGAGGAGGAGGTGTACATTGAGTAGCCAGAAGGTTTTCAGACATTCAATTGTGTGTCACATGTGTGCAGATTGAAGAGGGCTCTGTATGGGATGAAGAAAGTACCCCTTTCCTGGTACACCAAGATTGACAACTATTTCACCAGGTTGGATTTCACCAAGAATGAAGCAAATGTGAACCTTTACCACATCATGGTAGAAGGTAAGCCATTGATCATTGTTTTTTATGTCGATGATCTGATTTTGATAGGTGATGATCAACTGATCCAGTTTTGCAAGGATGACCTTGCATGAGAGTTCGAAATGAAAGACATGGGTCTTATGCATTACTTTTCAAGCATGGAAGTGTGGCAGAGATATGGAGAAGTTTTTGTGTCTCAAGGCAAGTATGCTAATGAGATCCTCAGGCAGTTCCATATGGAGAAGTGCAAACCCATGCAAACTCTTCTAGATGGGAACTGGAGGAAGGAGGATTCTACTTCAGGTGTGGTAGTAGTTGCTTTTGTTTATTGGTAGGTGATGGGTTCACTTATGTATCTGGTGAACACATGACCCGTCTTGTGCTTTGCGGTGAACTAGCTGAGTCAAGCTATGGTTCAGCCTACCAAGCTGTTTTGGAAGGCAGCGAAGCATGTGCTGAGATACCTTTGAGGCACATCTCAGTTTGGATTGTGGTACAGATGGACAGAGGGAGTGAAGCTTTAGGGCTTCATAGATGCGGATTGGGTAGGGAATCCATCAGATTGGAAGAGCACTTCTGGAGGAATCTTCAACCTTGGTTCAATTGCAGTTTCCTGGTACAACAGGAAACATAGATCAATTGCACTTAGCTCAGCAGAGGCTGAATACATGGCTGCTAGTCAAGCTGCATGTAAGGCCATTTGGATGTGGAAGATTCTAGTGGGATTGTTTGGTCAAAGGATGGATCCTATAGTGATCTATTGTGATAATCATAGTTGTATCAAACTCTATGAGAATCCAGTTTTTCATGACAGGTCCAAGCACATTGATATTCTGTATCACCATCTTCGAGACTGTGTGGTCAAGAGGATAATCTTGTTGTTGTATGTTTCGACTAAGGAATATGATGCAGATATTTTGAGGAAGGCATTATAAAAATGCAAGTTCAAGTTCCACAGAGACAAGATTGGGGTTACTGATAATCCCTTTCTTGTTGAGAGGGAGTGTTGAAAATAGCAACAAGAAATGCTAAATATAGAAGTGCTAAATTTAGTACTTCTATAAATAAAATTTTGGGATATCTTCCTATTTTAGTCAGTCCCTAAACTAAAATAGAGAAGTAAAATTCGAATTTGATCTTAGCAGCTGTTTGTAAAATAATTAATTAATTCACCATGAGTTAATTAGTTGTAGAAAATCAAACATGAAGTCTATGTGAAAACATGCAACAGTTTCTCCATTGATTGAGGAATTTATCCATCAGTAAGGATGAGTTGTAATTAGTTAGCTTAGTTATCTAATTTAAGTCCAGTTAGATTAGTTCAAATAGTTTGTTGAACTAATTGTGAGTTTAGTTAATTAATGCATGCATGCATGTAACTGCTGCACTGCAGATAATTGAATATTCTCTCATAAATAACTTATGCATGTCAGTTTAGTCAGAGACCCAGTTGAGATCAAGTGATGGTACAATGTACTATTAGTTGTAGGAATATTCCTTGGAGGATATCTCTTGCATGTAGAAGTAATTCATTCCTTAGAGATTGCGCAGTTACTTCTTCAATTAATGAGTGTGAATGAGGCCACTTCACACAGGGGGTATCACTGGACCCCATGGAAAACTGCGCAAAGAAATAGGAGGCTTGGAGGGCTTGAGGAAGACATATGTTGTGTCTATTTAGTCTGTGAGGTGTATTGTTCTATTGCAGAGAGAGCAGGCTAGCTTGTGAGCTGATTCTTTTTGTAACCCGAACATATTTCCACTTGTATGATATTACATAGATTAGGGTTTTAGGCTGAGGCTTTCCCCATGATTATTCTTCTATGTTCATGTGTGATTTATTTCTCATTCTCAATTATATGTGTTCTTATTGATCTTTCTCATATTCGATTAAGCTTCCACAAAGTTTGTTGTAGAAGTAGATCTTGTATTTTTCTTTCGTATATTGCATAATCTATTGATCTACAGTGGGAAGTTCTACATGGTATCAGAGCAAAGGTGATCAAGGAGAGAACAATATTCAGGAAGGGGGAAGTTCAAAGTTTGTGGTTCTTGAATATAGAAATAGAGTTCTTATCACATCTCAATTTCACCAATCTCGTTCAACGGTTTAATACTCGAATATGCTCTTGATGGTAGTTCGAATTATATAGCCTGGAAGGATCGCATGGAAGCAATATTAGAGGATAACGGTCTAAATGACTTCATTGATCAAGAAATACCCAAACCGGCTGATGCTACTGAATTGGCAGAATGGAAGAAATGTGTGGCTAGAGCAAGGAGAATCCTTCTGGCGGGAGCTGGAGACCACATAGTCTCGAGTCTCCATGTGAAGGAGACACCATTTTCTATGTAGAAAACACTGAAATATCTATATCAGAATAGTAGTTATCAGAGGAAGCTGGCACTGAAAGACAAGCTTCGGAAAATCAAGTGTGAAAAGGGCGACACGATCTCTATGTATCTAAACAAGCTCACCACCTGCAAGGATGAGCTTGGAAGCATAGGGATCATGACAACCGATGATGACATGGTGAGTCTTGCACTCCTCAGTCTTCCTAAGAGCTGGCATAGCTACCAATACCCAGTTAATGGAAGACTAAAACTGCTAGATTGGGAATGACTTTGGTCAGATCTGATGCAGGAGGAGATAAGAAGAAGTTCCAGAGATGGATCCTAATCAAAGCAAGATGATGAGGAAAATCTAGCCTTAGCGAGTAAGGTGAGGAAGGGGAAAGGGAAGGTGTCCCAATCCAAATCTAGTTCTTCCCATGGTGGGAAGAAGTTTGAAAAATAGAAAGTGTGATGCTTTCATTGTCATGAAGTGGGCCATTATGCTACGAATTGTCCACACAAGAAATCCAAGAAGGGTTCCTCGAAGGAATCTGATGGTGAAGCACTAGCTTCACAATTTGAGCTAGATTTCTCTCTCTTATCACATGCATGGTTTCATCCATGGTGGGATGTGTTTGATACCTGGAGAGTGGAGATTCATTCCACATGTCAAGTGACAAGAATCTTTTTGGTACCCTGGAGGAGAAGGATCTCTAGGTGCGGATCGAGATGGGCGATGATGGAAAGTATCATGTTTCGGGTGAAGGTCCGGTTGTGTTTTAGAGGGAGCATGGAGCTCCTCTCACCCTAAGTGATGTAAAATATGTACCAGGTCTGAAGAAGAATCTTGTGTCCATTGCTATGCTAGAAGATAAAGGCTATGATATAGTCTTTAGCAAAGGAAAGGTATTCTTGAGGCATATCGGCACTGGACAGACAAAGGGAATCGGGACTTGAGTAAAGAATCTCTACAAGATGGAGGTAGATGACTGTGCTACATTGAGCTCCAAAGCTGAGATGGTGTAGAGCCAAGATGTTGGCAAGCTATGGCAGAAAAGATTGGGCCACTTGCACCATGGAGCCCTAAAGATCATGTAGCAAATTTCTACCAGATTACCCAAGGGAAAACTAGAGCAGACGAATATATGAAAAGGTTGTACCTTGGGTAAGTATGCTAAATATTCCTTTCCGAATCGAGACAATAGAGCTGGAGCAATCTTATAGCGAGTTCACTCATATGTTTGTCGACCATTCTCTACAGCCTCCACTGCTAAACAAAGGTACTATGTTATTTTTATTGATGATTTTAATCGTAGATGTTGGATCTACTTTATGAAAAAGAAGGATCAGACCCTCTTGAAGTTTTGTGAGTTTAAAGCCTTGGAAGAGAAAGAATCTAGAAAGAAAATAAAAGATTTGTGTAGTGACAATGGTGGAGAGTATGTATCCCAGCAGTTTAAAGACTTCTGCACTGCAGAAGGAATTAAACGAGAGTTGACGGCACCCCATAACCCACAATACAATGGGGTGGCCGAAAGGAAGAACAGATCGATTGTGGGAGCATCTCGAGTGATGTTGCATGACCAAAGCCTACCACTGCATTTTTGGGCTAAGGCATGAAATACAACAATATAATTGTAGAACAGAAGCCCGCACCATATATTCGGAATGAAGACACTTATGGAGGCCTTTCCCCTGAAGGGACCAGATGTGAGTCACTTCTGAATCTTTGGATCATCAGTTTACTGTCATGTGACCAAAGATGCCCGGAAGAAGCTAGATCCCACAACTAAGTTAGGAATACTTATGGGGTACACAGATACACCCCACAACTGTCAAGTGTACTTGCCTACCAATTAGAGGACTGTGGTAGGTAGGGATCTAAAGATTGACGAGCAGAAATCCATACGAGTATCACTTGAGAGGGAGATCAAGTTGCATGTAGATGAGGAACTTTCATTTCCTAAGGAAGAGGAGCATTAGATTGATGCGGAGCAGCCGCATGTAGAGGATTCGGGAGTGGAGACATCCACTCATGCTGATACTTCCAGAGATGGGTGGAAACGCTCAAGGGAAGCTGACAGGTTGATGCTAGATGTGTGGGAGAATGTGGGACAACCATCTTCTCAGTGCAGACAGAGGAGGTCACCTGAGCGGTACACTGGTTACATGGCCCTATTTGGGGAGTGTGTAGATTCCGAGCCTTCTTCATTCGAGGAGGCAGTGCAACAACCAGTCTGGGTTGATGCAATGGTGGAGGAGTATGACTCCATCATGTGGAATTGTGTTTGGGATGTTGTCCCAAGACCTCAGGACAAGTCAGTAGTGAGTTCCATATGGATTTACAATATAAAGCAGGCAGTTGATGGCAGTGTTGAGAAACATAAGGTAAGGTTTGTTGCTCGGGGTTTCTCATAGGTCAAGGGGATCAACTACGATGAGACTTTTTCTCCTGTAGCAAGGTACTCATTGATTAGATCGATGTTGGCACTATCAGGTCAGATGGGGTGGAAGATCCACCAGATGGATGTGAAGGCAACATTCCTCAGTGGGAAGATTGAGGAGGAGGTTTACATTGAGAATCCAGAAGGTTTTCAGACCTTTGATCGTGAGTCGCATGTGTGCAGACTCAAGAGGGCTCTGTATGGGCTGAAGCAAGCACCTTGTGCTTGGTACACTAGGATTGATAGTTATTTCACCGAGTTGGGTTTCACCAAGAGTGAAGCAGATGCGAACCTTTACCACATCATGGTAGAAGGTAAGCCATTGATCATTGTTATTTTTGTCGATGATCTGATTTTGACAGGTGATGATCAGCTAATCCAGTCTTGCAAGGAGGACCTTGCATGAGAGTTAGAAATGAAAGACATGGGTCCTATGCATTACTTTCTAAGAATGGAGGTGTGGCAAAGAGATGGAGAAGTTTTTATGTCTCAAGGTAAGTATGCTAATGAGATCCTAAGGTGGTTCCATATGGAGAAGTGCAAACCCATGTAAAATCCTCTAGTTGGGAATTGGAGGATGGAGGATGCTACTTCAGGTGAGGTAGTAGTTGCTACTGTTTAGCGGTAGGTGGTGGGTTCACTTATGTATCTGGTGAACACATGACCTGACTTATGCTTTGTGGTGAACTAGCTGAGTCAAGCTATGGTTCAGCCTACCAAGCTATTTTGGAAGGCAACGAAGCATGTGCTGAGATACCTCCGAGGCACATCTCTGTTTGGATTGTGGTACAGATGGACAGAGGAAGTGAAGCTTCAAGGCTTCACAGATGTGGATTTGGTAGGGAGTCCATCAGACCGAAAGAGCACTTCTGGAGGAATCTTCAACCTTGGTTCTGCTGCAGTTTCTTAGTACAGCAGGAAACATAGATCAGTTGCACTTAGCTCAGAAGAGGTTGAATACATGGCTGCTAGGCAGGCTGCATGTGAGGCTATTTGGATATTCTAGTGGGATTGTTTGGTCAGAGGATGGATCCTACAGTGATCTACTTCAATAATCAGAGTTGTATCAAACTCTCAGAGAATCCAGTTTTTCATGATAGGTCCAAGCACATTGATATCCAGTATCACCATCTTCGAGACTATGTGGTCAAGAGGATCATGTTGTTGCTGTATGTTTCAACTGAGGAATAGGATGCAGATATTTTGATGAAGGCATTGTCAAAATGCAAGTTCGAGTTCCACAGAGACAAGATTGGGGTTACTGATAATCCTTTTCTTGTTGAGAGGGAGTGTTGAAAATAGCAACAAGAAATGATAAATATAGAAGTGCTAAATTTAGTACTGCTATAAATAGAATTTTGGGATACCTTCTTATTTTAGTCAATCCCTAAACTAAAATAGAGAAGTAAAACTCGAATTTGATCTTAGCAGCTATTTGTAAAATAATTAATTAATTCACCATGAGTTAATTAGTTGTAGAAAATCAAACATGAAGTCTATGTGAAGACATGCAACAATTTCTCCATTGATTGAGGAATTTATCCATCAATTAAAGAGATAATAATGAATTGTGATTAGTTATCTGAGTTAAGTCAAGTTATATTAGTTCAAATAGTTTTTTGAACTAATTGTGAGTTTAGTTAGTTAATGCATGCATGCATGTAACTGTTGCACTTCAAATAACTAAATATTCTCTCATAAATAACTCATGCATGTCAGTTCATTCAGAGACCCAATTGAGATCAGGTGATGGGACAATGTACTATCGGTTGCAGGAATATTCCTTGGAGGATATATCTTGCATGTAGAAGGAATTCATTCCTTAGAGATTGCACAGTTACTTCTTCAGTTTAGTGAGTGTGAATGAGGCCAATTCACATAGGTGGCATCAGTGGACCCAAGGAAAACTGCGCAAGGAAATAGGAGGCTTGGAGGGATTGAGCAAGACATATGTTGTGTCTATTCAGTCTGTGAGTTATGTTGTTCTATTGCAGAGAGAGCAGGATAGCTTGTGAGTTAATTATTTTTGTAACCTAGACATATTTCCACTTGTGTGATATTACAAAGATTGGGGTTTTAGGCCGAGGCTTTCCCCAGGATTATTCTTCTGTGTTCATGTGTGATTTCTTTCTCATTCTTAGTTATATGTGTTCTTATTGATCTTTCTCATATTTGATTTAGCTTCCGCAAAGTTTGTTGTAGAAGAAGATCTTGTATTTTGCTTTAGTATATTGCATTATTTGTTGATCTACAGTGGGAAATTATACAGAAAGGGCCAAATAAGGTGATCATAGGCTTTAGATAAGTCTAGCTTGATCAACATACCAAGAATTTTGAGTTTCTTAAGATAATGGACAACTTCCTGAGAGGTAATGATTCCATATAGCATTTGGGGGTCTTGAATAAATCTAGTTTTCTCTAGAGAGATGAGACTGGGCAGAAGAGGTTTTAACCTTTTTACTATAATAGTGGAAATGATTTTGTAAATAACATTATAAAGGGAAATAAGTTTGAAGCCTTGAGGGTCCTCAAAATGAGTAGATTTAGGAATTAATGATATTAAAGTAGAATTAAGAGTAGGATGTACCTTTTGAGTTATTCAGGATTCTTCCACTACAACCTATATATCTTTCCCTAAGAATCTCCAGGCAGCTTGGACAAATTCTATCTTGAAACCATCAGACCTAATGCTCTATTTTTGGCTATCCCTTTGACAAGATCATCTACTTCCTCTCTAGTTATTATCCCCATTCGGGAAAGGTTTTGTTCCCTGCTAACTAGATGGGGTATTTTGCGAGTGTATTCTCTAAATTTCCTTTGATTAGTCTTGGATAGGGTTTGCAAGAAGGGAGTGAATGTAGAGTTCGAAGATTGTCCTACCATGACATCCTTTTTGCCTAATGATCCTCTCGTTTCCTATATATTTACCACCTAAATAAAGCCATATCCACCAGGTTTTGATGAAGGTATGAAATAACATGTCTTCTTGTTCATATTTAACTTTATACCCTATTGTTTTGTTAAAGTTTGCAATTGGCTACCAAATCAATTTGTTTCCATAGCTAATCCAGGTTTCTGTAGCTGTCTCCATTGTTTGCAAGATTCCAAAGTTCCAAGTCAGTAGTGAAGGGTGCAGATGGATAGAGGATGGCTCCCTCGTGAATCCCTTCCTATCCCATCGAAATTATTCATTAAGATAAGCAAAGGAGATCACAGTCAAACTCCAAGTCAACCGTCGGGTTAATGCAAAACATAATATGAGTTCAATCGAAACCTTATCATTTTTCTTTCAGAATAGAAAAACAAAGGTTTAGCGATATAAGTTTATATAAGGTATAGATATTAGGCATGAATTACTCATGTAGTTATGCCATAGATTTGTTATAAAACTTATGGCTGCACTGTGATTTGTGGTGTGCGCCAGATGATGTAATTTTGAACAGTTTGTGAATTCCGTTTGAATAGAAATGGTTTTATGTTTATGCGTTGTGTTGATTGGAAGCTATGAACTGATATGTGGAGGGGCCCTACAAATAGTGATAGGTTTTAATCAATTGCAATACGATTTCCTTTCATTCTTCAAATGCTATGTTTTGTGTGAAAATGCAGCATAATGATTTCGCGAGTGAGTTGTTATTTGCATAAGTACTTTCATTTGCTTTATACCTAGTTTAACATGTTATTTAATTTTCTTTATACCTGGTACAACATGGTTATTTCATTTGCTTATTATCTATCATAGTTGAGATGTGTTTAATTCATAATATAGATGTTGTTTGAATTATTTTGTTTGAGTGAAAATTGAATAAAAGAGTGAGAGTTCTCTCCTAAAAAATTGAGTTTAGACAATATTTCTTCATAGCTGATCGAATAAGTTTCTTTTTGAACTTAGTGAATTAGAAGCTGCAACATAAATATTCAGGATAAAAAATCCAAAAAAAATCTAATACAAGTAGGATCACTATCATCTGCAAACTAATTAGATAGAGATTAACTCCTAGGAAACTTAGCCAACATTTTTAATATCACGACATTAATATAATTGAAAAACACCACCTCCATATCCATCTTAAGTTTAGATCCTAACAAATACATAATGACCTAATGAACAACTTCTAAGCACATATTGTGCACCCGTACTTCATGAGTCTACCTTCCTGGGTTGACAATTTATGATTGATAATTTAGATACCTTAAATTGGCTAAACATTTTGGCAACGTTGCTGGGGAAGTACGAATAGGAGTTAAAAAGAAAAACCAACATTAATTTAAAGCATGACAGGCGTAGGGATAGAGACTCTAGGGGTAGATTTTTAGGATGAGGAAGAAGTTTAATTCCCACAAATCCACTCACTTCACCATGATTTCGAGATTCCACACCACCTACTCAAACCTGAATTCCATTTCGATGTCAACAAAGACTTCCTAAAGTCTCAAGATTAGAAATCCAATCCAGAACTTCACCTACTTCTTCTACTGAAGCTGTAATTGAAGAAAATCCTACATCCCCAACTGCAGGAGTAATATTTTTATCCTCTATTGGTGAGCGAATTTTGGGAGAAAAATTAGAAGTTCCTAGTGAAGAAGAGGAATTGGAAACTTATTCTGAGCAACCATTGATAAAGGAACCAAAAATATTATAAGAATACTATATTAGCTCTGAACAATCTATCATGGATGAAGAAGGGGAAGGATAAGTACACAATGTCCATGGTGAATAAGATAGAATTGGACGAAGAGGAAGAGGAAGAGGTAGAGGTAGAGGAGGGGGTAAAGGTAGAGGAAATCAAGATCCTTTCGGATTCCCCATTCTTGATGAAGATACAACCTTCACAATGAAAAATATATCACCCTCAATTATTCCTAATTTCCACGGGAAAAGAAATGAATATCTGAAGACATTTCTCTTCGAATTTGAAGTATTATGCAAATCATATGACTATCTGCATAATGCTCAAAAGTTAAAAATTTTCCTTGCCACAACAAAAGACTCAGAATTAAAATGGTTCATGAGTCTAGGAGTGCATTCTATAACAACATGGGGACAAATGAAAGAGGCTTTCTTAGGAAAATATAGAGATTATTGTATGCATAGTAACCTTAAAGATGAAGTCTTCAAAATGACACAAAAAGAAGATGAAAATCTTGAAGACTTGGTAGAAAGGTTTGTTTATAATGTTAAAAGAGAAAAAATGGATAATTTGGATGAAGAAACCTTAAAATCTCTTACTCAAAGCTATTAAATATGAATGGATCGGTCTCAACTGGGAAAGGATATATTTCCCAACTACCATTTGTAGATATTTGTGATTTATGTGTACATATCTCAAGGGGAAAAGAACGAGTTGGAAGGAGTCCTAGAGACCCTCTCTTGTCAAGAATTAACAAATCTACAGCAGGGATAGTTAGCAGGGAAAAAATAAGAAATTTTCTTGACACCTTCAAAACAGATATATTAGGAAGCTTAAGTGAGCAGATAGACACCCATAAAATACAAAACAAGAAAAATTCAAAAAATGCTGCATTATCTATCTTCTGTCCCAAATGTCGGAAGAAACATGCCCTAAGAGAGTGTCCCTTAGACTCAAAAGCGATAGAAACTTGTGTCATATGTGTAGATAATCATGATACGAAGGAATGTCCATCCTTACTAGGTCTTAAGGCTGTATTCAATGATGAAGGAATCCTAGAACCAGTAGATTCTCTCTACTTTATAGCCAAAATACCATGGCAAAACCCCCAACCAAATCAATCACAAGGATTTAGGCCACAATAATTTTCCTAATCTTCACAAGATAATTGGAATTTAGCCTGACAACCTTGGGCTCTGCCACAGTCACAACCTTGGAATCAAGGATGGAAAAAGCCCTATGGAGCCTATGCTCAATATCAACAATACTTGCCATATTACCTTCCACCACAATTATTACCCCCATCTAATCAAATTCTTCAAGCTAATAAGTTTCCACAAGTTCCAGTTCAGAATCAAAACCCACAACTTTCCCTACCATTTCCACAAAAATCAAATCAACTACCCGCTCAACCACTTCCGAATCCTAATAATAAAATACCACAACAACTAGTGTACAACATGGAGGGTCAGAATCCTCAAACTTATGTAATAACTCCACTAGACCTAAACAATGTCCAATTAAGTTTTGGAAGAGTATTACCAAGAAAAACTCTTGTTGTCATTCAACAAACAAGATCCGATCTTCAAAAAACACAAAAATCAATCAGAAGAAGGGGAGACTTCTCTTCCTCAAAAGAAAATAAACAAACAAAAGAAATTCCAATAGATACTCCTATCATAGAACAACCCTTGAAATTAGTTAAACCACCTTTCCTAGAAAGGTTGAAAATCAATGAAGGAATAGAGAAACAAGTTGTCTTGCCTAATTACAATATGATGGATGAATTGAGAAATGTTTGTATTAAGATTCCTTTATTACAAGCCATAAAATAAATACCAATTTTTGCAAAAACAAATGAAGGAACTAAGTACACAAAGATCAGGGAGAAGAATAAAAGATATAAAAAGAATTCGGTTAGTCAGAAAAATTGTAGACATTATGATGGGGAAGACAACAATTCAAAAATATTTAGATCTAGGAAGCCCCATTGTAAAAATTCACATCAATGGAACTAAAATACCAAACATGTTAATTGATCTAGGAGCAGCCATAAATATAATGAGTAAACAAGTTATGCACACATTTAGGCTTCCTAACCTTAAATACACACCAACCTTATTGCTATTCGTAGATAGATCTGTTATTAAACCAGATGGTGTGTTGGAAGATGTTTGTGCATCCTTATATTCTTGGGAATATCCTGTTGATTTCATGGTATTAACACCCAAGAATAATCTAGGAGGACATCCATTAATTCTAGTAAGGCCTTGGTTGGCTATAACTGATACTTTCATCGACTGTAGATCAGGCGATATGTTTATCTCAAATGGAAATTCTACAAAGAAATTTACATTATACCCCCTTGCAAGAACAACAATAGGTATAGAAACCAAAGAATGGATAGAACATGGAGAAGATATACAACCTATTTTTGTTACTGAACAAGTGAAAGAAGAAGACCAAATTTTAAATTTACTAGAAAATAATGAATCTTCCTCACATTATGAGCATAGTCAAAATGAATATCACTCATCTAAACAAGTATCATTGTTGTACATGGAAAAATTTGGGAACTCCTCGATAGAAATCTTTCTAGGAAAAACCTTGAATGTCAACGAAAACTTAGAAGAAATGCAAAAGAATCAATTAATAGAAATTTTACAAAAACATTCTTCTACTTTTGCATGGGAATACACTAACATGAGAGGGATTGATCCTAAAACTTGCATACATCATATCTATATTGAACAAAATGCAAGTTTAGTTAGACAACCTCAACGAAGAATGAACCCAAATATAAAATACATCATTAAGGAAGAGTTGCAGAAACTATTAAATGTAAATTTTATCTATCCAATATTCGAGATTCAGTGGGTTTCACCCCTAGTAATTGTTCCTAAGAAAAATGGAAAATGGAGGGTATGCATCGATTATAGGGAATTAAAAAAAGAAACATTAAAATACCACTTTCCACTACCTTTCATAGACCAGGTCTTGGATACATTAGTAGGAAAAAGATATTTTTCCTTCTTGGACGGGTTCAGTGGATACAACCAAATTCAGGTAGGCCATAAAGATCAAGATAAAAACATATTCACTTGTCCATGGGGAACTTATGCTTACCAATTACTTCCCTTTGGGTTCTGTAATGCTCCAGCAACATTACAAAGGCCAGTCCTCGACATTTTCTCTGACATACATTGATGACTTCACAGTCTATGGGGATTCTTTCAATGAAGCACTAGGAAATTTAGAAAAAGCCTTAATAAGATGTCAAGAAACAAATCTCTCATTAAGTCATGAAAAATGTTTCATGATGTTTAATGAGGGAATTGTTTTAGGTCACCATATTTTTGGAGATGGAATTAAGGTAGACTCATCTAAGGTGGAAGTCATTTCTAAGTTATCAGTGCCAAATTTTCAATGATATGTTAGAAGCTTTCTCAGTTTTACTGGATATTATGGGAGGTTCATATAAAAATCCACAAAAATTGCATCCCCACTCGTTAAACTACTTACCAAATACTATGAATTCAATTGGGATTCCGAATGTCAAGTTGCCTTTGAAACTTTGAAAAAGAGAATCTTTGAAGCACCTATCTTAAAAGGACCTAATTGGAAGTTGTCATTCAATATCTCAACAGATGCTTCAAATTTAGCCTTGGAGCTATATTAGGACAAAAAGATCTCACTCCTTATACCATTTATTATACTAGTAAAAATTTGACTTATGTAGAGTTAAATTATACTGTAACCAAAAAGGAGTTCATAGTTGTAATTCATGCCATTAATAAATTCAGAAATTATATAACTGGCTATGAAAATTTTGTTCACACATACCATTCTACCATTAGATACCTAATGAATAAACCAGTCACTAATGGAAGAGTAACTAGATGGCTTCTACTTTTACAAGAATTCAATATAACCATTCTAGATAGACCAGGAAAATAGAAAACAATTGCCGACTTTCTATCTAGAATGCAAAATGAAAATAATGATCAACCAGTAGAAGATAAATTTCCTGATGAATATCTTTTTGCAGTATCTACTAAATCACCTTGGTATGCAGATATTGCTAACTATTTGGCCATAGGAAAAATGCCATTTCATTTATCTCCTAGAGAGAAGAGAAGAATAGTCCACAATAGCACATCTTATTCATGGATAAATGAAGAATTATATAAGGAAGGACCAGATATCATCATCAGAAGATATGTTCGAGAGGATGAAATACCAGAAATACTTAAGGCTTTTCATGATGAGCCACGTGGAGGACATTTTTCTGACAGAAGAATTGTTTACAAAATTTTTCTTTTAGGATATTACTAGCCTTCCATTTTCAAGGATACCCAGGAATATGCTGAGAGATGCGACAATTGTCAGAAAATGGGAAAACCTACTCTTTCAAATGAAATGCCACTACAACCATAGGTACTCATCAAACCATTTGAAAAATGGGCACTGGATTTTGTTGGATCAATCAGCTCACCTTCAAAGCAAAAAAAAAATTTATAGTATGTACTGATTATGTCACTAAATGGGTAGAGGCTAAAGCCCTTCATTTTGCTACTCAAAATGTTGTAGTTTCATTTCTTTTTGAGGATATTTTTACTCGTTTTGGTGTCCCAAGAGAAATTTTAACAGATCAAGGAACATAGTTTACATCCAGACTAGTGTAGAAGCTTGTGGATTAATACAAGATAAAACATTGGAAGTCCACTCCATACCATCAACAAGCCAATGGACAAGTCGAGTCCACAAATAAGGTGATTGAAGCCATCCTTACTGTTACCCAGCATTTTGTCACTGTCCTTATACTCCCCATTCCTTGATCCTGGAGGAACTCTACAGTGAACCCTGCATGCTTTGCCTTCATGAATAAACTCCCATTGTGTCCCTCTTCATGAGAAGATAAATTCCCTTTTGCACCATTTCCCCTTAAACTTCTGTTTTTCCCAGTTTACAAGGCTGGAGCTAATGTACCTTGTCTCCCTTGCGCCATTTTGCAGAGACTAGCACTAATCCCTGTGCCAACCGGAGTGACTAAGTTGTGTTCCACTCGCGCCAGTCCTGTTATGGAACGTTTTTTAAATTGGGAGTCAAAGCTTCTAGATCTAGAAGCTTCGTAACGGAAGTCTAGTAAATGGTTTGGCCGGATGGGGTTGAGGATGATAGTTTGGGCTCCTTTCCCCTATAATGATGGAATGACCTCTAGGGATAATTCCTTCTCCCATGAGAAGAGGATCCGCCTCCCATCCATATTTCCTATATAAACCTCCCTTCTTCCCAAGCACAAGAGAGTTGTAGAGTTAGAGTGTTGATATCAGTGTGCTTATACTATTTTGGTTTGGAGTAGACAACAAGCTATTACTAGTCGTAGCTATCTAGTTGTGTGTGGGAGAAGTGTGATTTGGTTTGGAGTGAAGCCTAAAGGGAAGATATCTAAAACTATTTTTGATTGAGGCCATCATGGAATGCTAGTAGAAGTGTGTGGGAACTTTTTCTTGTCATAGGAGGACTGCAACGTCAAGACGAACGATTGTAATCTCTCTTTGATATTAATATATGCAGCTATCGATTCATTTCCTACATGTTTTGTAATATTACATATTCATGGCTTAATGTTTCTTGACTTGTTAAGTAGGTTGAATTGCAATTTGTCTATTATCATGTTTGTTTTTGTTTACTTGTTTCAGGTGCTTGAAGAAGGAAGTGAGAGATAGTTGGAGCGAGAAAGCGAAGACATCATCAAGCATGATAAGTGGACCAAGAGGTAGGACCTCTTGATTGATTCTAACCTAAGAAAATCTTCCATAGAAAGTGTCTGTTGCGGCTAGACCCATTATTGGGCTAGAGGAATTCATTCATGTCTGCACTTATAATTTTACTTCACCACAAATTGACGACTCTGCTGGGGATCCCAATCCTTTTGCTTGTCTTGGATTTCATGATTTCGTGATAACTTTTCTAGTTCCACGTTTTCCCTTTGGTTCTGTTCCTTTTCTCCTACTTACTGGTTTGAGTCTAAAATTCTTAGTAGTAGATCTGGTCCCTATTTCATTTTTTTTCCCTTAGCTCCCTCAATCAACGCGCTTAATTCGTTCATAGTCATGCTGACCAACGCAAGTTACTGAGAAAGAGTCACGCCGACTAGCCTCTAGAGCTTGTTGTTAGTTAGGAAGTCATGCAGATGCATGTAAGTGAAGATTAGGGCTTGACCCCAATCTTGGCCAATGTGTTCTTCTCTTGTGGTTTTGACCTCGTAAGCCTTTTGGGCCATCTTCTCCCTGATTCGAAAGCTACTTTTAATTTGGTTTTGTTTTCTTGTTGGCTTATCATCTTTCTACTTGATTGATTGAGTCATTGAGTGGCTAGTGACACTAGGGCATCTAGTCGGTCATCCATTCAACAATTTGCGAACTCACTAAGTTGGGCTGTAGGTATGCTTACTCTTTGCATTTTGTTTTTGAACCTTTTTATGACTTTGGCCTCTTTTTGCACAAGTTCGAAAAGTTTTCGTTTGCTTGCCTAAACATTTCTTTTCGGGCATGGATTACATTGCTAGTCTTGTGTTTGGTAAAGTCAGTGTTTCATTGATCTAAATGAACTTCTCTTTTCATGTTTTCATCTACTTGGAGTGTCTATTGTCTCGAGAACTTTTTCACTGAAAGATTGTATGCGAAAATTTTGTTTCATTGTTTCATGAAAAAGTATGAAATTATAGCTTGTTGCATCTTTAAAAGAAATATATATATATATATATATATATATATATATATATATATATTAAAGGACTAATAGATAAGTGCTTGTCAGGAAATTAGGAGTTGGAATGCATTTTTCATTAGTTTATTTTTTGAAAAAGTAAGGTAGTGGAAGGTCATTTCATTTTCAGTTGCCTGATTGTTTGCATTTGATTGAGTAGTTTCTACCTTCTCTAGTGTAGGCATTTCATCGAATTGAAAGGGTCTTGTCTCATTTAGTTGCGTTTAAAGCTTTTAGAGTAGCATCTCTAAGACCTGAAAAATGAAACATAACTCAAGATCAACTTTAAAATGAATTCAATTAACCTAAGGTGCATTTGACATTAACGATCATATCTAGAAGGTGCTAGAGACGTGTTTTGGTGTCATTAAACATAACATCTGTCATTAGCTTCGGCATTAGACAGCGCTAGTATAGATTTTTTCTCCCCATACCATCAAGTACATAATAGGAGACCCCACTAGGCTGCAACCCTTTTATCCTTAGGAAGCCGAGTCAACCCCATTGGAAATGTGATACACCGAACACAACATTCGGGGAGATTGCTTGCTTGTACTTCTTAGTTCGCCAAGAGGTATTCTGCAGTTCACGGTTGCCTGGTAATCCTGTTTACCTAGATAATCAAGAGCAGCCATTTGATCTTTTTGACTCATTAAACTTAAAATATCATTTGAGCACTTGCCCTTTCGATCTTATTTCCAATCAAAAGCGATAGAGTCATATTTGTTTCATTCTCGACTCTTAAAAAATGAAAGAGCATCAATATTTTATGCATCTTAATAATTGATTGCCCATGATCCAAAACACCCTATTTGTATTTTTTAGACCAAATCATGAGTTTCCTTAAAATAACATTTTGAAGCCTTGAAGTTATTTGTTCCGTTGACTAAGACAAGGTCATCTTGGTTGAACCATCTGGTTCACCCAATTCCTCTTCCTCTCCTTTGTCTGAAAGATTGTTTGAGAAGCCATTTCCTGAGTTACCCGAGTCACTCGAGGACCAAAATGTTGAACTCGCAATTGTTTTGAGTGTTCAACCATTGTCATCTCGTCCTCCGCCTACTTTTGATACTGGGTCATTTGTTGATCTTGGCCTGGAATCTCTAGACAACCCCGTTCAAACTCCAAATAACTCGCCGACCACTGACGGTCAGCTTGGACTAGTTATCTACCCTCTGAACCCTCTGTTTGACCCTGTTGTGATATCATCGCAACGTCCTTATAGTTTGTACGACTAGCCGCGTGTTCCTTTGGAACTATCTGCTCGTACTTGTTCGTCCATTCGTCATCGTTTGTTTTCAAACATGGAACTCGAAGGCGATGCTCCAGTCACATCTCCAGATGATTCTGGAGTTTCTTCTCCACAAAATGTTGAGGGGGAAGAATTTTAATTGCAATTTCCTCCCGAGGGTTTCCCTTTTTCAAAAGGTATTCCCTCTAGTTTTCCACCCAACTAGGTGTCTTTCGCATAGTTGGTTTCAAGTACACCTAGTGCCTCATCACTTTACCATAATCTTGTATGGGTGGCAGGTGCAAAGCCTATGTCAAGTCCATTTTTTATGAACATGACTTCCCAACAGGATGTTACTTCAGTCACGATCCAACCCACCGTTCTGAATACTCTTGTATCATCAATCCCAGTTACCCGTCAGGCACAACCGCTAGTTTCAAATATTGTCTCTATCAGTTCCTCTGTCCTGCTAGTCAGTGGCCAGATTGTGCCACCGCCTGGGGGCCAGAACTTGAATATTTCTCTAGTGTCAGGTGCTAATAATGTGAACAACTCACAAGCTCACATGCTTGGTATAAACCAACCTTCTTTTGGTATTATTTATAACCCTACTAATCCTACTGGATCAAGCAATGTCTAGTACCAATAGGTTAAGAATCCCATTGGTCCATCTGGATCGAGCAATGTTTAGTATCAGCAACCCTATGGGGCTCAGGTCCAATACCAAAATCCTTACATTCCATATGGTTCTCAAGGAATGGTTAATCAACCTTACACCCTCAAATATGGGCAGTACATC
>Ga0068627_1000020_pt1 | contig 21190 bp, 19 predicted proteins | sample InSIn1gowninarea_FD_77430 | JGI IMG/M metagenome (GOLD analysis project Ga0068627, IMG submission 77430) | Clean room microbial communities from NASA Spacecraft Assembly Facility at Jet Propulsion Laboratory, Pasadena, California, USA -... ... | reverse complement strand
TCAAATCAATCCTACTCTATGGTTCGTGATAAACCAACTTACATTTCAAAGAAGACATACAAATAATAAAACCTAATTAGAGAAAGAAAGTTACAATTACTAGGGTAAAGTTCCTAAGAGCACTATGAACCTTTAAATTCCTTCTCTAGAATGTAATGAGTGTTGTAAAATGTTTAGAAATGATAAAAAAACTTTTGGTTCAAATATGTAGGCATCCTAATGAAATATGTGTATTTGTACAAGACGACATTATTTTGCTATAGGAAACATCTGAGAGAAACTTTATGAGATGTAAATGTGGTTTGATGGGTGGAGAAGGTGGATGAAGGTTATAGAAGAGTAAATGGATCCTTTCCAAGCTCAGGTACACCCAATGGATGAGTTCAAGTATGATATAGGCAAGCATGGTTGTTTCATGTAGCTCATTCTAGGCAGAATTCAACTTACTAGAAAATTACAAAAAGATATAAAAGTGGGTGAAATATGATTATGTGAGTGAAAAAAATGCATAAAACAACACTAACTATGCCTATGAAGTAACACAACTTAACTGAAAGAAAAATGTATGTTTGATAGGTAAAAGTAAAGTGCATAAATGACTAATAAATTACTAATTGTAGGAAATAAATTAGAAAGGATGAGTTGAATTATAAATAAAGACTATTATTGCATGAAAGAAAATGGTTTTGTGTTTATCAAAAGAAGATACATAAATAGACTCAAAAATAAGCTTATCCATAAACCTATTCAAATACATTACCTTTTCAAAGATAAGGTTTTTATAAAAACATAACTGAGCTAAATGCATGGAATATTTTAAATGTACAAGGAGCGAGCTTGAGCACTTGGGTTGGGCCCTAACATAAGGCGACTCAGGTCCCTTAGAAAAGAATCTTACTAAAAAAAAGGATTAAATTTCATTAATACATAAATGTGCTCATACATTAAACATAACGAACTGAAATAACAAGCAACAACCCTTTCTCTAATGCTGACTATCTTCCTCTAGAGTTTTGAATCTCAATAGGGATGTTAAGGCTCATTTTTCATACAAAAAATACATGAGGGGTGACCTCCTTGAATAGAGGATTTCTTCCCTCCAAAATCCCTAAACATTTGGAACTGATTCCTCGGCGTCCTCGCAAAAATAGGGAGGTCGTAAATGTCCTTGAGCTAGCCGAGTTGTGATTATCCTTTGGTAGGGGAAAAACCCCGTAGTCTTATCCTACTAGACTCTTGCATGATCCACATAAAATATCCTCACTATCCTACACATTTAATTAATTAGAAACACAAGAAATAGCAATTATATGCTAACCATCCTAAGATCATATTAAAGTTGAAAAACACATTATCAAGTTTTGGACACCCATTGTACTCCCTATTGAAAATGTTGTTCAACCTATAAGTTGTTTCAAATGTGGTAGCTCCCTCTACATAAAACCCCGCATTCTCCCCAATTTATGTCCACTCCCTATTTTCCTTTGCCTTGTCTATATGTTCATGTAGGCCTAATGGTAAAGGGGGATTGAACTTGAGTCCCATCCAATAGACTCGAAGACTCTAGATGATTCTTTAGTATAGAGGTGTTATATCCAATGTATTTTTCAATCTCTCAAGTGAGTGGTATTCTCTTATTCTTAAAATGTGTTGCAAAGTATGCCACCTTCTTTGGAATGCTTACATGATTTCATCCCCAAATAATCTTAAAGTATATTAAAATTGAATAATTGCATGTTATTTATTTTATTTATAGACGGTTTCAATTTTATGATTTTTTGATATGAGCCTGTGGTTAGCAATGATGAGATGAGGGGCTCATAGTTCTGCTATGAGCCAAAGAGGCTCTTCTGTCTCATTGGTCAGTATTATTTTGATCTATTATGCCCTAGTTTCCTCATGGTTCATCCATGAAGCTAAAACCATTAATTTCACATCACCTATTTGAGAATTATGTTCCAAAATATTCATGTCAAGCAATGCTAGATTATACATAGAAAATTTCGTAATTTTCTCCTTGTCCTCAATGCTACATTTGAGACAGAAATAAATGAATTTTATTACATCTTGTAGAGGAAGGGAACCTTGTTCCAATGTCTCTGACACCATTTACCTTTTAGAAACAAAGAATAATTTTTTTAAGGGTGTCTATAATGTATATCTTTCATGGATAGACTAGCCATTGTGGTAATTTTTTCGCCTTTCTCCTATAGCAACTTTTGTGTTTGTTATAGCTAGGCTTTCAACTTCTTGATTTCTTTTTTTAGGTTTTCCATTATGCTTTCTTCATTGAACATGATATTGGCCATTTCTTCTCCCATTTTCCTCATATTTTCCTCCATAATGCCAACATCCTCAATCCCTTTGCACTTTGCAATTTTCATCCATCTATAAGTTATGATTCTCTCTGCCTCTAGTTGAAAAAATAACACTGGTGCAAATGGGATAGGAAGCGCCTTCGCTACATCAATCCATGCATAATAAGCTTTGAGGTTTGGATAAGGATATGATTCTTGGCTCTATATTTTTTTTCCTGTGGTTCCACATCATTTTCCTATAGCTCTATATTATGCTCCTATGGCACTATGGGTTGTTATGGGAGCACTTTTTCCGTAGTACTTGGCCCTTCTGATTGAGCCTCTGGCTCTTTTCCTTTGAATGATGTGGAGGCCATCTCAACTTCTTGTTTCTATTCCTTTATAGTTTCTTCCTCCTTATGGCTAATTGATTCATCAATGATGATTGGAGTTGCAGAAGGTGGTTGAGGTTCTCATTTCCTTATTCTATTTCTCTTCCCTGTTTTGAAGTAAAGAGGGGCTTCCCTTGGTTTCCTTACTTTGGGCTCCATTGTGGCACTTAAGGATTTTTGGGCAGCAGAAAATTCCTCTTCTAAACTTCCTTATAAATGTGTTATTTCTCCCCCATTTTCCTTTTCTCTGTTGGCCTAGATAATGTCTCGATAGCCTCTTCGGGCTTTTGATCCTTTTATTCTATCAAATTGACCTTAGTCAATCATTCCTCAACCACTTATACCTCTTCCTCTATTTCAACTTGTGCCTTTGTTTGTCCCTCTACTTCCTTTTCTATATTTTCCTCTAATTCTTTATTTGATTCCTCTCCTTTAATATCAACTTGTTATTTTGTTTTTATTTCAATCTTCTCCTCTATTTATTCCCCCTCTAGCTCCGATTGAGGTTGAACTTGGGTCTCTAAAAAGGCTTTATTGTCATTGTCTATGAAATAAGTCCAAGAAATAGTTTTGCATGCTCTCTAAGACATCTAGGAGTATCAATTATCAACCCATGGTGAGTTATATAATGATGTTTTCCTCCTTTCACCCTTAATCTCATTTATTTTATAGACTAAAGGAGGAAATGAGGAATGTTGAGCCTCTCTTGGGTAGGAAAATATACTTGAAATATGAGTTGATGGGGAAATATAAATTGGTAGGCATATACAATGTTGATCCTTTCTTCATGTGAAATATATTTGATGATATGGTATGCCACCTCATCCCAAGAGTATGGCACGATCTCCCTCCTCACTCCATTTTTATCCTTTATGGGTTGCTCATTCTAAAGGAACAATTTATTATTGGTTGTAGTGGCCTCAAGCCTCTTTTATTTGTTCCATTTGACCCCCTTGGAGAGTGTGGTGACACTACTAATATTCTTCATTTAAGTAGATGACGAGGCCTATAACCACAATAATAGCCTCATGCCCTTCTAGTTCTAGATAGTTTAGGAAAACTCTTGAGCAATGTTTCCATCAAAGCCTCTGAGCTTCTCAACAAACCCTAGCCATTGATAATTCAATAAAATGTTTCTAACATCAAGGTGTTGATGGATCCTAGAGGAGTTTACAGGTTCTATTTTGTTGAATCCCCCTCCCATGGCTTTAATATATGTCTAATAGATTGGAACAAAATATTTTTATTTTGCTGGTATAAGATCCTAAGGTTTCTTGTGTAGTGGAAGATGTTGAAATAAAGGAAAATTTAATAGTTTGGTTTGCAAGGATGAGGAATAGAAAAATAACAACATGCACCTCTTCTTTGTTTGACGCACCATCTCCTTAAGTAAATTCTTGGCCAATTCAATTGTTTTCCTTACTAAAATTCAAAACTGCGAAAATTTTAGCATTCTTTTTCCTAAGAATTGAGATGCTTGCTTAAGCCCTTATATCAAATTTTGGTGAGGATAGATTGCAGTTACTCTTCTCATGAAAATTTTAATTTATTCCGTGATGGTTTATGTCAATTTTAGGAAGAAATGAGCTTCTTATAGCACTCTATGAAACTCCTGTAGTAATTTTCTATAGAATCTTGTAGCTTCTTACAGTGGCTTGTACGGGAAATGTTTTGGCTATGTCGACATCCAGTAGCACTAGGAGGGCCTCCTTAGTGTTTAAAATAAAACTGCATGTAAGAATAGAATTGGGGTTTGACTTAAGTAGTTATTCATTGAGGTGATGGGGTCAGCATGTTATGTGACCTAGCCCCTCCTATCACGTTGAGTTCGACGTTTCTATTATGTGGACTTATCCCTCTTATGGACAAGAGTAATCTCCCTAGACTTAAAAGAAACCTATTAAAAAATAGCCATGAACTGCTACCTTTCTCAACACTATGATTGACCAAAACCAATATAATGATAGAGGTCACTTACCATTTCAAATAAATGATTCATGAAGTCCCTTTCAAAGATCTTGTTCATATTCTCCTCGATGATTTATATATCCTCTCGTCACTTCACACATCTTCTCTATGATGTCCTGAAAGAGATTTATATAGATGGAAACAAACACAAGATCAAAGCATATAGTTTATAACATAAGAGACAAATGGACTAATTAAATCAACCATGTATCATAAACTGATCAATATGAAATCACAACCTATGCAGGTGATCAAGGAATCCTACAAATTGTATCAACAAAGATATAATTGAGAAATAACAATTTCCTTTATATTAATAAAATGGATAGTAATCTTACAACCATGAGGCCTTGATGTTGCAAGTCCCTTCCCACAATCTCCAGCCCTCTCTTTGAATGAATAGCCTTCCAGCCTTATTCCTACATAATAAGCCTACTTCCAACAGTCCTCATCAATCCTCAGGCCTGGGTTAGCGTTATATGATAAGAGCGGGAAGTTTGGGATCCATTTCCCAATGGATGAGATCTAATAATGGTGGGATAGGGATTCCACAAAGAGAGGGAGGTGATCCATGATGGGAGGAATTAGAACTAAATAGGAAATCATCCAAAACTTATTGGTTGGGATAGATGTTAGCAATAATGCTTCTATACATTACATTTTATTTTTACATGTGTTAAGTCATGTTCATAGGTCACAGTGTAAGACAATGTGTACTTATGTGCAACTCCTAATGGACTTATCCGCATATGCCAAAATATTGACTAAGAAACTGCGCAAGAAGCCAAAAACAAGGTTTTGTACCATGGGATCTAGGAATTCCACTTCATTTCGGATAATTTAGATTCTAAATTTGCAGAGGAATTCTTTGGGACGCATTTATGGATAGTGAAAAATCCAAACCAATGGTAATTTTCCTAATGAGACAAAATAACGTGTAATAGATTGCCCCCTAAAGTGAAAAGTTAGAAGAGATATTTGCTGACTGAAGCATTTTATCATGCCAAGGTTTAGGTTAGGGACTGTAGTCGAAGGCCTAAAACAATTAAAAAAATGTTACAATGCAATATATAATGTCATCGCTGAAGTAAGGCATTCTCATACTCAAAGTATAAATGTCTCAAAGAACCAGTATGGAAATATATTTGAAGATCCATGTCAATAGACAACATAGTATGGATGAAACCATCAATGGATCTATGTTTACAATCATGAATATTTAATAAATCCATGTAGCATGGATAGATGAAACTAGATCTAGGGTCTTGATCTCCATCTCTCGATCTATAGTACGAATCTAGCCATGTGAGTAAATGTCTCATAGTCGAACATGGTAGAAACCACTTGATTATAGGCCAGTGAGTAAATGTCTCGTATTCGAACATGGTAGAAACCACTTGATTATAGGCCAATGATGTGAATTGTTAACAAGTGCGAGAGAAAGCCCCAGTAATGGAAATGGCTCTAGAGCTACTTATAGTACAATCTATGAAGTGAGAATAGATTTGTTTATGTCAAACACTCATAAAATCATTCAATCGAAGAGCAATGATGAGGTCCCATCGTCAAAGGTGAGAAACCTGACATTAAGGCATGCAGGCCTCAAGGTACTGAAGGTTTCTAGATCAAATTCGTAGATAATAACCTAAATTTGATAGGAAGTGACCTATCATAGGAGGGCCTATGACACAAAACTCAAGTCAAGTTTTGAAGAACAATAGTTTGGAGTAATCTACGATTGACTCAGGGATATTCAATGCAACTAAAGTTTATGACTGGAAAAGTAATTTGACTAAGGTTGGAATTCTCTTGAACATATTAGAGACATGACATGATTACTTGGAAGCATTTAACTCAAAAACTAAAACTCAAAACAAGTCAAGAATTTCAATGGGTATGGTCAATTAAAAGACAAATGGATTTCCCAACCTAGACATAAAAGTTACAGAGTGTCATGTTCATGAGTGACATACTACCTGTTATCACTCAGGTTGTTCCCCAAAAGTAGTGAGAAAAGGGAATACGGCTGAGGTAACCACTAACCAATCTTTTAGATGCAGATTCTAGCTAATCTGCAGCCAAAGAGGGCTCTCTCTTTATGATTTAGCTTTGTTTTGTTATATGTTAGGCTAGTTATGAAGCACAAGTATTTTTTTTATTTTGGGATGGTGACATTTGATAGAACAGGGCTGTAAAGTATGAGAAGTTTAGACCATTGGGTTAATGGAGTCAATGAAAATAAACTTTTGGGTATGGTTTCTTTGGAAAAAGGAGGAACTACAGAGCAAGATAATTAAACATGGAACAATTTTCAAGCTGGAATCAGGTGAAATGGAGTCAGGGGATGAAAGGCAATTAAGAATCTGTCATCATGCTAACAAAAGGAAAGTGGACAAATATTACCAAGGAGAAGCTAAGAATTCCTTAATTATATTCAAGGTGTAAGAACCAGGGAGATAGGAGCTGTCAAGAATTCTTTCCTATGCTAGTTCTGAAGAAAACATAAAAATGATAGGAATTGAACACAGAGTACAACAAAGTAAATTATGGGCTATTCTTTTTTCCTAAAATTTAGAACATGATACTTAGATGATATATAAAACACAGAGATAATAAAACAAGAGTTAAAAGGACTTATTGATCCATGAGATAATCCAAGAATTCTGCAACATGGGCTTCTGCCATCAATTCCATAACCAGAGAGTTCATCAGCAAAGCATTCTAGCAATCTTTATTCAGAAGAGTTCTCAAATTTACAGCGCTGTTCTAGAATGATATTCACCAACCCCTAATACTTGGATTGGGGAGGTATTTGTACAAAAAGCTTACAAAATATCTCCAAGGAGATAATATCTTGCAATAACTTCTTTCACCAACTTTACAGAAGGAGTAAAAGCTCTTGGGAACACAAAGAAATGAATGCAGAAGTAAGAGATGTTGTGCTGGCCATTTTGTTGGTGAAATGCATTGATCACTTTCTCAGCGAGTCGACAAATGGTACTTTTGGTGAAATTCTGCGCTGCTGGTGTTGCTTTCCTGAGTGCTTTGATTGCTCTTTCTTTGATTGCTGCCCAGTGAAATTTTTTAACTGCTCTTTTCTTCACTTTATGGCTTCTGTTATGTTCTGGAAAAAATAAACAAAACTTTGAAATCTGCTTACAGAATTTCCAGCATACTTTGCCACCATTCATCATCTGGTAATTGGTGCCTGCGCATTTTAATTAGAATTTCATCTGCATCTATGTACCTGAAAAAAGTGGGCTGGATTGTGAAAAGATGCCTCACTTCATGTTCAATAAAAAACAAATTCTCTAAATTTTCATATAGGCTCTGTCCAGATGGGAGTGCCTTCTCTCCTGCAGAACTTGATGATGTTGTGGCTTGGCTATCCACACATGTATTCAATCTATGTACATAGGCAGCATGTGACATTAGTCTGTAGTCATCAGTTAACAAACTGGGCAAACCCTTTTCCTCCAAAACTCTGAATTTCTGTGTGAAAGCATTTATCTCCATTTGCATTTCCTAGCACTTCCTTTCTGGATTTTGTATGAAATTCCTCATGGTCAAGACCCTTTTAATTATTAAAATAGTGTTTGTTTTGTCCCTGATATCCAATTTTGCCAGATCTTCTTTGGTGTGGGTGTTCATGAAATATATTAGCCTATTGCCCTGTTCGGGCATGTTTCCCAATGAATCCCTAGCCTTTTGAATTTCTTCTTGAGCTGCTGCCACTAAATCAATCTGCTCATGAATTATCTATATTGATCTCCACATATCAGTGATGGATTGGCTAATGTTGGCCCACAGAATTCTCCTAATTTCTACCAGAGTTTTTTCTAACAAGAGGTTCTTTCCAATGCCTTTACTTTGTTTTCCAATGCTTTCACCTCCCTTGTCTTTTCTGCTACAGTCACCTTGGATTTATCATAACTTACTTCCAATTTTGCCAATTTCTCTTTGACACCCTTTAACTCTGACACCTGGAGTTTTAGATCCTCCATGGCCTTTATCAGTTCTTCAGTAGACATGGTAGTGCTGCTGCCTGCTGCTATTGTTGAAGTGCTTGGTGATGTTGATGCTGGGACAGTAGGAGGGACTGCTATTGTGATTGTAGAAGGAGCAGTTGTAATTATTGGAGCTATTTGAGATGGCTGAGAGGCCAACTCTCCCTGTTTTCCTTGTAGTGCTTCCTCCAATGCCTTCTCTGTTTCTGCCAATCTTTCATTCATTTTTATCAGCAGTTCCATTGCATCTTCCTATGATTTTTTCTCAACAATCTCTGTACTTTTGGGATGCATGGTAATGGGTAGCTTGAGCTGCTTCCTGAGAGCTACGATGTCTTCTTCTTTCTTCCTCATTAATGCTTGGATACCTTTGGGATCCTTAGGATCATGTCCAAACTCTATGATAATCTCTTCTAAGGATTTAATTCTGTTATCCTTAGCCAAAGAGGAAGCCTTTTCCAAATCCAATTGGGCAGAGGTATTATTTAAAGAATTCTGCAATTTGTGGGCCAGCAATGCCTTATTTTCCAATGTAGAGTATACCATTTCTCTGATTTTCTTATGTAATTCAATTTGTTCCATTGGTTGGATATCCTTGGCTAATACTTCTAGATTGGTCCTGATGTAATCAGCAGCTGACTGTGGCTGCAACATTTTGGGCTTGAAATGACTTAGGATCATCTTCCCTTCTTGGATGTCATATGCTGACATTAACCTTTGTTGATTTGTGGGGGCCATCCTCAATAAGTGATTATAGATTTGAATCCTTATTGGCTCATTCTTTGCTTTTATTTCAGTGAATGTTTTCTTAAGGTTTGAGCCTTGTTTAATTTGTTGCTTGGCAGAAGAGAACTCCACACTGTGTTGTCTTCCAATCTCCTGCTTGTGTGAACTGGCCGATGTTTCTATGACTGGAGATGTATCCTGGCTGACTTCTCTTTCTTCCCTTGGACCGTCTGTAATTTCCTAAATAAATTCCTCCTCTAATAGGGGGTTCAATCTCTGCCTTTTCTCCCCTGGTTTCTCTTCAGGACCGCTGATCGGTGTGTCTTCTTGCCTATCCCTTTTCTTGCCTCTCTCCTCATTTAGAGGAGTTTGTAGTATAGGGATTTCTAGGGCCTTTGTTTGTGTTGGGGGAACTTGCCCTTTGCCTTGTTCCTTTGATGTAGCTGGCTGGTCTGTCATTATATCTTGCTCTGAACCTATTACCTCCTTGCCCTTTGCTGACCCTGTGCTAGCTTTTTGTGTGGACTAATGAGAAGTCCCGTCAAAAGATGTGTCACTTCTTGTGTGCTAGGGCTGCTTGAAGGGTACCTACCCAAAAGAGTCTAGGTCAAGCGTTTTTTCAAGCTCTTTCATGGCTTTTTCCAATCTCTCTTCCTCAGTAATCTCTTCTACTAGGGTGCCTTCTATCCATTATTGTTGGTTAGCATACTGTTGGAGTTCAGGGATTGGGTGGTGAACATATGCTGTGAGTTTCTTTTTCACTTTTCTATAGCTTATGAAGTGTTCAGGGTCATATGGTGCCCAATAAAAGCTTTGTTTCAGCATAAGTTGCTCTCCTAAAATCTTATCTGCCTCCTCCCAGGTTTCCCTTTTATTAAAGATAAAAGGGCCCAATTGATTTCTTATCTTGAGTTGTGCCTTTTTCCTATCACCGTAGAAATGAGTCAAATCTGAACTAATAAATTGCCTGAAGTATTCTAGGGCAAGCAGTCTCATAGGGATATACTTTGGCAGCTTGTAGGGGCATAATTCACAGCCATAAATCCTGATCACTGTGTGATTCTAGTAAAAATACCAATCATCTATACTGTAGTCTCTTGAGAGATGCAAAATTTTCTGCATTTCAGCAGAGAGCCTAGCAGGAGGAGCTATAATCAATAAAGAAGTGGCTGGTATGAATAGGTTGATGAACTCACAATATGTATAAGGAGAATTATGGACTTCATGGAATACTGAGGTCCATAATATCATAGACCTCCTTTCTCCTTTGAGATCCAACTTTCTAAGAGGAATTTGAAAACTATCAGGTTGATTGTACAGCAGCAAATGATATATGTAGGATGTGTATTTGAACACTCTTTCTCTATCTAGGCTCATAAATTGCTCATGAATTTTATTAGCTATGAAGGTGGCATAATCATATTTGACAGCAGGGGGTTGTCCTGGAGTGAATATGGACATCAAAACTAGGCTAGTCTCATCAATATGATCACTGGTTTTAAATCCCAAGATATAGGAAATCATATCAGTAATGAATATACCAGCTTCATTGAACCAGACTTGATTAAAAGGAGGTGGCTGCCTAGGCTGGCTTTCCGGTCTCATGAATAATTGAGCTATTCTAGTTATCTCTGAACTAGGAAGTTTGGCACCTTGGTCAAGAAAGAATTCCATAGTCATAGGAGCCAGAGGCTGAGTTGGCTTAAAGTGCAGCATCTCATTTATGGATTGAGGAGTAATATAGAAGAGGATAGTCCCAGATGGAGCCATAACTGCTCTTTGTGTGGGGTCATAATTTGCACAGCATAAATGGATGAGATCAGGAAGCACATTTACTGAAGGGAGGTAGTAGATGGGCATGTTGGACTCCCAAATTCCAAAGACATCAGTATTGCTTCTGTAGCTATTCCTAATTTCACAAAAAGCTTGAAGGTGAGGCTTGTCACCCATCATATCCTTAATTTGGAAATCCCTGTCAACAAGGGGTAGCCAATCCAATTCCTTATGTGGTGCATTCAAGGGGGGCAATATTCAGGGCCACTAGAGCCTCCATTATATAGTCTTTGGTGATTTTTGAATTTGAATTGTGGGTTTTATGCAGCAGCAATAGGTGAAATAGTAGTCTTGGTCTTTTCTGTGGAAATTGCAGGCCGAAACGAGCTTGAATTTAGCTTAATGGGCAATTTTGCATAGGGAAACAGAGTTCACGGGATTTCTTTGAAAAAAATGGGTAAAACAGTGGCTATGATGCAGAGGCTTGAAGGCAGCACTGTGTTTTAATTCGAATTTTGGTTTTCCGGGCAATTTTTACAGAGAAAGCTAGAAAAAACAGGGTTTACGAGCAGGATTCGGGTAAATACCTGTTTTATGGACGCCTAGTGCGAAATTTGGGTGGTAGACCGAGCTGAGGGGCCGAGCTGTGGACTAGATTTCTTTGGGTGGCGGACTATGCAGTTGAAATTCCGGTTTGAACGTATAAAACCATTCAGAGCTTATGCAGAAGAAACAAAGTGAAATGAACGAAAAATGACGTTTAACGGCTTTTTAACAAAAATTTGATTTTGGCAGGTTTTTGGCGTGCTTTGGTCGAGCGATGTCAGCATGACATCATCTTTTTCGAGTAGTGGGGGTACGGAAGCTAACCTGGCGGTGATGTGGTGGACACAACGGATGACACAGTGATGAGGTGGAAACAAACATGGGTGCGAATGTGGACAACGACATCAACGGTGGGAAAGGAAGGTGGTTTATTGTATTATCGCACAGCTTATTGGACAACAACGGTTTTGGGTGGAGCGGACGCGATAAGACGAGGAGGCGACGCGTGGACTTTGTACAACGGCAAAACCGCCAATTTCCCGGAGCCTATCATTCAGTCATCGGGGAGCTTCCAATATCGACATGGATCGTCTGATGGGAAAGCCCGAATTGAACGGTTGACGGATGGGTGGAGTTGGCAGAGGTGTATGGTGTGGGGACCCACGTTAATTTTTTAACGTTTTATAATGTTCTGCGGGGTTTGCAATATATTCAAGATTTGGGTTTGCGGGCTGGTTATTCATTTAATCAGTGTTAAATGAAATCCATTGTTATATGCGCGCGGGGAGGGTTGTCCACAAGGTTTTGGGTAAACCTTGGACCCCATAAAACACTAACATATGGCTTTAATAAGCCCGGGGTGGGATATTTAGGAATTACGGGGTTTTTATGTATTTCTGCATAGTATGGGAGGGGAAATATATGTAGGAGCTATAGAATAGTGTTAATAGGTTTTAAAATGAGCGTTATTTACAGACCAAAAGCACTAAGTAAAAGGTGAGACTTAGGCTTAGGGAATAAAGGGATGCAGTCAAGGATTTGGAAAAATTAGTAGAATGGATCAAAAGTATTTTTACACAAGAAATGTGGCTTCCCTTGACTAAGTAAACACAAGGTTTTACTTGGTATTTCTCATAAAATGAAGTGAACTAGGACCACTGAGCAGATCCCAATGTCCTTGAAGGGATGTCAGTGAATGTTCTTGGGGAAATTAGTGATGTTTCAACTATTTTGTAGTCACCTTGCTATATCACTTATGCCATCCATGAGATAGATCATATTCAAAGGAAAAAATTGATCACAAACTTGCTTCATCAACACCATACTGCCTACCCAGCTTAATACACCTAACATTTTTTCTTCCTTTTGATTGGGTGCATTTGAACTAGCAAACCCTTTTTCTCTGGTTTTCTTTTAACTGTCCTCCTATCTAAGTCTGCCCTTATCTCTTCCAGGGACTCAGATTTAACTGTTGAGCACCCTTGCTTCTCTACCTAACTACGGATTTTCCAAGCTTAAACTGTTTGGACAAAATTCACTCCCTATTTCTAAAACAAGAAATTTAAACATGGGGAGGCCAAGATTGAGCTGTTGGGCCATCCATCAAGTGTGACAGAAGTCATTGATTGCATATTTTGAACATCTTTCCAAAAATAGGATAATAGTGGAATTTTGACTAGCACACTTTCCTGGTCTTTTCTTTGGGGTTCATTTTCTTTGTTTTTTTGACCAATTCATTCTTTTGCCCTTTGATTTTTCTTTTAGGGCATACCCTCTTTTCACTTTTTAATTTTTGATTTTTTGGAAAATATGGAACCTTTGCAGCATGGAAAGGTTGATCATATTTGGCATTTCAATAGTCAATCATGAAATATGACACCTATTGGTATAGGAACCTAACAGTGGCTCCACTTGGGGATGGCTTTTCCAGGTGAAAAGCCAAGAACAGTAGGTCAGATAGTCTTATATTCAACTCTTGTTGCAATCTACAATTTTCCTTTGTTGTAGACAAACAAAACTGTATCTCTGTAACATATACACATTTCTTATGAGCTGATTTGGTCAATTACAGCTCTGTCTTTGATAGTTTGTATGAATGTTTGCCATCAGATTTTTAGCTCACGAGTCTTCTTCTTCGATTCTCCTAATAAACTCAAAATGTAATACAAAAGTGGCACAAATCCTCGCTTTTTTCTCAAAATTTGCTGCATCTTATTCCCTATCTTATTGTTGTAATAAACTGCAGAAAATAAACACTATTATGTACAAAATACAGTCCTAAAACTTTAACAAAGTGGATCAAAATAATGCATGAGCATCCGACCATTGACTGGCCCATCCCCTGATTCTGTACCATCTAGTCTTCTCAAAATGTACGTATTGTTTTCTTGTATAGCCTGAATAGCAAAAGGTCCCTTCCATAGGAAATCAAATTTGCCATGTTTTCCTTTGTCTTCCCTCCTTGAATCCCACTTCAGCACTTTGTCTCTTATGAAAAAATCCTCTGCCTTTGTCCTTTTGTCAAAAATCTTGTTCAGTTTCTCCTATAGAATCTGAGATCTGTGATACACTTCTTCTCTGGTTTGTTGTAAATGAATTGTTTGATTAATTCTCCCTGAATGTCATTGGGTTCTGCTTGTATTTCTTGCAGCAATTTTATCACAGGGATTCCTAAAGATGAAGGGAACTCAGCCTCCATGCCATAAACCAATTCATAGGGGCTTGTTCCAATGGATCTCTTTGTAGTTAACCTGTCTGCCCAAAGTGCATTGACAACCTTTTTGTGCCAATTCTTCTTGTTTTCCTCCAATACTTTCTTTATAATATTGATCAAGCTTTCATTGGATGATTCAGCTAAACCATTACCTTGAGGGTAATAAGCTGTGGAATGGCCTAAGGTAATGTGGTATTTGTGGTAGAAATTTATCATTCTTTTGGATTTAAAGGCATCAGCATTGTTAGTTATAATCTTTTCTGGACAGCGAAATCTAGATAGGATATTGGTTTCTAGGAATTGCATGATGATTGAGTCATTGGCTTGCCTACAAGGGATGGCCTCTATCCACTTGGTGAAGTAATCTGTGGCAGTCAAAATCCATTTGTGTTGGCCAGAAGAGGGGGGTGAATTTCTCCAATGAAATCTAAACCCCATTGTTGAAATGGTCTTTCAGTGGAAATGGGTTTTAGGGGTAAAAGTAACAGCTTTCTCTTGCCTTCAAAGATTTTACATCTATGGCAAGAAACTACAAATTTCTTTACATCAGCAAATAGGGAAGACCAGTAAAAACCAACTCTTAGGATCTTATTAGCTATTGACTTCCAATACAAATGTCCACCATAGTCCCCTGCATGAAATTCCTTCAGCACTTTGTCAGTTCCATCCTTTGTTAGACAACTTAGTAAAATGCCTTCATGATTTTTCCAAAATATAAAAATTGTCTATAATACAAAACTTTGAAGCTTTCATTTTCAAGAATCTCTTTTTAATTCTGGATAACCCTAGAGGAGCTTACAAGTTTAACAATACATAGACTATATCAGCATACCAAGGTGATTGTAAAAAGGCTTGATTGATCTGTGGAGTCGTCATCTCCTATTCGTTATCCAGTTCATTGATGTCAAGGACTTGAAAATTGGTTTCAGTCATCAATTTAGCTAATCCTTGTCATTTTATCAGCTTTGTTGGTTTGATTTCAATGTCATATTCCAAAATGTTAGCTATCCATTTGCCTCTCTTATCTTCGATTCCTTCTTGAGTTAGGATATCCTTGACCACAACATTTGGGACATAAGCTATTACATGAGAGTATAAGATATAAAATTTGAAATCTTTGATGGCTTTTACAAGGGCATAAGCTTGTTTTTCCATGATTTGATATTTTAAAGGTACATCTCTAAGTGCTTTGCTGAAAAAGGCAATGGGCTTCTCACATCCTTGATCATATTTTTGCAATAGGATAGCAGCAATAGTATGTTTTGATGCAAAGGAAAATATTATAAAATCTCTATCAAATTTTGAGCTTGTGAGGATTGGTGTTTTAGTTAAAACTATTTTGATTTCCTCAAAGGCTTTCTTAGCTTCTATTGTCCATTTGACTTTGGAATATTTCTTCAACATGTTATTTAACAATCTTATCAGTTCAGCCAAGTTGGGTACAAATCTTCTTAGAAAATTGATCTTTCCTAGGAAGGCTTACAGTTCTTTGATATTCCTAGGGTGAGGAACTTGGAGAATAGCTTGTATTCTATCCGGGTCAATTCTAATACCATGTTTTGAGAGTATGTGACCTAACAATTTGCCTTCTTCTAGGCCAAACAATGATTTCTTTGGGTTCAATGATATGCCATATTTTCTGCAAATTAGGAACACTTGTCTTAAATGCTCTAAATGTTCTTGGTCTGATTTGGAAAAAGTAGTGAGAACATCAAGATATATGACTAGAAAATCATGGATTTCTTTTGCAAAGGCTATGTCCATTGCTCATTGAAATGTGGCCCCTACATTTTTAAGTCCAAAATGCATTTTCACATACTTGAAAGTTCCCCAAGGTGTTGTAATGGCAGTTTTGTCTTGAACATCCGGGTGAACTAAGATCTGATTAAATCTTGAGAATCCATCTAACAATGAAATCCTAGAAGCTCCCACTACCCTTTGTAAAATGTGATCCATCTTGGGTAAGGGGTAGTGATATTTGAGAGAAACTTTATTCAGATTTCTTAAGTCAACGCACAGTATTATCTCTCCCATTTTCTTCCTAGTGGGTACTAGATTTGAAATCCATTCTGAAAATCTAATAGGTGCAATTATTCCAGCTTCATACATTCTTTTGACCTATTTTTCAATGAGGGGGAGGAGGACAGGATTCCCCCTTCTAAACTTTTGTTTAAAAGGTTTTTGATTTTCTTTTAAGGGTATTGTATGCTGGATGACCGAAGTATCATAGGACTTGAGGTCCTCATAGCTCCATGCAAAAACATCTTGAAATTCTTTAAACAATTCAATGTATTTTAGTTTTCGATCGGGAGGCAAGGCTTTGGATAGTTTTATCATTTTAGGGTCCTCTGTAGTTCCTATATTACAGTCCTCAATTTCTGCATTTAATGGCTGCATTTTCGGCTTTCTTGGAATATCATTTGAGTCTAAAATATCTTCCAGAGGAGTCAAGCCCGAAGGTAAAAAATTATCCTTCAAATCAATTACTTCAGACTCTCCCTCAGCAATTTCATCAAGGTCCATTTGTTTCAGCTCTTGTAAATTTTTGCTAGTAAAGATTTTTGGATGCAAAATCTGATTTGTTGTTTTAGCTGATATATTAGTTTCAATTTTGTCTACTTGCTATTCTTCACCAGTGGTGCTTGTGTCTATGTTTGTGCTTGAGAATTCCTCTTTCAAAGTCAGGAAATTGTTGATTTAAGTGTCATTTTCAAATACTTGCCAAATTTTAACATTGTCTGGTACAGCAGATCTGTGTTTAATTTTAGCAGAAAACTGATGGTTAGGCTCAAATGGCAGCTTACAAGTGCTAGGAAATGTTCCCAAACTGTGAGCATGTAAATTGTGGTTCCTTGAGATTTTGGTGAGTTGTGATTCTAGAAAGGTATTAAGTATTTCAATTGTTGCCCCTCTATAAGCTCTTAGCCTAAGATCGTTTGTAAAAAAGTTTCCCTTCATCTGTTGGATGATCAAATCTGAGTCCCCTAGAATTGAAATCCTAGCTGCCCCTAGACTTTTAATCAATTTGAGACCTAGCAAAAGGGCTTCATTTTCAGCCATATTGTTTGTACATCTGAAATGTAGCCTATATGCATGTCCTTCAGCATGATCATTTTGCATAGTATGTACCCAAATCCCTACCCCTGCTCCTAATTTATTCACTGACCCATCAAATTCCAGATACCATAGGATTTGTTTATTACAACTAGCATTAGGAGTTTTGAAAACTTGGTTAGTGGGCAGATTTGGAATTTGTAACTCATATGGTTTGCCTTGTGTGTTTGTTGCATCAACCACTTCAACAATTTTTTGATCTTCGAGGAGTGGATTCTTCATTAATGCTTCTTCCTTGTGCTGATTCTAGAAGCTTGTGATCAGTGTTGGGACACATTTCAGCATTGTACAGTATGAAAGAATCCATATCTGAATGCATGGAATAAATGGGAAAGTTTTGGGGCTTCTCTTGGCTGCTGACCACATACTTCATCAATGTTTCCCGATACAATCTCTTCGGCTAGCCAAAGACTGAGCTGGTAGCATAAGACATGTCTAGCTGCAAAGATCCTTGGAGCTTCGCACCCCAAGATCTGGACAAAAGCATTCCATATTTAGGCGAGATATCAGCTACCACCACATCCATCAAAATTGTCTTAGCAGGGTATTGTACTAGAGACACACACAAATCTTTGATTAGACCTAAACACCTGACCTAGCTAGAATCAAATGAAAACAAGTCTTTATATGGCCTTGTGATATCCAGGTCCAATATTTCCATCATAGACTTAGGCATTAGATTATGGGAAGCTCCCGAATCAAACATTATGTTGTGGAGTACTTTGTCAAGAATGTTTAGGCTTACATAGAATGGAGGGACTCCTCCATCTATTGATTTACCATTTACTTCAGGGCCAAAAATTAATCCTAGTTGGTCATCTAAGACATTCACTGTGTCTCTATTCTCTGATATTTGAAGTGACCTGCTAATTTGTTCTCTATAAACCTCATGTTTAGCCAATACGGACAGTGGAATGGCCATTTTTAACTTGCCTATTTCGGTTTCCAAGTTGAAAGGTTTTTCGACTTGAATTTTTGCATTCCGGGCAGCGAGACTTTCCTTTTCTATTGTATTTTCAGTGGTTTTTTCTCTATTAGAAGTGTTGTTATGAACTGGATCTGCTTTAAAGTTACTTTTAAGAGAGATGTTTGCATTTTCTTTTGGAGGAAAGGAGGTAGATGGCTGATTGTTTGATGGTTGTAAATCTGATATGTTCTCAACCATGGGCTCTTTTAGGTTTAGGTCTATTTTAGCAGGGAGTTCTGTAGGGGAAGTTTTATCCTTTTCTTTTTTAGGCTGCTTGGTATCTTTCTGCTTGCTGGGTTCAGGAGTATCTACCGTTCTACTTCTTAATTTGTATTGTTTATGAACCTCATAGACAGTTGCATCATACCCCTCTCTGAAATCAAATGATTCTCTAGATTTGGTTTGAAATTGGCTAACAGTATGAGCCTCTTGGTCATCTTGGGTTAAAAAAATTGTTGTTCACTGTTTAGACCCATTAGGTTAATTTGAGTATCCTCTGTTGGCTCACTAGAGGTTGAAGCTTCAGCATAGTTTTCTTGGAACGGAGGTCTGATGTTTTGGCCAGGACCAGCCTTTTCGGTATTAGGATTTTGATTTTTCCTAAAGTTTGGATTTCTTGTGGTGTTACTTGGTTGACCTACCCAAGAAGATTTCCTCTCAATGGTTTCCACTCTATCACCCAATCTATCCATTCCTCTGATAATTACATCTAGTTTTTGCTCAAATGCAAAAGGCTCTTCTTTGAAGGGAGTCCTTCTTTTAGCTCTAGCTCGAGCTATTTTAGAGATCAGATTGGCCTCTACACTAACAGCTATGCTCTGCATGTCTTCTAAGCTTCGAGGAGCTCTTTCCCTTAGCTTATATGCCATGTCAGAATCAAATCCATCAGGGAATTTGATCAAGGCCAAGTCTGGTGGAGGTCTAAGGTTTTGAGGAATAGCATTATACACATTATTGAATCTAGCACAGTAGTCTTGGACAGTTTCCTGTGGGCCTCTCTTCAAGCTTTTGTATTCTAATAGGATATGTAATGGGTCCTTCTTCTTTTTCCACATGTTCAAAAAGGTTTGGTAAAGGGCATTTGGATCAGTAATTGTGTTTATAGCGAGTGCCCTAAACCAGGTCCTTAAATCATCTGTTAGGCTTTGGACAAAAATTTTCATTCTAACATCATTATCATCAATTTCATAGTTCTCAAAACAGTCCATCAGTTTCTTAGTATGTTGTTGTGTTGTGTAGGTGCCAGTACCATCAAAATATGTAATTTTTCTTTGATAATATTGAGGCATAGCCCCTGGATTTGTAGGCAATTGCAGGGGGGGCAAATCAATTTGCCATATTTACAAGTATGAATGGGACAGTTGGAAGCATAAGGATAACAGCTAAAGTAACTGTTGCGGATGGGGGATTGGAAAATATGCTTTGAAGTGATAATGGTGAACTAGAAGAAGTTGCAACAACAGTAGATAGGATTGCTTCTTTTCTAGGAGTAAGCTCAGATTTGGTAAGGTTTTGCTGAAGTATATCAAGGTTTACATCAGCAGAATTTTCTAGACTTTCTTGTCTTCTAAGGTTCTTAGAGATCAAGTTAGGATTTTCTAAAATAGTTGGAGGATTCAGATCAGGATTTGATCTAGTGTAATCGGTTTTCTTCTTTGGAGCCAGCTTCTAAATCTGTTTTTGGTATTTTCTAGAAGTATTTGAAGAAGATTGTTTTTGACAATATCTTTCTAGGAAACTATAAATTGTGAGAGTCTTGAACTTTCCTAAAGATCTTTTGAAAGAAAGAGGAAACTGATCAAATTTTTGAGACAGTTGTTTAAAGACTAAAACTAGACTGGAGATAGACTGAAGCAACTTTTATTTACTCCTGTAATTGCATAGCAAAAATAGTTTCAAAGGTTGCCTAGCTAACTTCAGGCTCCATTTGTAGCTTCATAAAATAGATAGCAGTAACAAACACAGTGATTCAGATCCCCAATGGGGTCGCCAATGATGTTATCACTCAGGTTTTTCCCCAAAAGTAGTGAGAAAAGGGAATACGGCCGAGGTAACCACTAACCAATCTTTTAGATATAGATTCTAGCCAATCTGCAGCTAAAGAGGGCTCTCTCTTTATGATTTAGCTTTGTTTTGTTATATGTTAGGCTAGTTATGAAGCACAAGTATTTGTTTGATTTTGGGATGGTGACATTTGATAGAATAGGGTTGTAAAGTATGAGAAGTTCAAACCATTGGGTACTTAATGGAGTAAATGAAAATAAACTTTTGGATACGGTTTCTTTGGCAAAAGGATGAACTACAGAGCAAGATAATTAAACATGGAACAATTTTCAAGCTGGAATCAGGTGAAATGGAGTCAGGGGATGAAAGGCAATTAAGAATTTGTCATCATGCTAACAGAGGGAAAGTGGACAAATATTACCAAGGAGGAGCTAAGAATTCCTTAATTATATTCAGGGTGTAAGAACTAGGGAGACAGGAGTAGTCAAGAATTCCTTCCTATGCTAGTCCTGAAGAAAACATAAAAATGACAGGAATTGAACATAGAGTACAACAAAGTAAATTTTGGGCTATTATCTTTTCCTGCAATTTAGAACATGATACTTAGATGATATATAAAACACAAAGATAGTAAAACAAGAGCTAAAAAGACTTATTGATCCATGAGATAATCCAAGAATTCT
>Ga0068627_1000019_pt1 | contig 21234 bp, 15 predicted proteins | sample InSIn1gowninarea_FD_77430 | JGI IMG/M metagenome (GOLD analysis project Ga0068627, IMG submission 77430) | Clean room microbial communities from NASA Spacecraft Assembly Facility at Jet Propulsion Laboratory, Pasadena, California, USA -... ... | reverse complement strand
GCTGGTGTTCGGAGTATTTACCCTGGCTTGCTAGAAGACCTAAGTGGCATAACAAAGTGGAGCCAATCAAAATTGGAGATTTGGTCATTGTTCAGGAAGACAATGCATGTCGCAACATGTGGAAGAAAGGATTGGTTGTGGATACCTACTCTGGAAAAGACAATCAAGTCAGATCGGTTTTGGTGAAAATTACCCACGTTGATCCTGCCGACCCCAAGAAGAAAGTTCGTATTTCAGTTTTGAAGAGACCAGTCGTAAAAGTCGCCAAGATTGGAACTTGTGGTGAAAACTTCGTTTCACGGGAGGGAGAAATGTTCTTGGCGACTGGATGCATTGATTAATTTTTATGTTTTATTTGTATGTATATATTTTTCTTATGATGCCCCAATGGCGGTGAATGTTGTATGTTTGTGATGTGGGCATTGGAGCGGTGAAGCAGAGGGACTTGGCTTGTGGCTTTTGAAGAGTGCAGACGTGCAAGTGCGAGCGGAGAAAAGAGTGTGATTGTGATTTCTTGGAAAGTTGTGAAATTAATTAATTGTTCAATAAAATACGCTAATTTGTAACAATTTTAATTGACTTTTCAAGTGTTTATTGCTTTCTCCATATTGTTGTGCTGAATTGCATTTTTGTTGTTATAAATTGCATGAAAGCATAAGGCTGAAGTTGAATAGCCAACCTGACCCCTGAAAGTAGGAAAATCCCCCCTAGTCGTTGGTTTCTACATATCGAAGGTCTGCATAGAACCAGCGACAACCAGTAGAGTATATTAGCAATTGATGAGACTGGAGCTAAAATTTTGAAAAAAAAACACTTTTTTGTAAAAATGTCAATTACAAATGTACACTTTTTTCCAGAAAAATGCAGACCTATTAATTTTGATGGAATCATTTCCGACAGCAGTATCCAAGTAACGCTTCCTACACCCCAGGAATAAGAAACTGAATAAGTCGCCAGAAAGATTAATGGAACAAGGTTTAAAATTTTTTGATTCATGGGGTAATTCGGCATAAAATCATTAAAATCTAAGTAATAATCTGTAATGTAGTAGTATGCAGATAAAACTCCAAGAGATACGGACATTGCAAAAAGTGATGATAAAAGTAATATTTTTCTTCCAAATTTGTCAACAAATATGCTAGTTGGTAAGCCCCCAATAACTTGAATGCTGGATAGTAATACTATTCCCGTATCTGGATTAATGAGTTGAGATGATGATTCTTGATGAAACAGTTCATTTGTAAAAAATGTGAGTACATTTATGCCTGAAACTTGAGCCAGCAAAATTAGTATAAGAACAGACATAATTTGTTTAAAATTCTGCGATATTGTTGAATTAGCATGACGTTTTGAATTATTATTGGTTTGAGTTGTGGATAATGAGATTTGACTCATGGGAATTTCAGTTTCTTTGGATGACGAAAATGACATTGGAGAGTCTGGTATGCCAAGTAACAGTATTCCGTATAAAACTGGTTGAATTGTACAAAGCAAAGAGGCTAAATTGGCTTCGTACAAAATTCCGACCGAATTCCTAAAACAGACAAATAATCAATTAAACTATTTTAAAATAAAATTTATAATTTAGGAAATGATTTAAACTTACGAGATAAGCTTTCCTAAACAAATCATTATAAGAAATAGGGATCCTAACATGCCTCGGTTACAAGCACTCGAAATTTCCTTTACGTAAACAGGTACAATGACTGTACTTCCTCCAGAATAAAAGCCAGTAAGAATACGACCAATGAATAAATGATATGGAGTGGTTCCAGCAGCAAGAAATATCCAACCGGGAATCGAAATGAAACATAAATAGAGCAAACTTGCCTTCCTTCCAACCGTTTTCATTGCGTAAGCAGTAAGGGGACATGAGATAAGCGCCCCGATGGTGAGGAGAGAACTTATTAAGGATTTTTCAAGAGACGTTAGATTGCTCCCAACTTGCTCTGTTTTTATAATGCTTGGTAAGGCGGTTGCAGTCCAGGATAGGGAAAGACCAAGTCCAACGCCACCAAATGAAACTGAAAATAGTACCAATAGTTATAAAAAATATTTTTTTTTTAGAAACAAGTACATGAAATTTTTTTTGTAGATTTATAACTTGTACTGATAATGGCGATGAAAAAGCATTTGCCAAATTTTCGTTCGGTAGATGAGGAACCCATTTTTCGGCAGTATTCTCCATGAGTACAGTTCAAGGTATGAAATTTTCATGTCAATTCCAGTAGATTTTTAGAAAAATAAATAAACTTTGGAGAGATAAATATTTCTGTAGTTCAAGTACATGTTTCAGAGGGTGTTGTGGTGCAAAAAACAGTATTCAGAAAGACGGTTTTGTTTTCATTATCTTGTAAATTATATGGAATCTCATTATCATAAATTATACATGGTGTTCCCATATAATTCTGTTATTTTTCAACTTATATTTAATTTTGACAGAGCAACGAACATCTTTGTTTTTTATAATGCTTCTACTTACAAACTCATCCACACACCTTTCTTGTAAAAATTGATGTATTTGAGTACATTTTATTATTAACAGTAGATATTGGTAGGTACTACTTATAACGTATGTTGTTTCTAATAGGGCTTTTGCTATTACGTCGTATTACTACAGTGGAGGATCAGTGGCGTAAATAAGAAACCAAGGGGCGTAAATCTGCCACCATTTTATATGCTATAAAAATTAGAAAACAAAAATTAAGATATAAGAAGACATTGAAATTTTGTAGTAAAACATATTCAAATTTTTATTAATTTTCACGAAAACTTGTGTACTTGTGTAGTCTTGTACTTTCATATTATGGTCACAGATTTTTTCCATATTTAAAGTTTACTATAGAGGGCATTTAAAAATCGAATTCATTACAGTCAAAACAGATTTTAAAATTCTTGATTTTTTGTTAAATCCAGTGAAATTCTTTAACCATTTAAACTGATCCAACTGTGTTTTGAGTTTACCAAATTCAGTTTTTTAATGTTCCCCATAGTGAATTTTAAATGGAAAAGGAATCAATGACCATAGTATGAAAGTAGAATATTACATACAACCGTCAAAGAAAAAATATAAAACCTACCCTGAGAAAATCTTACTACATAATTTGTTAATTCAGTAACATTTCGCTATGTTAATTCATCCTATTGGCGGCTTATTTATAACACCAAAATTATTGTTTTTTAATTATAAAAAATTGGTGGCTTATTAACCTCAATTGGTGGCTTATTAGCACCACTGCTCGTTTACTGTACTAGTCTATATTATGTTTTTGATAGGACTGGCGCCGACTGCTTGTTCATCAAGGACTTTGCAATACTAAGTAATAAAATCTGATCAGATCACAGACTAAGTGATGACAGACTGATATATACCCTAGGAATTATTATAGTACCAAAAATATCAATCATTGTCTAATCTTTAATATGGTAAAGATTTGCCTTTGTCAGTTATAATGAAGGATCGGATTTGTAGAGACCAAATTACCCCAAAAAATGCCAAACTCGGTACTAAAATTTTACCTAAAATTAATAAACATAAACATCACTTACGATTAGATTAGATAGTGTGTCAAATCCAGTTTTGTGACAAATATTTGATTATCATTATAATTTATTGGTTTTACTCAAATTTCGCCAAAACAAAATTCAAGTTCAATATTGTTACCACCCAAAAATTCTTTTGTATGTTAAGATTCCAAAATAAGGAAAACTTTTGCCAACAGTGAGAAAACCTGCTAAAAAATGAAAAAAAAATAGATAAAAACATGAAATTAAGCAAAGTCACGCAAATTCAGTCAAATTAGCTCACAGTAATCATTAAAAACCGACTCCAAACATCCCCAAAAACAGTTTTATTTGTTCGTACATATATCAATAATTTATTATGCTATGCTGTAAAACACAATAGGCATAATCCGATCCTTAATAATAAAACATCAGATAAGATAACCCTCAATACTTGCATGGGAATTAGTTAATATTTTTTATCATCAAGTTCGAGAAAATTTTAATTTGCACAATTTTTATTCAACAACGCTGAACGTCGTAACGTGTAGCAGTTCCACCCACTACACATGTAACATACTGATCCTTAATTGTCTTTATTATCCTTGTACAAGCATATCTTCATCTTTCATTTATTTGATACTGTAAGATCAATATCAGTGTGAGTGTATAGTGTATATATTTATCTGAACATTTTACCAAGGATTTTTGGCTGATTCCATTTCTATGTAATACAACGTTGTTGCACACAATTGTAAAACACAATAAAATGATACATTCCCATTCGACAATATGATCACAACAAAATCAAGATGTCTGAACAACTTTTACGGTTATCTGATGAAATTTAGGAAGAGCATGTTTTAACAATGAATTGATAATATCTCCCGGTTTTTTATTATTTTATTATTTATTTTTTTGATTTGAGGCGTTTTCTAAAATATTATTCGACAGATTCCTCCCAATTCCCATGAACTGGTATAAATAGCTGATCTAAAGTTGAATTAAGTTACCACTATTTTGTAAACCTTAAATAATAAATAACTAACTTTTGTTTTTTTATTTTTATCGTTAAAAAACCACGAAACCAATAATCATGATCAACCCCGAACAATACGAAGCCTGTGACGTGATGACAGACAAGGATGCATCAATTTTTCTTCCAAAAGCGTACAAATTGATGGACTGGTGTCGCGGGACTAAAGTATTGGATTACGGATGTGGGCCAGGTCGTCGTGCATTTACGTACATTTTGCCCCAGGTTGAAAAATTTGAGGGGAAAATGTACTCTCTGGACATTTCTGAAGATATGGTAACCTACGCTCAAAAAACTTATCCACATCCTGCTGTGCAATATGCTTGTGGGGATATCATGGGAGATTTTCCATGGAAGAATGTAAAGTTTGACAACATTTTGTCATTTTACGTTCTTCATTTTATTGAGGATATTCGGTAAGCATAAAAATATAAAAAAACCTATTTCTATTAGATTATTAAATGATTTTTTTTGCGATTTCAGAACTGCTTTTAAAGGTTTTTATGAAATACTGAAGGAAGGAGGACACTTTGGATTTATGACTTTGACTGCAAAGTCCATCAGTACCAAGGCACTCCGCCTAATTGCAAAAATGGACCAATGGAAGGAATACATGAGTGACTACAATCAGTTCATGGTTACATGGTCGGAATACAAAGAAGAAGAAAATTTAGGATCTTCAGTACCCGAGGAACATTTTAAATCCCTGTTGAATGACTGCGGGTTCCACGTAAAACATTTGGAAGTTTTGCACAGAGACTATAAGTATGATGACATTGATTTATTTCTGGAGATTTGTTTGGTGGTCAATCCATTTTTATATAGGATTCCCCCGAAACTTCATCTCAAGTTGAAAGAGGATTATCGCACGGTTGTCACGGGGATTGTGGGATGTTCAAGGAATACGAAGGAGATAACGATTTCACATGAACATGTTTTTGCTGTTGTTCAGAAGGAAAGAGGTAGTTCCATTGGGCGTCGTGACAGAGGCGTATAAGCAGGTCAAGATACATTACAAGACACAATATCACATAATTTCATACGAAAAAAGTGAATGCATACTTTTGGCATTGTGAATTTATGGAAATTAAAATGAATTAAGTTATTAGTTTACAAAAATGCATTATTGGTTTTACAAGAATAATTAAAAAAATTCTGTACCTTTCTTGGATTTTATTCTAGTAAATTTCTATTTGCTAATTATATTATACTGATAAATATACATGGTAAAAAGTAAGAACAAAAACTAATATTATTGTAGCATAAAATATAAGGATATTACAGAAGATTGGTTTTGGTTGTATATACTTTATAATAAATATTAAAAGTTACTAGAAAAAAATTTAAAAAAATATAATCGTAATTTAGTTGTCAAGTTACAACTTTAATCTCGCATCGAAATATTGCCACTAAAATTGAATTTAAATTTAGATCCCTGCGTGTTGCTATTTAAATATTTAAAGGAATATATCAGATAGTTTGATTACTTTAAAAATCACAAATGTAGGAATCAAAAGTTTCACATTAATGCTATGTTGTGGTCAAATATACTCTCTTTTATTGAAGTTGCACAGAAATGTATGCACTCAAAAAATAAGAAATGTAGGCAGCACTATTCTGTGCCCGGAAAGAATCTTGAAAGTAGAATCTCAAACGGAATTTATCATAACTTTTGACCAAATTAAATTTAATCCTAAACGAAATTTCGATAATATTTTTAAATCATACATTTTATTCATATTTCGTGAGTAAAAACTATGCATCTTAATCAGAATCATAATCAGAAGACAACTATAAGTTATTAATTTGAAATTAACAATTAAATTGGCGAAGAAGATTGAACTGGCCAGCTAATAATCCAGAATCTCTAATTCATTAATTTATAAATGGTACTTTTTTGCTGGTTTTTAATTAAGCTGCACACATTTTTGCAGCCTGTTTTCGTCAAAAACTGCCTGCATTACATGGAATTATATTTGATCTCCTGTACATATTTAATTTCTTTTAAAATTGTCAGCGTTGTCTGAATGATTTTCACTTGTGGCTCACTTTTAATCACTTTGTAATCAGTAAAACAACTATTTTCCTTATCTAAACACCATTATTTTGGAAGAATTGCTATTTTTTAAGAACATAATGTATAGATGTATGTGGATTTTTTTTGGCGTTTGAACACTTACGGTAAACAAAATTATTAGAGAACCTTGTTACCATTCCCTTTGTTACTGTCTATAAATCGGATAGAAAATTTTTCCTTAACTGAAGATACCATGTTATAAGCTATATTTATAAGCTTAAAAATTGGAAGACGAACTCTTATGATGAATGAGATAGGATCAGGAATACGATGCAATCCACTTGCATAATGTTTGGTCGAAATTCCGCTTTTGCTATTATTAAAATTTGACTTTTTTCTTTGTGTCTAAATATTTTGAGATTCGTTTCATGTGATATTTTCTTTTTATAGAAAAATTCCTAACACTGCATCAGTCATACTCTTAACCTTACTTACTACTAGCCTTCCGCACAATTCTAGTAAGCTTAAATCTTTGCTATTCTACACGAGACTTAACTGATCAGTGAGCATGCTATTGGCATCCTATTCAGTTTCGTCTTAACAACTCATCATGTAACTTTAGTCATATTGTCCTAACACACCGCGACACATCCAAGTTACTTCTTAATCCTTAACCAAGTTGTAATAATGGGCTTTCTGGTGTACTTAATTAACGTATTACTAATACAATTGGTTATAGTTCCGCTTTTGAATGCCAAAGTAATCCGACACACATTCAAAGTAAGCTATATAACTGGTAGTCCGGATGGTGTTTGGACAAGCAACATCTTAGGAATCAATGGTGAGTTTCCAGGACCAACTATTGAAGGTCATCAAGGAGACCTTTTGGAAATTACAGTTCTCAACAGAATTCAAGATGGACAAAACGTTTCCATTCATTGGCATGGAATTCATCAAAGGTAAAAAACATTCCAGGTATTAAAACCATCAAATTATTGTAATTTGTTTTTTAATATTATGCTAGTATTTTAGAGGAACTCCTTTCCAGGATGGAGCCAGTCAACTCACCCAATGTCCACTGAAAAAAGGATCTCACCAAATATATAAATTTTATTTGGATGACACTGGGACCTACTGGTACCACTCTCATGTCGGTTCCCAATACACTGAAGGTCTATGGGGTGTATTGATAGTCCATCCTAAAAACCATATAACCTCAAAAAATCAAATCCCAGAAATAGTTTTAACCGTCAGTGATTGGTATCACAAGTCAGCCCATGAAAATGAAAAATGGCTTTGGACACCAGAAACCAAAGGCGTACCTCCATTTCCTTCAACTCTTTTATTTAATGGAATGGGTCGGTTTCCATGTCCCAAGATTTCGGACTTTAGGCGGTTCTGCTCAATAAAACGACAACGGCGGCCAGTATTTCATGTGGAAAAGGAGAAATACTACAAAATTCGATTGATCAATACAAGTGGATATGCAGCGTTCAATTTTACCATTGAAGGTCACAAGCTGATTATTATTGAAGTGGATGGAGTAGACATAAAAAACGTCACAACTGAAGCTCTGGAAATTGGTGCTGGACAGCGATACACATTTTTGGTGTATACTAATATGCATTACAACGAATCCAGGTCCCTCATAAGGGCAAATTTAAAACAAGAATATCTCTTCACTCTTCCCAACTTGAATGTTAACAAGATACCAGAAGCATCCTTTACGGAGGTATTTGCTGTACTTGAATACTCAACAGGAAAATTATTACGGGAAAAATCGTTTGAACTATTTGATTATCAAGCGAAGTCACCAAAACCACTGAACTGGTCTTCACTTGAATTTCTTCGGGAAGGTGACCTAGTAGCTTTGGATGGGCAAATAGCTCCAAAATACTTTGACAAACAATTTGTTCTAAACATAAGTTTCATTTTTGATAAAAATGAAATGCGCAGGGGAACTTTTAACAAAATCCCATTTAATTTTGGGCCAGGGGATGAACCTCTGCTTCACAGAATGGCTCATCAAAATATTTCCACTCATGAAAGTTGGGTATTTACGGAGTTTAATGATGTAGTTCAAGTTGTCATTAATAATCCCATGTTAGGAGCTCATCCAATTCACCTTCATGGGCATCATTTTTGGGTGATGGGACAAGGAAAAACTGGTGACGGATCTTATGACCCCAAAGTGCACAAACTGCAAAATAATGGTTATAGACGGGACACGATTTTGGTGAAGGAAGCGTCTTGGCTGGTTATCAGATTTAAAGCGGATAATGTGGGCATCTGGAGTTTGCATGTAAGAAAGGCATAAATTTGAACAATAATTTTATTTTGGATAGAATGTGAGAATTATTAGAATTGTTTTTATTTTTTAAATTAGTGTCATGTCGACTGGCACTACATCACAGGAATGGCAATTGTCTTTGTGGAAGCTTACGACTTGGCACATCAGTTAAAAATATCGGATGAATCAAAACGTATTTGCAATGAGCATTCCAATCGATTGTAAATCTCGTGTCGTCTTGTGTTCAGATTGAATTATCATTATGTTTCTGGCTGAACGTTCTCCTTTATTTTGGTATGATAATGTTCACGTTTCACAGCAATTTAGCTAATTAGCCTAATTTTTTTTAGTAATGGATAAAAATTCTACCAAAAATTTGGGTTTGAATTCATGTTCAGCAAAACTGATTTTTTTGTTCATCTACTTCATTTTTCCACCACTTCTGATACAATATTATGTCTAGTTACCGTGACAATTTTTTATTTGATATTAGTGCAAAACAGCACAGCAAGAAATACATTAAAATTTTTTTAATAATAAAACAGATAAAGCTGTGGTTAAAAAGTCAGAATGTATGTAGAATTGAATAAAAATAGTAGTTCTGCCTGCGCCGAAAATGAACAATCAATTATTTAGAAAAATACTTTAAAATATACAATATTTCAAATACAATTATGTTTAGTTTTAGACTATGGTCTCCCGCCTGTTCAAATCTGTTGATCCCAACGCAGTATCATTTGTGAATATAGAAAGTCCCTATCTGCAAAGCATGGGACCGTTAATTGGCTGTTACTCCGTTAGCACTAAACTGATTCAGCCCAAAATCAGTATACATACTTTGTCTAATGGACTATATGAACTTGAGTACTATGTTTTATTTAAATCGGTTGATCTATTTGGAAGATAGACCGACAGACGGACAGACTTTTCTCACCGTTATCACTCATCAATCTTATAAAGTACCATTCTGACACTTAAAACAAGACTTATTTAAAGATGAGACTACATTTTAGCTCATGACTTAAATGAAGACGGAGGAGTATCAATGTTCTTGGCAGGCATGATTAATATAGCATGATATGTCTGGAGTGAAACAGTACGCGTTTGGCAACATACATAAGAGTAAAGTTTAATTAGTAGACATTAAGGTGGCATTCAGTAATACTGAGTAGGCTTCTTTGTAATATTCAAGACAAATAATTAACATACAACCACTACTCACCAATAAGTTTTCGTAACATATGATATGTCAACTTTTTCTAGTACGAAATAAACAATCTTCTTTTAATTCATTTACCATTTTGTTAAAAGAATTTGAACTTCTAAGTGTTTTAAATAAGCTTAAAATACACGGAATTTTGTTGGGTTTAGAAGAAAATGGAAGGTTTGAAGTTAGTGCACTTTTTTATATTTAGCTATTTAACTCTTTTCCCACCTAAATGTGAAACCAAGGAAACTTTCCCCTACAACTACACTCTCTCCACCAACCTGCTCAAGTCAATGCCTGTATCGGATCCAATTGCTAGAAAGTTTTTTGAATCTTTGCATTACAGTAATGATGGAGCAGATAAAGAACACCAAAACTACATTAATTCAGCACAATTTCGGACAAAGGCACCAAAACTTGTAAAGAACTTGTACTCAACTCTAAAGTATTTTATTAATCAACACTGCCTTATCGTCTTAAATAATTTTGAGGACGTAGATATTCATCCAGAAATTGATTTGCGACTGATAACAAGACAATTTGAAATAGGTTATGGGGTCTTAAACGGATACATAGATGATTGGATTTGGATTCCAAAAGAATTGGTACCAAAGCTCAATGGTAATTTTTCAAGAGAACCGCCTAAACATACTTTTTTCAATGGTTCATACAAGGAATGCCAACTTTTCAACTATATGTATTCAATATGGCCAGTGGATAAAAATAGTTTTCACTGTCTTGATTTTCAGTCCTTCAACTTTATTAAGTATCAATGTATTGATACTTACTGAATTCGTTCAGGATGTCCGTCCGGCCGGCCGTCCGGCCGTCCGTCCGTCCGCGCGATAACTCGAGAACGCTTGGACCTATTGACCTCAAATTTGACATGGATGTCAGTTAGGTCAAGGGCAAGGGGCCTATTGATTTTCAGCCCCCTAGGTCAAACCCCAAGGTCAAAGGGCAGGGTCGAAAGTTTTCAATGCATAATATCTCCCCAACGTGTTAACTATGCCCCCTGACCCCGGTGACCTTTCGTGACCCCGGTGACCCCCGTGACCCAAATGACTCCGTTCAAAACATTACGTAATTTACCCTAAAATATTACGTAATTCACCCCAAAATATTACGTAATTTACCCCAAAACATTACGTAATTCACCCCAAAATATTACGTAATTTATCCCAAAATATTACGTAATTCACCCCAAAACATTACGTAATTTACCCCAAAACATTACGTAATTTACCCCAAAACATTACGTAATTTACCCCAAAACATTACGTAATTGACCCCAAACATTACTAATTTGTGTCCATAGTTTTAAATTCCAACATTGATACTTATTTCTAACATTACATGTTCTAGTTAACTATCGGATACGTTGAAAACGTATGTTACGATAGTTAATGCGATCACTATCCCGTCTGTTAGGTAGTTAGGTAGTCTGTATGTCCGCACGATAACTCGAGAACGAATTGACCGATCGACACCAAATTTGGCACGAAGGTACTTTAGGTCATAAGGACCTATGGGATTGCTTTTGGGCCAAATCGGTCAAACGGTTATGGAGTAACGGCCAATTAACGGTCCCATGCTTTTTAAATGGGCGAATTTTTTTATTTTACGTATTGATAGATTATGACATGGGGATCAAATGTTGTCAAGAGACCACTGGTCAAAAGTCAATATTTTCTGGAATAACGGCCAATTAACGGTTCCATGCTTTTCAAATGGGCGAATTTTTTTATTTCATGAATTGATAGATTATGACATGGGTATCAAACTTTGTCAAGAGACAACGGGCCAAAAGTCAATATTTTTCGAAATAACGGCCAATTAACGGTCCCATGCTTTTTAAATTGCCGATTTTATTTTATTTTATCAAGTTGATCGCAAGTTTAGACATCACTATCCGATAGTTTTTTCCAACGGTATCGTTACCGTTCTAGTTTTGTCATCAAGGCCATGTGAAATCCAAGTGGAGCTCTTTATGCCAGATGTCTTACTTCGTATTGGGAAATATACACAAATTTTTCAAACTTTGACACTAAAAAGGCTACAAAGTGTACCCAGTTTGAGGTCACCAGTTTACATATTTTGATAATAAAGCAAGCATTGATGAATATGATACACTATCTTTAGCACGATGGACTTTGAAAATAAACACAATTTTTTTTGGAGTCAACATATGATAATATCTTAAATCATGTGCAACTTATTGGTTACGTTACCTGTGATCCAAAAAAAACCCAAATTGCCATCAGTTCTGACTGCAACATTGTAAAGCTCGAAATATTTTTTCCTTGTCCAGCGTGTAGCAAATATCTTAACGTTATACCTTTGAATCTGGATGATCTCTCTTTTGACTATATAGCTATCTTAGAAAAAACTCAAAAATATGTTGTGTTTCCAGGCGAATTGATTCCAAGTTCCAGTTCTGACTTTCAGTTGGCTGGGCTAATTACTTATTTTGCTTAAACGAAATATGAAGCAATTAAACTTCCATTTAAATACATACTTAAATTGAAACTAAAATCTTGGGAAAAAGTGGAATTGCTTGCATTTGCCTATGCATCCATTTATATGGAACTGGTTGGAAATTTAACGTCGCCACTACTTGAGCCATATTTTAGCCTCTATAGAATTATGAGTTTTGAAAGGCGAATAAATCGTGATGAAATATAGCATAAATATTACGACACGGCACTCAGAGTACGAAATGTGTTTGACCGGCTTCACTTTGTTAGTTACGGATCACGCGGACTTGAACCTTTCCAGCTGATCCAGTTTATATCAGTTTACAAATGGCAAGTTTGGGTATTTATTCTGATTTCCACCATTTTGCCATATTTTACCATTGTCAAGTTGTACAATGACGGGGGAAAGTCTGTTGGCTTATTTAGTCGCACATTTAGTATTTATAAAGTTTTGGTTGAGCAGGGAAAACCCTTTCCTGACAATTTTGACATAAAGAGACAAATGCGGTTTTTAATGGTTGGAACCCTGCTGGCAGGTTTGGTAATAAGCAATGCCTTTAAAAGTGAGAACATGTACAAAATTGTGCAACCTCGGGCACAAGTCTCTTATTACAATATTGATGAATTTATTGAAGACAATGTTATCGTCTACTCTAGAATTCAACACTTTTACTATAGAACCCACTTTTACCTCAAGTGTGGTTTTATTATACATCCATACGTTTTAAAGTACAGATTTCAGTTATGCAAGGATAAAAGTTTTTGGCTGGTTGGTAGAGCTGAACTTGGGGAATTAAATATGTGGACTTACACATTGCGAGATACTTTAAAAATAACAAAATACTCCAAAATTTATCCAATGGCATTAAATTCAATAAAAAAAACTCTCGAATATTTGGATAATCTTTTCAAAGTTGGTATTATAAATCACAAAAGTGGTGAATTGCTAGAAAGGGGAAAGGCACTGCAGCAACTGTTTTTTAATAAACAACAAAATATAATAACGAATGGGTTAAATAATTGGAGTAAAACTGCTTGGGTTATGCCAAACTATTTAGCAGTAAACTCGCATAGGGCGCTTAAAAAATTGGAAAACATTCTGACATTAGTAGTATCGCTTACACCTACCCAGAGCTTAGCTTTTCGTTTCATAATTCATATGTACCATTCACAATACTTCAGCAGATTTCCTTTATTCCAAACTCTGGTTTACTGGAGTGGTAGCCCAAATTTATAAATAGATCTGACCTGGTTTTTGGCAACGAAAATGTAAGCCCATCAAAGCCAAAAATGTCGGGTAACATTGTTGTAATATTTTTATTCTTGGTTGCTGGGTTATTGATCTCACTACTCAGCTTGATTTTAGAGTTGCGAAAAATAATCTTTTATTATGCCAAATGTTCATGTAGATGGTGTTTAGCCGAGCTAAAAAAAGTGATAATTTGGTGGAAGGTTCACGCTCACTGAATATTTAAAAAACAAAAATTAGTATTTATTGGAAGGCGATCGTAACAACTGTTTAGTGAAATGAAAGTAAAAGTATGTAAAAACGTGTTTAACATAATTTTTTATTTTAGATATAGTAGGTACAGGCGTAGTATTATGCTTTACTATGAAATTATGAGATTTCCCAGTCTCAAACTGTTTAAAAATGCACACACAATTTTCAATATGTACAATAATGTAAGCATGAGAGAGAAAGAAAGAAAAGTAAGAAAACACAAATACAGTTTTATATGAAGAAAATGTCTTGACAATTCTAAAGGTTTTTTTTTTTTGTTTTTGAGCTGAAAACCATTTACAAAGTTACTAATTAGCTCTAAACCTCGTCAAATTCCAATCTTAATTGTCTATTAATTAGTTTCAATTTTGGAAAGATAAATTGACACATGACTTGACTGTGTTTTATAAAAGGTAATTAGAGCCTTGAGCGGTGTCGTACAAGGTTCTTCTTTTGATAGTACAGGATGGCTTTAAAAATTGAATATTGTCCGCTAAATTCAACAGCGACAGTCAGTTAAGTTGGATAGTGGATGATTAGAATTTTGATTTGTGTATAAATGTTGACCGTCATTTTATTGAAAGCTAAGTACATTCAAAAACATAAGCATTTTCTAGTCTCTATAATTGCATAACAATTTAATAATCATTCTATCTACTACAGAGATTTATTGCACTCATAAATAAAATTTATGATTGCTTTAATAAGCAAACAAGAACATATGTTTAGTAAATCAATATTATTAATTCATTAAATCGGTGTTTATGCATGGAAAATTAAAACCATGCGTTAAATTATTTGCCTAAAGTATTTTATGTATTGCTAAATATCTTCTAATTTTCTTTAAAAACTCTTCTTCATCCATACATCAAAACTGAATTATTAAGTGAATCAATTTGAGATGGAGCAAGTGTCAAGATGATGCTGGAGGTATAATTCCCGGAACAAGGTTTTGCGGTAAATTTTAAAAATTAAAATGGTTTTTGAACTGGAACCACATAACATAAACTTTTAGAGGGATTTAGTAAGCTTTTCAAATGGTATTACAAAACCTAAAGACAACCCATGTCATTTAACAGCCGACAAGGCTACGGAACGAGCAGAACTTGATTCAGTTACCAATATTGTTAGAGTTACAGAAGTAAAAGGTGAAACAAGTAACGTTTCCAAGTATTCTTAGCTATTAATATAGTAATGAAGTACATAGTATAGTAGCTCATGAAGTTGAAGGTCGTTCTTCAGCAACACGTGTTTAATCACATTTCCAGTTGTTTTCTTGTTTAGTTTTGAATTCCATTTCGTTTGATGAAATTCCATAATTCCAATGTAAGTATTTTAACCCCATAATATAAATATGATAGACATACCACTTTGATTTGGTCGCATAATTAGTATACTTACAATTTGGTTACAATAGACTGTTATAAATAAGGTAACAACACATGCATGCACATCCTCCAAAATGATATGTTCGATAAAAACATCAGTTTTAATTTAGAGCACCTGGTGGATTCATAAATATTTTGGCAATTAGTATTTATGTCTTTTAGTACTAGAATCTGCATTATTACTAATTTACTGCATCAAAATACTGGCAGGTTTCCAGACTTGTATAATCTTGAGATAATTTGCTCAGACAGCTCATCAGACCGTGCTTGTCATTCTTTGCTAGTTTTGTCATTTACTAAATTCAACTCTTTCCTTTCCTTCCATTACATAAGCTTTTATCATGGCTAATTTATTATTTCTCTTTATCACTCTTATTTACTCTTGTACATCACTGGCTGTTAAACAAAATGTTTCTTCTATTGACATTTTATTTGGCCCAGGATTTCGTATAACCCGACTTCGGACGCCTTACTATAAAAATGGCGATGGTATTGTCCAGGGCGCCAGATCTTGCGGTATTTTTCCAAAAAAAAACTTAAAACAAATAAATTTCAGAATAAATAGTGATCATGTGAAAAAATCATACTCTTTTTAGGTGGATCGGGAAAAATCCTTCAGTGGCGATTTGAATCATGTAAACCTCAAGAAGTACCTTGTCGTGTTCCTGCAGACGGAATATTTAAAGGACAAGTTGACTTTGTACCAAGCAGAGATATTTCTACTTTAGGTCTCCGTCTTATTGCAAAAACAGACAGTGGGGAAATAATCAAGGAATATAATTATGATGCATATATTCTAAAAGTTGTGAGAAAAGGAGAAGCGTACACAATTACAAATGATGGAAGAGCAACTGAAGGACTGAAAGGAAAATTGGTTACGTTACAATATATTTTATATGACAAAGTGAGCAATGAAGTGGAAGTGTGCGGAGAGGCTGATATTCAATATATTTAAATTTGAAATAAAGACAAAACTAAAAAATCAATTTGTCTCATTTTTTGATTTCGATAGTCGCATATAAGCAATTATTTATTTGAATGCTTTGAGAACCATCTTGCTTTAATATTTTTCCATAAAATAAAATGTACCCTAACCCATTATTATAATAAGATACCCAAAAGGTTGATTTGAGCTTTTATATAAGCTGCTTAAAATTCATAAAACACGCTTGAGCAATATGGGTCGTAAATTTAATATATTTTAGTTATCTAACACGTTTTTATGTAGCATATACATGTAGACATAATAGTTAGAGTCAACACTGCTCATTAAAGAGATTTTATTTCGAACTAATATGAAGTAATTTTCTATTGTGTTTTGAAATTTGTTTTTATTTTGACATATATTTCTAAACAATGATGATAAGTACGTCTTCTGGATTTTACATACTAATTTTTCATCTCTTGAAATAAAGTTTCTAAAACATAACTCATTGTCAGTATATCTCAGAAAACCTGTGGCTGTGTAGCTTCTTTTTATTCAAAAATTAAAGTTAATTACTCGCTAGTATATTTTGCACTTACGAAGAAAAATCAATTAAATAAATTCAGTAGTACCTCAATACGACATGTTATTGATGTAAGCAGGCTATCATTTTAGTTTGTATATCGGCAGACTTATTTGAGGCACTAATTACTACTCTACTGAATAAATATACACATTTATACAAGCCCTACACATAATATTCCTGGACATACAAAATAAAATCGAAGACAATGGCTTCTAACGTTTCGGGTAGACTTGGATCCCTATTTGTTGGAATTTTGGAAATTTTAATTGTGGCAATACTGATAGCAGCTTGGATTTATAATGAAGTCGGTTTCTACCGGGGAAAAAATAGTAAAGGCATACCAAAATCAATTGTTCAAAGGTATTCTTACTGTGCAGTCTATCTCGTGGGATTTTTAATTACAAGCTTTTTCTTGATACTTGCAGCGTTTGATGTAAGTCAGATAATTAAAAAAAAATGTATTATATAAATACTTTCATAATGTAATTAAATCACATCTTATTGGTTTTTAGTGTGCTGCATCCCTTAAGTTGAAAATTTTTCTTTGCTCAATGTGGTTATTATTACGTCTCACTTCAATCTCATATGCTATTTATTGTTTCGCCTCCCCTTTGTATGAATACTGGACTCCTCAAAATCCTTACATGATAGGTGGACTTGTCATATCTATAATTTGTTGTTTGATTGTATGCTGGTATATTTGTTGTCTTTGGAAAACAATAAATTCTGCACCCGATTTTGTATCTACAAACAAAATCGATGATGCGAATGAATTGCAATCCGGATTTGATAGGAAGATCAACAACACTGGAAAAACTTGGTACTTAAACGCATCGGAAAATTAAAAGTATCAGTTGGTCAGTCGACACTAGTCGTCTAATTAAAAACAAGATTATCAGCATAAGTACCAAAAGCATACCATGTTGAGTAACTCTTCTCTTACATAAAATATAATGTAACTTTTCTTCACAACGTATTGGCACCGCAGAAATTTATATCTCATTTACATAATATGCTGCTCCAATATCATTTGTGATTTAACTTAATTTAATATACACCACTTAATACTTAATACTTAAATGTTACAGTTAGAAGTATTACACAAGCTCTGTAATATAATTTAGTTGAAATATTTTTTCTTTGATATGTATATATATGTATGTATGTATATATAATAAATAGTGTTCATGGAATGTAAATAACGAGCTTCAGTATACTACAAAAATCTAGTTCTATCGAAGTATATTGATGATTCCCTGAAATTGCATGCTAAAAGAGGAAATCCCTGTAAGCAGCATGAAATCAATATATTTTTGTATAATTCAGTTTATGACAAACTTTCGTACTTTATACATTAGTAGACGACGCGAATACGAAAACATAATGTAGAGTAAAGACCCAACATTTATGTAAACTTATATTTTGTTTTGATACAGCACATGTCTGTAGTGTGTCTTACGGTGTAAGTTATGCATGTATCTTTTCTTGAGGCAATCAGTTCGTATCTTTTACACGATCAAACTTCGAAACGTATTATCTTCCCACCAATCTGACACTTATTTGATTTTTTCTCTAAATTGTAAAAAGCGATTATGATATTCATCAGTTAAAATTGGATAGTATTTTTATTCGGCGTTTTTAATAAGAGAAATCCCGAAAATTTGTCTTTTTTCTGCTATTTCTCGTTCTCTGAACTAATGAGATAGTTTGTTTGTGAGAAATGTGTGCTTGTGCATAGTTAACACTGTGACACTGCGAAATGATACTACCGTTTTGCAAATTTGTAATTTTCTAACAGTTTACATTAATATTTTGTCATTATGTGCTTACATTATTATCTGAAGCTCATCAGGTATTCCACGTGTTTTAACTCATAAGAGGAAACCAATTAAACAATTTTAATTACATGACTGATGACATGGCTAAGGTAGTCTTCAGATATTCATGATATAACGTTTGGAACATTTGCCTAGCACGAGGCAAAATACAATTTTAATACAAATATATCTAAGTATGTCATACATGAGTATCTATCACAGACATGACCAAGTATTAAAGTATGTCAAAAACGCTTTATAATTGAGAAGCACCTGGTGGACTTATACATATGTAATTAATTTATATGTCTGTTTATTTTTTAGAAGAAAATTTGTATTGTCTTAATATACAACCAAGTATTCAAATACGTAGAATCTCTTAAAATTGGACAGAACAGAATTTTCATACTTCAGTAGTGCTCCTCTTTGCTTTATTTACTTCCTTTCTTCCATCGAATTAGCAATCATAATATTCAATTTATTATTTCTCCATAATATGTCTCTTTTCCATGTATCATGTATTGAAGTAAAAGCAAGTTTTCCTAAATTTTCAATCGTTTTTGTTTTCCAATCGCTCACAAACATTAAAAAAATATTTTGATATACATACATACATCTTTTGTTTTAATATTCTAATGGAGAGCAAAAAATATACCCATAAGTTTAATTAAGTACCCAAAATATTGCTTTAAACTCACAAAAATATTTTTTACACTATGCTAGCAGTATGGATAATAAATTTAATGTTTTTAATTATTTAATATACATTCAACTTACCAAGAGATAAAATAATGCTAAATACGCTTTCAACACCCCATTTGAGGCTTTCAGAGATTTAATTTTGTATTAATATTTGCTACTTTATTAAAAAAAAGTAATATAACTAGTATAAGTAGTTTAACTAAGTATCTAAAAGCTGATTTTGCACCTTACGCTCAATTTTAAGTAGAACATGTTTATTTCATTCCACAAGTCTTTTTCGAGTACCTAATTCAACTGTCTACAAGGGCTTATTAATTATTTAAAGTTCAATTTAATTTAACGCTAAAAGATTAAAAGTGTCAGGATATATCGTCAAAAACAAATTACGCAAATATTACAAAAAAATAAGCCGAGAGTTCAAGTTTTTTAAAATATTTTGTTACAAAGCCTGCAACAGTACAGTCAACGTTTTAAAAGACCTCAAGTGACAATGGCGATTTTTAAAATACTTGCTTTATTTTTATTATCCACTTTACACCTTCAAATAGTGATAAGTTACATTCTACAAGTAAACTCAAATAAATATTCCCACTGTCGTGTTATTGTTGTAAGAGATCCAAAACAAGCCAATCCACATACAATTCCCTATCCCGAACAAATTATGTATCCTCACATAAATCGACTAATTGAATTAAACCAAATATTTGATAAAAATGATAAAAAAACAACATTTACTTGGATAATAAAGGATTCCGAGTACCCCATTCAATACATAGCTATTTTATTTTATAGTAAAGGTGTTCGTGATCGTAACTTTAATCTTACTGTCGAAAAAACCTCTCAGCAAAAATCCTGTACAATAATTATTACAGATCCTTTACAAGTATTCTTTGGGCCTAGTACCCCAAAGAAGTGGAATAGCGAAAAATATTTCGCGTGGATGTGGGGCTATTGGCTTAAATATATATCTAGCTTAGGCAGACTACCATTACCAAAATTGGAAAATACTCTTTTAATTGCCTTAACCGGATATGGCCCTGGCATATTTTCAGACTGGGAACATCACGAGACTCTTTTCGTAGCACCTTTTGTTGTAATTTTTGCACAAATTTCAAATAATTCAAGTTTCCAATCGTTTTGGTGGGCCTGTCACTTTTGTAAAGTGGAAAGGCAGTTGTATCTTAAAATGGACATTTTGACTGGAAACCTAAATAAATCAATAGTACAATCTTATGGACGTACAAATGATTTTCACAGAGTTAAAAATATTAAAGAACCAGATCATAAGTCATTTACTGCAGAAACATTTACAAGACCTTTACTAGACGTAACCACGAATGACCCAGGACCAGTCCCAGGTTTTAAACCTGGTATAAATGAGCGCATTCTGTGTGACGTAACTTCGTTGAATCTTTTTATAGATTTGTATTATCTGGATACAATCAAATTTGCAAGAGGATGTTCTACATATGTTGTAACTTCATTTAACATCCTTGCCAACAAGTTAAATTTTTCTGCAATTTATGGAGGCCTAATAGAACCAAAAACAAAAAATGTATATTTTAGCGGTATACTACAAAAAACAATTTTCAGTCCAAATTTCTTTGCTGATTTTAACCCTTTTATTGACTATTTGTCTCTTTGGGATATTCAAAGGTATGGAATATTTTATTGTGAAGACAAGTATTTACCTGTGGTATCCAGCTTTTTTGAAATAATGCAAAGACCTTTTGATAACAGTACATGGATTTTCTTAAGTATTGCTATTACACTTCTTACACTTT
>Ga0068627_1000018_pt1 | contig 21469 bp, 22 predicted proteins | sample InSIn1gowninarea_FD_77430 | JGI IMG/M metagenome (GOLD analysis project Ga0068627, IMG submission 77430) | Clean room microbial communities from NASA Spacecraft Assembly Facility at Jet Propulsion Laboratory, Pasadena, California, USA -... ... | reverse complement strand
GGTGAGCTTTGTCAAAGTAAAGGAAAACCCTTGATGAACCCTGGGAGGATCTTGCACAACACCAAGGCCAGGTTGTAATAGTTCCTTTTGTTTCGTTTTAATACAAATTGGTTCATTTTTCTCAATAGTTTGTGTTAATAAACTATTTCATGTATTCCTTGGTCCGCGTGTTAGATATATGTTTTATTGTATGAAATGCAAATGCTTGGTAATTGTTTTTCTGATTGGTGGTTGCAGGAGTTGAAGTGAAAGAGGAGCTCATCTGGATCGTCAAGGACAAACTACAACAACGGCATTTGAAGTAAAGGTAAGCCTGAACATTTGTATTTTCATGTTTTAAAAGGTATATTTAGAGAAAGATTGTTCCTTTTTGTCTTGTTTGTCACTAGAGAGTCTTAGGCTCCTAGGGAGGTTGGGTGTGTCCGCACAAACAACTCTTTCCGCCTGATAGGACCACCAACCACATAAAACATTTTAAATTGAGAGGTATATCCCATCTTCATGTGTTATGAAACCAAAAATAATTATCATTCAAGCCACATCCATGAGAAATATGTTTATAAATCTCTTTAACCGAGATTTTATCATTATACATAACAACTTCCCATTTTAGTTTTCCTTTCTTCTTAGTGAGTTTTAAACCTGTTAGACTTAACTGTGTTGTGAAGCGTGCACATTCCATAAATATATCCTCTATAAATCCAAGTTCAAATGAATTAAGCGAATAACTTGTAATAGAAGAAGATCCTCAATCACAAGAGATTTAGTTGCACCTGATGAATGACCGGATCTAGAGGGAGAATTAAGTTGCAGCATATAAAAGTCTGAAGTCGTATTTGACTGCTGAGTTGGCGAATGAATCATTACACAGCATAACCAAAATACCGAACCATTTGAGGAAGAGTTGGCACATTTTTTGGGAGGACAAGTGGCCACTTCCCTATGAGACGTTACACAATGGCAATGATGCAGAGGAAAGGAACTCGAAGCAAACAACACTAGGTGATCCGAAGGGGTGGAAGAGGAAGAAAAAAATCATGAGACAAATTGGCTTTAAGCCATGAATAGAAAGAAAATAGAACAAGGAGACAAAGAGAGTGAAGCAAAGACAATGAGAAAAAGAGAGAAAGGAGATAGTGAAGAAAAAGGTAGGAAAATAGAGAACTGGACTGACTTGCAACATAAGGCAGCATCGAGCAGACAAAAGGCTTGAGAGGTTTGAGCAATCCTAGAGAGGATATCTATTAGGAACTGAGTACCAAATTGGACTCATCCCATTAAAGACTAGAGAGGTCGAGACTTGGTAAGGAAGAGTCTGTGCACTCTAGTGGCTTGGGGAATCCAAGAACCACCCTACTAAGCATTATCTATTTCAAGAGACTCAAATTGATCTCCTCACTGTAAAAAATCTACTTTAAAGACATAATAAAAGAAGGCCACCACTGAAACCTGGACCAGAGACATAGCCTAGGAGGATTGGGTGAACTCCTTATTAATTTGTTTTGTTCTTATATTTGCTTACTGTGTTTCTCTTACTGTTTTCCATTTTCCAGTGTTTGTGTATTTTGCAATTTGATCGAACCGTTGCCTAAGATAACATAGACACACACCAACACATGGGTCGGTAATACCTTAATTAATTAATTAATTAAGATCACTCATGAGTGGTTTTTAGATCAAGTGGTATCAGACCAAAAGGATGTTAAGGTTAGACAAGCTTGTGTTGGATTTAGCTATTGAATGCTAGCTAGATCAAAGCTCAAATTAGGAGAAGGAGAGTTGGTCGAAACTAATCTTGAAATTGGGAGAGTCTATCCTCGGAAGACAATGTCAGAGGAAGGTTCTATGGGGCCAAACCCTCAATTCATAGACAGTTTCCTAACCATAAAGCCCATGGTAGAGGAAATGTATAGGGACTTTAGAAAACACAAAGATGAAGAATAATCAGGCTCCAAACAAGACAAAGGAGAAGATGAGTCTCACTTCCATGACCACTCAAAAGGCAATGGGAAAGAATAAAGCTTTCTCACACCTCCTAATAGCCCTAAACATAAAAAGAAGGCATCTTTGATTAAACTAGATGTTAAATTTGATTTACCTATATATGATGGAGAGTTGAATGCAAGAAAGCTGGACCATTGGATTAGACAAATTGATGTTTATTTCTGAGTACAGAGTATTGATTCAGACAAGAGAAAGATTTAGCTGGAAAGCCTATGCCTTGGAGGCACTACCTTGGTTTGGTGGGATGGTAGGACCCAAGCTGACCTGAAGAGACATGGTAAGACTATCTTTGTCTGGAGTGAATTTTTTTCGTAATCAAAAAGTAGTTCTATCCATTGGCCTACATGAAACAAGCCATGATGAGCTAGAGAACTCTTCGACAATTGAATGGGAAAAGTGTACAAGGATACACTCAAGAATTTAGAAAGAGAGCATTGATTTTAGGAATCTCATTAGACTCACCCGAGACTCTGTTGAAGTACATTGGTGGTCTACACAGGTACATGAGGCACACTATCCTCATGTTTAATCCCACTAGTATAGATGAGGTATCTATACAAGCTACCCATCTAGAAGCTAGAGGAAAGAATGGAAGTCCAAAAGTTGAGGGATCATCCCAACCCATTGCAAGTAAGAATAAAGAGAAAAGAAAGTAGAATTGGAAAGCAAGGAAGGCTAACACTGGATAGAAAAGCAAGGTTTCATGCACTCACTATAAAAAGGATGGGCATGATGATGAGCACTGTTGGATTCTGCATCTAGAGCTGAGACATAAGAATTTCGAGGGAAAGAAAAAGAAGACTGTTGTAGCTATTCAGAAAGATTTGGGGTCAGACTCAAGAGATGAAACAACAATTGCAACCACAGATATAAGAGGTAAGAATTTTGAAGCATCTACTAGTAATTCTGCACAATCTATCATTGATGAAGAAAATGAGAGAAAAAGACATGAGATTTTCCATATTCGAGTTGCTTCGAAACATCAAAAGATTGATACTTTGTTTGATAGTGGCTCACAAGTAAATTTAATTTTTCAAGCAGTTGTAAAGAAGTTGGGATTAGTAACTACAACTCACAAGAAACCATACCCATTAGGATGGTTGAATGATAAAGCACAAGTACAAGTGACTAGACAATGCAAACTCAAGTTTTCTTTTGGGTCTGAATTTGTAGATGAGGTTGAGTTAGACATAACTCCTTTGGATATATGTGGAATTTTTTTAGGAAGTCCTTACTTGTATGACAGAAAAGCTATTTTCTATAGAGCCGAGAACAAGTATCTACTTGTTAAAGATGGAATTCAATACTTTGTAAGAGCTCATAAGCTCAAGAATAATTATTCTCTCATAAACTCAAGGAAGATAAAAAGAATGATAAATTCTTGTAAACAATTCTTACTGATGGTTGTAAAGGAAAAGAAACCTGATAAAACCAATGTATTTGAGGGTTGTAATGCGCAACTTTATTTAGAAAGTGTTGTTTCAGAGTATGATATCTTGTCTCAAGAACCTAAAGGTCTGCCACCCAAAAATGAAATAGTGCATGATATTATTTTGCAGCAAGATGCTCCATTGCCTAACATAGGGATGTACAAGTTGTCCGCTTTAGAGAACGTAGAAATCAAGAAGCAGGTGTAGGAATTGCTTGAGAAAGGGTTCATTAGAACTAGCACATCACCATGTGGGTCACCAATCATTTTGGTGAGAAAGAAATATGCATGGAGAATCTGCATTGATTACCGAGAACTGAATAAGAAAACAATAAAAAATCGTTATCCACTTCCTTGCGTAGATGATCTTTTAGATCAATTGAAAGAAGCTGTTTATTTTTCCAAGCTAGACTTGCATAGTGGATATCACTAGGTCAGGGTTGTAGAACAAGATGCATGGAAGACTACTTTCAAAACAAAGCAGGGATTGTATGAGTGGTTGGCTATGCCTTTTGGCTTAACTAATGCTCCTGCCACTTTCATGAGATTAATGAATAATGTACTCAAAACTTTTCTTGATGATTTTGTTATTGTGTATCTGGATGACATTCTGATATTTAGCAAACGTGGGAAGAACACTTAAAGCATGTTAAATGGGCACTAGATAAAAACTTTATGTTAAAATCTCAAAATCTGAATTTGGCAAAACATCTTTGAATTATTTGGTACATATAGTAGGGGGTGGTGAATTGAAGATAGATCCCTCTGAGGTGGCAGTCATTGTAAACTGGCCCAAACCCAAATCTGGTACAGAAGTTAGAAGCTTCTTAGGAGCAACACAATATTGGAGAAATTTCATTTCTAACTTTTCCTTAATTGCAACTCCCTTACATGATTTAACAGGATTGAACAAGGTGTTTCAGTGTGGAGGAAAATAACAAAAATCTTTCGACACCTTGAAAGAAAAGATTAGTACAACACTTGTACTAGAACTACCTGATCTTCAAAGACCATTTGAGATCCAAATGAATGCCCATGACTATGCCATGGGAGCAGTGTTGACACAACATGGTAAACCTATATTATCATTCTGAGACATTTAATTCTGCAGTATTTAACTATCCTACATATGATAAAGAATTGCATGCATTAGTACAGAGTGTGAAAAAGTGGAAACATTACTTAATGGGAAAAGGGACAGTAATACATAATGATCATCAACCACTTCAATATCTACACTCCCAAACTAAGTTGCAACAATCAAGACATTATAGATGGATGGGGCTTCTACAACAATTTCATTTAGTCATCGGATAAAAAAAGGGAATACATAACAAAGTTGCAGATGTGTTATCTAGACCCATTATAAATGCATCTACTATACTTAAGCATAATTCTGTGTTACATGAGAGCTACATTGAACAATATGCTCAAGATATAGACTTTAAGGATTTATATGTAACTTTAATTCAAGGCAAACGAGTAGAAGAATTGGATTATCACGTAAAGGACCAACTCCTATATCATTGCGGGAAGGTATGCATTCCACAAACTGAAAGAGTAAAGGTAATTCAAGAAGCACACACTTCTCTAATAACAGGTCACTTTTAGGTAAGTAAAACAATTGCACAGCTGCAAAGTTTTTATTATTCTCCAAAAATGAACGAGACAACTTCTAGATATGTAAGAGGGTGTACTATGTGTGCTAAAAGCAAGCCCAACAGTAGAAAACTAGGCTTGTACACTCCATTACTGGTTCCTTCTCACCCTTGGGAAAGTGTTTCCATGGATTTTGTTGGAGGACTATCTAAATCTAGGAAAGGTCATGATTATTTGTATGTTGTTGTGGATAGGTTCAACAAAATTTGTATTTTGATACCTTGTAGTAAGCAGATTAGAGCTGAACAAATTGCAAAATTTGTTCTTTCAACATGTATCGGTTCATTTTGGATTACCCACTTTCATTGTATCTGATCGAGACACCCGATTTGTGGGGAAGTTTTGGTCAAATTTGTGGGAATTGATGGACACCACACTGAAGAAAATCACATCTTTCCATCCACAAACTGATGGCCAGACAAAAGTAGTCAATAGGACAGTGATCCAGTTACTTAGGGGATATTGCAGCAAACATCCTAAGCTTTGGGATGAACATTTATGTTACGTACAACATGCTTACAATCAAGAAAAACATTCTTCTACACAGATATCTCCTTTTGAGACCTGTTTTGGTTTCACACCAAGGTCTCCTTTGGATTTAATCTTTGGTAAAGACACCACAGTTGAGGGACACAGTGATGTGGACAGGGCAACTAGGTTCATTGAACAAATCCAAGAGATCTACCAGGAATTGCAAGAATAGCTGGAAAAGAGCCAAGCGAAATATAGGGCAAGGCATGACAAGCATCGGATGGAGCATAATTTCCAAGTTGGTGACCAAGTCTGTCTATATATCAGTAAGGACAGGATACAAGGTGAAGATAAAAAGCTAAAGCCTATCAGGTATGGACCTTTCAAGATACTTGAGAAGATTGGTGAGAATGCTTTTCGCCTTGATCTACTAGTTTACATGCACATCTACTTAGTCATAAATGTAGATTGCTTGAGATTGCTTGAACCTTCACTAATTGAAGATCCCGAAGAGGAGAGTCAATTGCCTTCTATTAATGACTTGTTACCTGAATATCTTGATGAATTACATGAAGACATAGTTCTGTACAAGAAGGTGAGGACGAAACGCAGGGGAGATGTTGAGTACCTCATAGTTGGGCTCAAGGGTTCAAAGTTGAGCAGTGGAAAGTGGATAGAGATTGGAAAAGTGAGACAATTTTACCCTCACTTAGTCGATGCTTGAAAACCAACTTTTGGTGGTCCAAATGCTTTTTTAGTGGGAAGGCTGTGATCTGAATTGGATCCATGAAAATTATCAAAGTGCTATGACTATAGCAAATCAGGACAGACTTCAAAAACTTGTGAACAAAGAGCTATCAGGAAGGACCTCTAGACAGTGGAAGTTTGTAGCTAGCAAGGAATGACGAGGACCTCAGACAAAGCATGCTAACCAAGGCCCATGGAGACCGTGTAGGATGCAAACTAGCATTTAGGAAGTCCAGATCGGATAATGGAGGCCATTTCTTATGTGTGATTAGTGCTAAGTGCTAATCGTGCATCGCAATGCAAAACCCCTTGAGAAGGAAAAGCCTCGAGGGCTCGGTTACATGGGAAGCTGAGAAACCATAGGAAAAAGTGCTAAAGTGAAAGGTGGGTCTCGTGCTCCAAAACTGGTGGAATATCGAAGGCATTTTTGGCAGCAAGTGGATTTGGCAAGAGAACGAGTGATTCCATACATTGCATGAAGCGTGTCTGGAAGATGAGAATGAAAATTGATCTCAGCATGGGCTAACGTTTGAGAAAGTCAACTACATAATAAGAGCAAACATCATAGGATCTGGTGGTGGAAATTGCACCTAATGAATGACCGGATATGGAGGGAGAATTAAGTTACGGTGTATAAAAGTCTAAAGTCCGATTTGACCACTGAGTTGGTGGATGAATCATTACACAGCGTAACCGAAATACCAAACCGTTTGAGGAAGAGCTAGCATAGTTTGTGGGAGGACAAGTGGAAAATTCCCTATGAGACATTACACAGTGGCGATGACGTAGAGGCAAGGAAATCCAAGCGAACAATAGCAGGAGATCCAAAGGGGTAGAAGAGGAAGTGAACAATCATGAGACAAATTAGCTTTAAGCCATGAACATACAGAAAATAGAACAAGGAGACAGAGAGAGAGAAGCGAAGTCAGTGAGAAAAAGAGAGAAAGGAGACAGTGAAGCAAGAAGCAGGAAATTAGAGAGCTGAGCTGACTTGTAGCATAAGGTAGCATCGAGCAGAGAGAAGGCTTGAGAGGTTCGAGCAATCCCAAAGAGGATATCTGTTAGGAACTGAGTACCAAATTGCAATCATCCCATTAAAGACCAGAGAGGTCGAGACTTGGTAAGGAATATTTTGTGCACTCTAGTGGCTGGGGAATCCAAGAACCACCCTACTAAGCATTATCTATTTCAAGAGACTCAAATTGAGCTTGTCATTATAAAAACTTTTCTTTAAAGACACAATAAAAGAAGGCCACCATTGAAAGCTGGACGAGAGACGTAGCCCAGATGGATTGGGTGAACTCCATATTAATTTTTTGTGTTCTTGTATTTGCTTACTGTGTTTCTCTTACTGTTTTCCATTTTTCAGTGTCTTTGTATTTTGCAATCTGATTGATCCGTTTCCTAAGATAACATAGACACACACCAACACATGGTTTGGTAATACCTTCATTCATTAATTATTTAACTGAGATCACTCACGAGTTATTTTCATATCACTTCACCAAGCCAACACAAAACCATGTCAGTATAACCCATGGAGGCGGGGTCATCAAGTAAGCATGATGAACCTAAATTTTCCAAAACCCACCTGAACCTATCTATCTAGCCTAAAATCATTTACATTCCAGTCATCTCTTGGCTATGATTTCATAGAGAGAGCTCTTTGGTTTGGTAGGGCTAGCTACCATACTAAAATCTTGGTCTGTGGTTACCCCCATCAATATCCTCATTAGCCTAGGACATTGTGGAGGATAACAAAGGGCATGAAAAGTAGGGAGTGTCAAGGTGTTCTAGTGAATGTAATGTTCCCAAGTCATGGAAAAATGTAATGCTAGTTGTGAGGTCATGACTGCCAAGGTGTTTTAGGGAATGATAGGGCATGCTAACATGTGCCAAATAGTATGAAGACATGTCAAACAAGCTAAGATGTGCCAAGTGCTAAGGCATGCCAATATGTACAAGGGCGTGAAAATGCATGCCAAGGACTATCAAGGCAACAAAAGGGAGGAACAAGTTAAACTACAAGGAAATGAGCACATAATAGGGTTAATAAGTCATCAATTTACCTTTTCCATGAGGGGCATGCTAGGCACACAAACACTAGGTGCCAATAGGTGCCAAGTGCCAAGTGTCAATGCATTCTCAGTGCCAAATCTTCCTCTACTTCTTCTCATCTAGTTTCCAATAATTGACCTCAAATAACTTTAATATTAAACCATGCCAAAGCATACCAAGTCATCTCAATGGATGCTAAACATTCTTATAAGACTTGCCAAGTGCCAACACATGCCAAGCGCCAATGTGCATTAGGGAGTGTGATGCATGTTATGAAGTGATAGAGCATATTGAAGAGTACTAAAGAATTCTAGAGAGTGCCAATGCATGATGAGGAGTGTTACGGAGTACTAGGAAAACACAAGGGAAAACTAGGTAAAAATGCATGGAAGTGAATGAATATGAGGGTGTGACGGGGAGTGTCAATGAGTGCTAGCTGTCATGCCAAGGAGGGAGTGACAAGGTATGCTAAGCATGGGTAAGGCATGCCAGAGAATATTAGGGAATGTCAAGAAGTGATAGAGTGTGCTAGGTAGTTCTAGGGTGTGCTAACATGTGCCAAATAGTGTTGAGGCATGCCAAGTGCTAAGACATGCTAGGATGTGTAGCATGCCAGAGTATGCCAATATGTGTCAAGGAGTTTCAAGGAAACAAAAGAAATAACAAAGCTAAAATGCAAGGAAATGAACACATAAGAGGGTTAATAAGTCGAGACTTTATCTTTTCCAAAAGGGGCATGCTAGGCACACTAATAATATATTCCAATACATGTCAAGTGCCAATGTGTACCAAGTGTTAATGTTTGTCAATGCAATATTATGCCAAGGTGTTCCAGGGAATGCAAGGGACTACGAGCATGCCAACACGTGATAGGGGAGTGTTATGCTATGCTAGGGCATTCCAACATGTGCATGGGTGTCCTACTCATGGAAATATGTTCTAGATACAAAGATGTTCTAGGTACAAAGATGTTCCAAGACATGTGAGGTGCCAAGGAATGTTAATGTATTGTCCCAAAGCATGTTAAGATGTTCCCTGAGTGTTGAGGAGTTCTAGGTCTCTCTCATTGATAGAATTGACAGAGCTTGATTATGTATTAAATAATATAGTTCCTACACACACTAGTGAAACTTTATTTAAAGGAAATTTTCTTGATAATAAACCTAATAGAGATGAATCATGTGTTGACTCATAGGAAAATTGTATTCTTATGACTTGAGGGAAATGATATTCACTAATTACTTCTTAACAAATTGATTGAATATTATAACCACTATTACCTTGGACATATAATGAAAAATACTCCATAACAATGGTCTTAAATCGTTATATTTGGACAAAGAGTATAGTAACAGGTACATAGCATCATCAAAAACTCATTGGAATGATTAATGATGACGAACATTTTTTTACCATCACCAAAAGTAGCCAAAAAGAAAATTGGTGAGGGTCAATAAAAGATCATCACTAGAAGTGTCACAAACGAGAGAATTAGTGATGGGTCTTTGACAACCCTCACAAAATTTGTCACCAAAGAGAGCATTAATGATAGACATTTAATGACCCTCACCAAAAGTGTCATTGAAAATGGCTTTGGTGACAAACCTTAAAGGATCATCACTATATACACTTACAACAATGATTTTTTAAAGACCGTCACCATATGTGACATTGGTGACGGTCCTTACAGGTCCGTCACATGCATGAAGCATCATCAAAAAATCATTGGAATGATCAATTATGATGAAAATTTATTGACCGTGACCAAAAGTGACCAAAAAGATCATTAGTGATGGTCAATAAAAGATCGTCACTAGAAGCATCACCAAAGAGAGAATTAGTGATGGGCCTTTAATGACCCTCACCAAAAGTGTCACCAAAGAGAGAATTAGTGACGCGCCTTTAACAACCCTCACCAAAAGTTTCATTTAAAATGGATTTGGTGAGAAACCTTAAAGGACCATCACTATATACACTTACGACAATGCTTTTTCAAAGACCGTCACCATATGTGACATTGGTGATGGGCACAAGCATGACCCTCACCAATGACCTTTTTTCTTGTAGTGAATATATATATAGAAATATATATATGTGTTAATCTGGTGGGAGATAGACTGGTAATAAAAGCGCTGCAAGTGGAAAAATCGACTTTTAGCTTTAAGGAAAAACATGGAAAAAGCCTAGGCTAAGGGGAAACAAAACCCCTAAAGGCAGGACACTGCCCAGGAAAAATCTGTGAAAATGATAATAAAAAATAAGAATTATCAAGGCAGAGTAGAGGTTACTCATGCCTAGAAAGTTGTCATAGCTTGGGGGCAATCATAGGATTCATGGTTTGGAGGTCTGGTGTAGTCAGCCATTAATTTTCTGAACTTAAGTATTCTCTTCAAAAAATTCTTAACTATGCCTCGATAGTTTTATAGTAGATGTATGTTATTTATAATGGATGTTAGTATAAGGTCATCTATCTATCTGTAGGTGATTAATGACAATATTTTAGAGCTGCAGGGTACTGTAAATATTACAATGTTACATATATGTAAATAATGCAGAGTTGCATGTATGTAAATATTACAAAGATGCATGTATGGAAATATGTATGGAAATATTATGGAGTTGCATGTACGTAAATATTACAAAGTTGCGTGTATGAAAATATTACAGATTTGCATGTATGAGAATATTATAGAGTTGCATGTATGTACGTAATATAGTGATGCATGTTAATATGGTATTATGCTAATATTTCAGATGTGCATGTTATGATCATATAATTCATAGTTGTAGCGTGATTATTGGATTTATTAGATGTATGCATGAGAAAGAACTGAAATGTATGCAATATTATTATTCACAGCATGAAATATTTTTTTTTTGTATGAATTCTTGCTACAGATTAGATATTCATCGGACCATTGCTTTACTTCCTAGTTGCAAAATGGAATCTGGTCTTAGACTAGAGGCACGTTTAAGAGGTTAAACAATTAGTGGGTTGTATCTAACCCTTACAATTTTTTTTTGAAGACTCAGAGGTATGTAATAAAACTTACAACCCATATAAGGGTTATTGAAGTCATCATCTTGTTCTAAATTGAAACAGAAAGATCGGAGCTAGCGTAGTAACAAGAATGCCACAGGAATGAGCAAGTAAGGGATTGAACGGGAGATACATTCCTAAAATGGATTTTTTTTTTTAAGGGAAACGACTTAGGAATCACTTCTGTATATGCATGCCAAAGTTAAGGATGAGTGAATGGAGAGTAGTAGGCTACTTAAGAAAATCCGAATAGGCTAATACCTACTTCCATAAGTTTTAAACTGTAGAGATAAACTACACCATAATGCAACAAAGAGTTAATTGAAATTATAGAACCAGAGACAAAATACAATTTGGCATGCATACAATAGTTCAATCATATGTACAAAAGAAAATAAAATGGACATGAAAATAAGGAAAGGGAGTCTAAACTTGTATGAAATTTGAAACAACATTCATTAAGTACTAGAAATTAAGTTAAGTGTTCATATTCATGAAGAACAATTCATTGTAATTGTTTAACGAAAACCTTACACAATGTCTCACAGTTTGGATCAATCCCGTGACAAAGAAATTACAGAGATAGACCGGATTAACTGCAGTGACAATCAATGGCCCTTCTTACATTCGGAATAGTCATCGTCTATTAAAGAAAAAAAGGAAAGAAAATCAAACATTAGTATGACCAACAATGGATTGACCATTGAAAAGCCAAACCTAGTAACTAGTGTCACAAGATCAGTTATGGGAGGTAGAATGGCCATCAACCAATTTATGAAATCTAGAGTCCAACCTAGAAATCCCCAATAACAAGATTTACAACTAGGTGAATTCGAAAGCCTAACCAGCTTCTCTAGATCAGAACCTAGACCAACCTCGGAGGTAGCAAAACCAATACAAGGAGGAAAATTTTCAAGCAACAGAATCCATTTTGGGTGGAAATTTCTAACTTGTTCAGAAGACAACCATCACGAGGTAGAAATTGAAATCTGGTGCATCTGTGGTTCATATATGTCAATATGGGTATACTTGGAATAAAATCAAAACACCCATATTAGCAGAATATCCGAAGCACAATAAAAACAAAAAGAACTTATCCAGCTATTTACTGTAACAACCCTGTTCAAAGAGAGAAACCAATGGGAAAAATGATCTTACCTATGCAACCACATAACTTAGCTCCTCTCCTCAACCTGCATGAGGGAAATAATAACAAAGAGAGTTAGAATGATAGGTGTTAGGTAGCTGATCCCCCATGTAACAGTTTTGGGGCTTAAAGCCCACAATTTTGGGTAATGGTATTATAAACGCTCCGCAAAGTGAGTAGAGAATGAATTTTAATGAGTCAAGTCAAAGGGTTGTCCGCCCTAAGAATATTGTAATTTAATAAAATATGTATCAGCCTACCCATGGTCTACAGACCATGGGAATGTATAAATAGAGCTAGGCTCTAAGTGTAGAAAGGACTTTTTAGTTAAGTCTTGATCTGAAGTGATATGGGTTCTTGAATGCAATATTCTATCTGAGTCTGTAAGTCTGAGTCTTGGGTTGTAGGAATAGGAAGAGGCTCTGCAGTTGTGTGTGCAGAGGCCTAGTAGAGTCTGCAGCTATGTGCGCGGACCCCTGTAGCTGAGTGCGCAGGGTGGAATTGGATTGTACTAGAACAGAAGGTTAATAAAAGGTAAGTTGATTTTGGAATATTGTGCATCTAATCTGTGTGTTTATATTTCAGTTATATACTTGCATCTCTTTACAGTTTATGATTTCTCGCATTGGTTATAAATGTTAAATGAGTAAATAAGAATACTGGGCCCACAAAATTAAGTCAGATCTATAATAATAACACCATAAGGGTAAAGGATCTAGGCAGTGTCTCTTCGTGCTTTATATAGAGCTACACGAAGATCAGATAGTTGCATGGAGTGTGCAGGATTGGTTCACGACCTTTCGAGACCTCATCAAGACATCCCTAAGGTGCAGAAACCTGGTTCAAACACCCTCCCATACTACCTCAAATGAGACCTCAGTCCGCGCTCCACGGACTACTGCTAAAAGGGCTGGTAGTTTTGGGATTTGTTTGGCTAAAACACTTCTGAACTTGGGTCAGGCCCCAACAAGCCAACAAATGGTTCTATTGTCGGGAGAGGGATATGCTTAAGGGATGTTTGATGTCAGAACAATGGAACCCTAAAAAGAAGGAAATTGAAGATTGGTTGGATTAGAAACTTCATGAGTTCGTGACATAGGAAAATAGAACTCTGCAAATATCTAAGAAAAGGTGGTTGGATCACTTCGTATATATGGAAATCCATGAGATCTTCTTCGCATCCTTCTCTTCAAAACTATATGATTGGATCGTGAGGTTAGCCGACAGCCAGGGAAGGTATAAGCTCGATCAACCGATAGTGTGGACTCCAGAGTTAGTGCATAGACTAGAGGCATCAAAAGATAAGATCGCGCGGGTCGTGAACCATTGGCTCAATCGAATAATAGGAGGATTTATCACTGAGTTCATGGTAGACATGATTGTGAGCTCTAGCGAAGCAGAACGACACTTGCTCAAGGGATCGTGAGGTAGGTATATCAAATCCCTGAATACCTAGATTAAGATGATGTTATGTGAAAGGTGGGTTATGAAAATACATTAATGATTTGAACAATGTGGAGCGGAAAGATCTACAAAGGGATCAAAGGGTTAGGAAATAGTCCTTTCTTTTCACCTCCGCGAGTGAGCGAGGAAGAGTGTGCTCGGGTTTCTTCTAGAAGTGAAATCAGTTTGATATGGCAGGGCATTCCGCAGCTATCACCTCCACTTATGCCTTCACCCGCTTCACCTACTTCACCTCCATATTCACCCACCCAACCTCCACTACCCCCGCAGTTCAACATGGCTTGCGCGATCAAGCTACTTGTACTCAAAGGAGTAGGGAATGAGGATCCGGACCAGTTTTGGTTCGTGGTAAGAGTAGTGTGGAGAAGCACAAGGGGTCACGAATGAAAAAACTAAGAAGGCCACAATGGTAAGTGTGCTACAGGATTGCGTCTTGACATGGTATATTAAGCACTCGAAAGATCACCCAAACGCAGAAATAGCGGAGATCCAAAACACACTGAACAAAGAATTTAGCTGTCCAAAATAAAAAATGCAGCCGATCATCAAATCTAAAGAAATCACAATGCTTCCAGGCGAGACCCCCTAGGATTTGGATAAGAGGCTGAAGAGTACAATCTGTGACGCCAATATGACGCTGATGAATGCATAAAACCACACGTGGTTTGTGGAATCTTTGACACCACACCTAAGGAAAATGCTATCAAAACAGAAGATTTCGACCCAGGCAGAAGCATTGGAAATGGCAATGAGGCTGCATGAAACATTGATACAGGATTTGGGATTCAGAGTCCAATAGATCCATGCACAACTGTAGAACCTATGCTTAGAGATGCAGAGTTTGAAGTAGGATAGGGTGTCACGACCGGAGGCGTGCGAAGAAGTGTGGTGCATAAAATTTATAGGCCAAAGCCATGATAAGGATAATTGTCTAGTATTCGTGAACTACTTGGCAAGAGGGGGGCCAATGATGTTGAGACCAAAGGCACAGGAAGGACCAACTGCGGCACCCACACTCTGGTGTGCGATCTATCAGGTGGGGGAAAAGCACATGATAGACAACTCTCATTTGTTGTAGAAGTATAGATAGACTCCCTAGCAGCTGTTTTGCAATTTTTGTATATCGGTGGGCCACAATGAGCATACTTGCCGCAGCTATGAGTTAATGATGGAGCAGACTCCAACATATAGAATGCAGATGGAAACGTAAGGCCTTGACCTAGTTGCGGGAATGGCACGCATTGGATTCCAAGGACGAGGTTGAGGACGAGGAGGAATGGGGCCAAGAAGGGGTCACAGACCATTAATCTATTACAATTATGGAGGACCAGGGCACTACACCTGCGATTGTATCAACCCGACAAGACTATCTTGTTCATACTATGCTCAATTCGATCATGAAGTAGTAGATTGTCCTATGTTGATCATATAGATGCGAGAGAAAGGGGTACTTCAGCGTACTTCGCCGTAGAATATTCAAATGATGAGGTCTAAACCATGCGAAGAAGACCCAAATGTGAATATGGTGCTCAAAAGTGGTGCAACCATAGGAGAGGATAATGGAAAGAAGCCCGAGGAAGATACATGGGTTCGCAAGGCTCCTACAAAGGAACCTGAGTTTGAATTGGAACGTGCAGAGACGTTTATGGAAGCTAAGAAAATCTTTGCAGAGGCCTCTACTTCAAGTAGTAAGGATCAACCAGAGCCAAGAATGGATCATTCTATGCTTACTACCTTTTTAGAAACATTCATGAAATTGCTGCATGATCATAAGGCGGTTAATGGATTATAGGAGCTAATAATTAGCTGTGTAGGGTCAGGTGAACCACGCGTAGTTCGGAAACTAGGAAATCATACATTGTGCACCGAGAGGGATATGAGATTAACGACGTGGATTAGCAAATATGAAATGGATTAGGTAATCCTAGACCTGGGTTTGGACGCCAATGGGTTACCAAAGTAGACATGGGACAACATGGGCAAGCCTGCATTATAGTGGTCCCCTATTCAATTACGGATAGCAAACCAACAAAAGATCTTTCCCATGGGAAGGTTGCAAGGGGTAACAGTTGATATTGAAGGCACAAGAACGTAGATGGACTTTGAGGTAATAGAGATTGTTGATGACAACAATCCTTATCCCACGTTGCTAGGAATAGACTGGGCCACAGATATGAATGGAGTCAGATAATTTTTGAGAAAAAGTCCCTATGTGTAGTAGTTCCACTAGATCCAGCCGAAGGAGCATGCTACACTGAACCTGTGTGCAATGATGACAATGATGATGAACTAGATTGCATTTACCAGATAATGAAGTAAGAAAAGAATCAGGTGAACCAGACTATAGATGGGAGAATCTCATGGGAGCACAACAATTCTTGTACTTCGGATTCAGATGAAGAAACAAAATGTTAGTAGAACTAGTTGCACGATGTAACAACGTTGAATTGCAACATGATGATTAGATGATTGTGGTGTGTGATGACCTAAGCAAGGGAACTGCCAACATATGATGGGGAAACAGGCGTGGATGAATTCCTTGACAAATTTCAAAGGGCAGTGAGAGAACAATAGTAGTATGGTGCGCTCGAATGGGGGTATTACGCGAGACCCACGCGATGGTGGAATACCCACCAGAACAATATTGGAATCTGGCACGAATGTAGTAGATGGATGCGCTTACGATTTCGAAGTCACTAGTGATGAAGGAAAACCGGGTAGCCAGTACGAAGTAGTTTGCGTGCCCACCTATGTTGATGGGTTCAAAAATGTGTTGTGCAAACACCTCCCAGACTAAGGATCAAAAATCAAAACCCGACGCGGCAGCAGGGAAGGTGACGTAGTCCACTAACAATCCATGATGGAGCATTCAAAAATCTATGTGGAGTCATGATCGGAGTCTACAAGACGAGACAAACTGATTGGGACCTGCGCGTGCCAATAGTCCGATGGGCCAACAATGACAAGGTGAGATGAAACTGGGAGGACAGAGAAGAATCCCCAGACCATAGATCCCGTAGTTGGGACAGGACACGACGACTTGCGAAAAAGGATTAGGAAGTTAGAGGAAGCCATTCGGCGAGGGAGCTTGAAACTTGACAAACTCGATGAAGAGTGTGAATGGCTGAGAAAGAAAAGCATGACATTGGATGAAGAAATCAACAAACTGGAAACCAAAGTCATGCAAGCGAGTAGCAAGAAACTACTCATGATGGGACCAAGTCTAGTCGACCCTACTACTACATTAGAAAGAGTTGCAACCCTCCTATCATTGATATGACTGCACCTTACTAAACATGGGAGCATACCATATAAATAAGAACAAGACACACTACTGAACACAAGGGTATTTGAAGGGTGCATTGAAGCCTCGCACTGGGGGTGTGACCACCTAACTATCTATAGGAAGAATATTCTTAGTGCTCCAAGTAGTTAAAAGAAAGAACAGGACTATAAACGAGTCTACAGGAGAGCTACACATGAAGGAGGATCCGTGCAGGGCCATTATGTAATAGGGATCGCAGTCCCGCATAAGGGGCTGCACTACTGCATGGGTAGGCTAGGAGGTTACTGTTGATGTCACTATTCATGACAAGATGGTCAATTTAAGACAGTGAGGAGTGGACAACAGGTAATTAAGACACAAAGTCAAAACTAGATTTGAAACGATCTACCGCCAATATAGCATTAATGAGCCAGAAAAGGGGGGAATGATTGAATTTCAATTTCAATAGACCTATAAATCATAGTTGGTCATCCACCAAACAAATCGTGGCATCTTGAGAATTAAGTATTATGTTATCCAATAGGTATGGACCCATCAAACTTCGATGCTTTGAGAGTAAGCCCAGTGTTTGCAACATTTCCAAAAGAGACGCAGGATGTTCGGGATAGTGTAATGTCAACAGCCAAGGACGTTGATCTAAGCCTGACGCTAATAGTGGGAGATGTACCAAAAATTCCCAGAAAGGTAGCAGGGCCAGTATGGATTTCGTCGCGAAACCCATAGTCTGGTAAGCGATTTATGAAAGATAAGGGCAAGATGATGAATCTTGAGACAAAAGACGGAATTCCATTTAAAATTTCATCTCTGGGCTACATGCCCATGGCAAAACTTGAAGATTGGGACCTCGTGGACAACAACAACTCTCTTGTGAAAATGCAACACAATCTTTAGCAGAAATTGAGTATATTGAGCCAAAGATCGCAATCTTGCTTCACTTGCTCAAAAAGTCCACGCATTTGACATCTCAACTATAGCTAAAATCCTATGAGTGGTCGATTTTTTTAGTCTAACAAAGCAAAATGAGCATCATCAATTAAGCGAATTAGTAGGATCAATGGAGCAAGAGTTTTAAGAAGTGTTGCAAGAGGTAATGATGGAGCAATAGATTGTAGTGCGCCACTCACAGGGATGGCAGACTGCAAATCCTTGGCAGCGCGACTCGCCACACTGATAGGGTGACTCAAGGGCGAGTCATGATGTTTGTGTTGGGGGCCTGTTGGGTAGCAGATCCCCTGCATAACAGTTTTTTGGCTTAAAGCCCACAATTGTTGGTAATGGTATTTTAAAGGCCCCGCAAAGTGAGTGGAGTGCGAATTGTAATGAGTCAAGTCAAAGGGTTGTCTGCCATAAGAATATTTTAACTTAATAAAAGATGTGACAGCCTACCCATGGTCCACGGACCATGGGAATGTATAAATAGAGCTAGGCTCTAAGTGTAGAAAGGAGTTTTTGGTTAAGTCTTGATCTTAAGTGATATGGGTTCCTGAATGTGATATTCGATCTGAGTCTGTAAGTCTGGGTCTTGGGTTGTAGGAATAGGAAGAGGCTCTACAACTGCATGTACAGAGGCTTGGTAGAGTCCACAGCAGTGTGCGCGAACCCCTACAATTAATTATGTAGCATGGAATTGGATTGTACTAGAACAAAAGGTTAATAAAAGATAAGTTGATTTTGGAAAATTGTGCATCTGATCTGTGTGTTTATGTTTCGGTTATATCCTTGCATCTCTTTATAGTGTATGATTACGTGCACTGGTTATATATGTTAAGTGAGTAAATAAGAATACTCGGCCCACAAAATTAAGTCAGATCTATAATAATAACACTATAAGGGTAAAGGATCTAGGTAGCACCTCCTCGTGCTCTGTACAGAGCTACGGGAAGGTCAGACTGTTGCACGGAGCAGCGCAAGTGCCCACGATTGGTTTGTGACCTTTCCAAACCTCATCAAGACATCCCATACTACCTCAGGTGAGATCTTAGTCCATGCTCCACAGACTGTTGCCAAAAGGGCCGGTAGTTTTGGGATTTGTTTGGCTAAAACAATTCTCAACTTCGGTTAAGCCCTAACAAGCCAATAATAGGGCAAAGGAAACCAAAGAAAAAATAAAACACCAAAAAAGGATGATCACACTACCTAAGCAAGAACTCACCTAAGAATGAAGAAGTGGCCCTTTCAGAGTGAGGTGCAAGGCCAAGGAAGTCCGAGTACTCCTCTATCAATACAAGAAAAAAAAAGAAAACAAAATGAAATCAACTAGAGAGAGGAAGTTGATACAAGCCAAAATGTAAGATAGAGTTCAGGTAGAAATCGAGGATTGCAGTATTACCTACTTGACCTGAAGAAATTACCATCGATATGTAATAGGACAAACCAGGTAATCACCACCGAGTGATCATAGGACATAACTTCTATTTTTTATACGCTAATGGTGAACGAAGGAAGGTAGATGTCCACTCCCTGGGTATAAAATCGGCATCAACACTATAACAGGGAAAGGAATCCCTTCCTTCCATTTCAGCTCTATGGGCACAATTTGAAATGATAGCCTCAACAAAAAAAATAGCTAAACATGAGTAGAGTTGTTAAGGTAAATCTGAACTGTAGATTAGTCATAGAAGATCTGGAGCATTGAACCCTCCTCGACCCACTCAACGATTGGAAGGTGGGCCCAAGGAGTGGATGTTGGCTTGAGGGGGCCTCACCCAGGTTTAGAGTTAATTAACCAAAAAAATCCTATACTACTGTCCCTTTTGGCAACAGCCCGTGGAGTGTGGTTTGAGGTCTCACCTAAAGCAGTATAGGGGGATGCTGGAACCAAGTTTCCGCACCCTTGAGATGTCTGAGGGGTCAGTTTAGTCCAACTATGAATACCTTCATGAAACTCACTTCGTGCGTTGTCCTAACCCGCGAGACCTTCACGATCTATTATAATCACCTTCACATAGCCCTAACCAGGGGCTAAAGTGTCGCGCTACCCTAGCAGTGATCTGCGCTACCCTAGCAACGATCTGTGCTACCCTAGCAACGATTTACACTACTTCCCCAAGTTACACCATGTATCTTACTTATCTTATTCTACCAGTTAATTATCTTCACGTAAACAAATAATTTATCTTATATTCACCTTATCAACACATTCATATAGGTTTGTGTATCATATAAACAATAGAAATGAAATTTATATTTGATACAGTCAATGCACAAAACGAGAAAAATATACACAGAAATGATGTAAAACTTCTCTTTATTACTTCTCCAATGGTTACAGACTCAACTCGCCCTATGCTCTCAGCTGCAGGGGTCCGCACACTCAGTTGTGGACTACTAGGCCTTTTATCACTCACTAGTAAAGCCTTCTCCTACTCTACAACCCAAAGACTTGACTCTACACTTAGATAAGACTTAATTCTCCATCTATTGCTTTCTTCTCCCTAACTTATTTACAACTTAGAGCCTCGCTCCATTTATAAAATCCCATGGTCCGCGAACCATGGGTGGATTTCTAAAGTTGACATTACATTATGAAAATGAGGTTAAACAACCCTATGACTCGTTTACAATCTTCGCACTCTGCGCCCACAAAACGCATAGTCTTTACATCGGATTTGGTAAAAATCTAGGCTTTAAGCCCCAAAAATTCCCTTCAGGGATCCTGCAACCAATAGGCCCCCAACACAAACATCATGACTTTCCCTCAAGTCACTCTGTCGGTGAAGAGATCTTCACATGGAGACCTCCCAACTCTGCCCGATACTGTTGCAAGATTAGTAGCACACTAAGTAGCTACCTATTGTACCTCCTGCACCCATTATTCAAAGACCACTGTAGCTGAACTACTTCCCTGTACCTGGTTATAGTCTCGTGCCTCCTTTCAACTACCTGGAGTGCTAAGACTATGCTTCGAGGGGCTAGTCAAATAGTGAGACCATCGGTGTATGGATTCAACCGACTACCATTTACTTTTCTTGGAAAGAGTTCTCCATTTAACTTAACCAACTACACCACGCCTCCATCTATGATATCTTTAATAACATATGGTTCAATCCAAGGCATTAAACTGATCAACTCTCAGTGGTAATCCACAAATTCATCAACATAATCGTGTACATACTATTTTATCACCATAGTTTTCTTATCAAGAAATTCCTTCTTTATTCCTTC
>Ga0068627_1000016_pt1 | contig 22013 bp, 17 predicted proteins | sample InSIn1gowninarea_FD_77430 | JGI IMG/M metagenome (GOLD analysis project Ga0068627, IMG submission 77430) | Clean room microbial communities from NASA Spacecraft Assembly Facility at Jet Propulsion Laboratory, Pasadena, California, USA -... ... | reverse complement strand
GCTTGAGAGATTCAAGCCATCCTTGAGAGGATCTATCAGACCAGAGAGGTAAAAGAGTTGGTAGAAAAAGAGTTTGTGCACTCCAGTGGCTTGGGGAATCCAAGAACCACCCTTTCAAGCAAAACCTGCTTTAGGAGAACTCACATTAAGTCCCTGTATTGTAATTCTCTGCTTCAAGGCATGATAAAACAAGGCCAACACTGAAAGCTGGACCGGAGATGCAGCCCTAGAGAATAGGGTGAACTCCTTATTAATTTATTGTGTCTTTGTGTTTGCTTACTGTATTTCTCTATTGTCTTTCCATTTTATTGTCTGTGTATTGGCAATCTGATTGATCTGTTGCTTCAATAACACAGAACACACACCAGCACATGAGTCAGTAATACCTTTGTTCAATAAATCTTTAACTGGTAACACTCATAAGGTGATTATCAGATCAAGAAGCCAACTTGAAGAATGAGGCTTCAAATTTTTTATAATTTGGCTTGTATAATAGCACTTTTAAGTTTGGCTTGGACATAAGAACTTAGGCTAGATTAAATTATGATTTTAACTTCCTTTTAGGAAAACAATGAAGAATTAAGGCCATAACTTTATGGGATAAAATTTGGTGCTAATCCCATGCATATGGGGCTTCAAACTTAAAAAATCAATACTTATCCAACTAGGAGACCCCACAAGATTGCCACCTATCAGACGAAATGATATGATAAGGGACACTAGTCTAGGATGTACTTGTATCCAAATCATTGATTTGTACACGTAAATCACCAAATAAATGTTGGCCCTTTAACCCTTTGACATCAATGACAATTTTTTCCAAACAAGATTCACCCTTGCCAACCAGGAGTAAGTCGGGTTGGTGAGGAGAGGTAATTTTTTGTGAAAGATAAATAGGAAGAAAAAGAAGAAAGAGAAAAAAGAGAAAAAAAAAGAAAGAGAAAAAAAGAGGAAACAAAATAGAAAAGTAAAAAGAAATTGAAAGTCAAAATAAGAGGAATAGAGTTGGTTGAAATGACATGAGAATCTATACTTGAGAAATAACTTGATGGAGGTCCCATGCATGTACATATCATAACAAATAATGAACCGATATTTAAAAAATAGAGAGGGACAAAAAACATAAGAAGTGACAAGAATAAGGGACAAAAATTTTAAATATAGATTAAAACTAAATAAGTTCGAGAGTGTGAGACAGATGATGCACGAGACTCCTAGGATGGTAGCACACAATACCTAGTGTTCAGAGGCATAGTACCACATGCTCCAACAAGAAGTGATGGTATACATTTATGCCATGATATGAATGTAGACAATATGTAAGTCGATGACTCTAGGCCAACGATTTTGTGTTCCCCTATCGCAAGTATATTAAGTCATGTTATCATATAATTCCTCCAACAAAGACTCCCTATTAATTCAAAGTCATCCATAGTTTGGTACATAATATATGAGCATGGAAATTTGAGAGATAGTGATGAAATTAAAATTCTCACAGTCAACCAAAATTGGATAGACAATGAAGAAAATGAAGATATACTTCTCCATATTTGAAATTTCATGAACATACCCCTTGAAACAATTATTATCTATTGGTGAAGAAAGAAAGACAAGTCGAGATGATAAAATAACAAAATATTATACGAACTAGTTCGTCGAATATATAGATAATGGGTGTCAAATTGATGGTAGTTTGATAAATTCCATAAGAGTTGAGAAAATGAAAAGGAATGTACTCCATGTATAACTCAATCATCATCTATTGAGGTTGAAAAATCAAATTATCCAACCAACCCTAAGAAAGTACTAAAATATCCATCACCTCTAGTAAAAATGGGGTTAAATCATATCCCCCTCTATGAAGGTGATGAGGATCCAAAAAAGCATTGGTTCCTTTGTGATAAATTCTAGATAGCTAATGGTATACCATAGATAAAGATGAAAAGATGGCACAATTCATATCATCTCTCTAAAAGAGATCTCTCAAATGGTTTATGAATTTAATAGAGAAGTAACCTGGAAATAAAAGTGACATCAAGAGAATATTCTTCTCCTTCTCTAAAGCTCAGGATGTTAAAAATATTGCAAAATAAAAGAAATTAAATAACACTAGATGAAACAATTAAGGAATGTGATGAAAGATTTAAGGATTCATAAGTCAAATCCCTTGCAATATCAATGAAGCCCTACTGGTTCAGTGGTATGTTGCTAGGTTATTACAAAATATCTAAGGGCCATTAAGAATGCATGAAGTGTAATCATGTGAAGAATACTTGAAAATGGCACAACGAATTGAGACAGATGCTTACTGGAAGTCAAATTCCTCAGTTACTAATAAATTATTATAATAAAATATTGAACAACTACAATAGTCATTACTAAATTTATCCTTGTAGAAAAACAACCTTTGGTGCACTAATTGTAGGAACGACGGGCACACCAAAGATAACCACAAATTTGTAGACTATTTTGATTATGATGTCTGACGTGTCTAGAAAGACACACATTATGACATATGTCAAGTTGTCGAGTCATAGTACTAGAAAATGTCAATATAACTTAAGGAATGTAAAACCTAAATGGTGTGCCATTTGCAAGGATACTACTTATTCTACATAAGAATTCCAATTAAATGCTAATAACAAGCCTAATTACCATGTTGTCTATCACATTTAGGTATTCTAGGCCAAATATTTTGTTGGAAAAAGGACCATCCAGACAATCTGAAAAAAAATTTAAAACAATACTTAAAACACTAAGGAGGAAAGTGAGAAACCAGAAAACACATATTTACCAGGAAATACAAATCAGGGACCATAAACTCTATGAGCTGAAGACCCTCATCTGGATGGATGTAGAGATAAAAATTAAATAAGTCAACATTTCAAATGATGACCGACCAAAAATATCCCAACTCGATGATCATTGGTTGGATAAATAAGTGATATAATTTATGACTTAATCAAAGAATATCAAGACATATTCTCCCGCAAATATTAAGATCTAAAGGGACTTATAAAGGAAACGAGGGAGATGAAAATCAACCTCATTCCAAGAGCGAAGCTATTAAAGAATAAACCATAAAAACTAGTTGTTATAGCACCATTTACCACCCTTGGTATATTTGATGCTCTCTATTATGGCATAGGGCAACCCTTCCCTTCCAAACTTGGTCCAAATTATATAAAAAAAATGTTTTAAATCCCATATGTTGTTTTTCTCGGTATAAAAAGTGTGTACACGTGGGTCAGTGTATAGCCAATTCACACATATGTGTTAAAACATTAAAAATATATATAATCTCATTAAATTCAGGAGGCATTTACGATTTTACCTGTTACTCACCTACTGTATCCCATGGCCCAACTATTTCCCAACTGAAAAACTAATTTGGAGAAGTATAAATAGACCTTCATGGGAAGGCCTACAGGAGGAAAAAATATTAGATATTGATTTTTAATTGCATCCTTGATCAAGTCTGAATAAATCCCTGTGCCTTCTACACTCCCAGTCATAGGTAACCTCTATTTCCTTCTTGAGATGTCCTTCATCCCTTTATGAAATCCTTGTGTATATCTCTAGAGGAGGATTGCTAAGGCCTGGGCAGGACAAATCCGGAGGATGGTTTCACTTGGAGCTGGCGGATGACTCAAGTTTTAGTTCTTTCGTACTTTCTTTAGTTTACATCAATAAAGAGGTGATGTCTTGTTCCTAATGTTTATGGTCTTAATGCATTAATCTATGTTATGATTTTTTTATGAAATCTTATGTTAATTCTTATTTTCTTACATGGTTATATGATCTAACACCTATATCATGAACATGATTTCTATTACTGCTATTGTATATGCTTTTCTTGAATGTGTTGTAGGTTCTAAAGCATTGGAAGAAGCAGAGGTTTGGGCCCTACAGGAACGACCTCAAATGTAGGACCTCCAGGTAATACCTCTTCTTCCTACTTCAGTAGTTTAAGTATTATGACTACTTGTTTTCATGTCTCTTTATGTTGTAAGCCCTCCGCTTTGTTGGGGTTCTCAACCCAAGACCCTAGGGTGAGTTTACTCGCAACAGAATTGGTGACTCCACAGGGGAAAACATTCTTGTTTTTCTTATACTGGGTTGTTTCTTCTTGATCAGGGCCTGTTAGATTGGTTTCTTGATTTTACAGTGTCTATGACCTTTTTTGCTTCCACGGCATCAAGTCTGATCTTTTGGATTAGGCCTGGATTTTTTTCTTGATTGAGCTTTATATATGCTTTTATTAGAGGACACAGTAGTGTATACATGCTAGTTTCTCCAAATAAACTCGCGTATATGTGAGTTTCCTCTGTTTTAGTCGCGTATACACACTTCTATGTCTTTACATAGTCATGTATACCTTATTTTGAATTAATTTTTCAAAATATTTGGCCCAATTAAGTTTGTTTCTTACTGGTTTTTTCTATTTTCTGGTCATTCACTATTTGTAAAGCTCTGCTTTCTTGTAAGTCTTCAATCTCTAATCTTCCTCTTGTTGAAAAACCTAGTTAAGCTAGGGTTTTCTTTTTGAGTAAGGTTTCAATTTGGGCTTTGGGTTCAAGGATTCTTGTCGAAGTTCTTGGTTGTTCTGACTTGGCGGAACAAGAAACTGATTGCAGTTTTTTTTATAACCCAATTTTCAAATTGCTTTACTTTTCTTTCCCTTTTTGGTTGACCTATTTTGTTTTTCATGGTTTTTGAGTGCCTCTTCGATAATATTGAAAGTCTTTCTTGAAGTTCTTTTGGTTTTCAGAAGTTCTTTGTACTGTTTTTCAAATCAATCTATGCAAGGTTGCGGTCCTTTATTGTTTCAAGTATCATTACATTGGTGATGTGCACAATTGGTGAATTTTGGGACTCTTTATGCTTTTTTTGGTCTTTGAAGTTTAGTAGTCCTTTGTGGCCTCAAAAATTTCCTTGGGTTCTTTTAAAAGGAAAAATATAGGATTCCTCTTTCTCCTCCCTCTTGTAATGAGAGATCTAAAAAGAAGAGAAAGAGGAGGAGGAGGAAGAAGAATAGTTCTATCCATGAATCATCATCAACCTCTGCTAGTCATGTCGGAGATGAGCTTCCAACTACTGCAAGTCACGTTGGGGGCATAAGTCTAGTCACTACAAGTCATACTAGCAATGGGTCACCTACCTCTATGAGTCATATTTATGTTGACTCACTTGCTTCTACGAGTAGGACTGGGGGCACAAGTCCTATCTCTCTTGGGAAAGAATAGCTAACCTCTGCAAGTCATGCTAGGGACTCTCCATCAACCACTAATAGTCATGTTGGAAGAATGGATGTTGATCAAAAACCTAGGTGTAGAAGTTTTAAACCTAAGTTCCCTTGTAAGAAATGTAAGGGAGACCATCTTACTTATTTGTGCTCTAGTATTCCAATGGTACCAAGGATATGGTCTGAGTCTGAAGGTTCTTCTACTCCTAGATCTATTATGGTTTCTCAACATTCTCATCAACCATTAGTTGATGAAGTGGTCAAGCCAGTGCAATCTCTGGCTGATTACACTCCTCTTTGGGGGGTGAAGTGCCTAATAACAGAGTCTTCTTGATTTCTAGTACAAAGTCTTCTGGTCTAGGTGGCATTTCAATCTCTCTGAATGTACCCCCACCAAGTTCTAGGAGTGTCCCCTTTGATTGGGATAATCTTGTCAAGCCTTATCTTCCTTCTACTGCACCTTTCCAAATAAAGGTTAGAGTTAGTTCCACAAATGTTTATCAATGTATGGTGGATGAATGATCCTCTACAAGTATTATCTCCTTCTTGACTTGGAAAAATTTGGGTTCTCCAAAGTTGTTGGCATCTGATAAGAAGTTGTTGGCATCTGATAAGAAGTTGTTAGCCTATGATAGAAGACCTGGTGAATCTATGGGTGTTCTTCCTCAATTGCATATTACTTTAGGTGGGAAGACTGTCGTAATCAATATGATGGTGGTTGATCGCCCTTTAGACTTTAATATGCAACCTAGGCATGATTTTTTCTATGCCATGAATTTTGTGGTGTCTTTCACTCTTTCAAGTCATGTGTTTTCCTCATAATAGAAATTTTCACTATTGATCAGCTTGCATCTGATAATAACCCCCCTAAATTGAATTTACTATAGAATACCCCTTATTATGTTCCAAGTGTTTAGGTAGACTCTACCCGGCCATGGGTGAACTATGTGGCATTGAATCCTCAATGTTCTATTTCTTCTGAGAAGGATCCTACAAACTATTATTTTCTTTCTTAGGACTCGGTCCCAGTAGTTGACCGAGTGATTTCTTCTATGGGGATATAGGGCCCCTTAATTCACTCTTTTGATCCTTCTAGTTCTCATGATTTCTTGGAAGTTGATTTTCCTTCATAGGAAGAACTTTTTGAAGCCATGAGTTTTAACTACCAAAGGAGTCCTTGGCTTGAGCCCCGCAAGAGCTTTGTCCTATGTAAGCCACAAGGCTGTGTGGATCCTTGTACCATATTGTACATATAAGGTATGCATTTTCAAGTTTTGTATTATATAATACAATCTTTTATCTGAAGTTTATATATGGGATGTATTAACTTCTTGTCTAGTGTTCCTAATTATGTCTACAGAACTTGGAAGACCTCTCCTTTGGACATTTTTATGGTTGATATGCTCTGACAGGTATTGGTTCTCGAAACTAACATATAGGTTAGGCTTTTTCACTTTCATTGTGCATTTATCAGTTTCCCTTTCCATTTTTGCCTTAGTATTGACCCCACCAAGATATGATGCAAAACCTTCTCATTTCTTAGAAGTGTCATAACTTGTGTGGTAGATCCTACCTTAACATGGGCGCCCTAGATAGCACCTTGTTTTCACTTGGCACCCATGCTGAATTTTTGTTCTTAGGCTCGGGAGGCCTCTTTATTGCTACCATGACTTTTGTGATGAAGCTTCATTTTCCTTCTTCTTTGCTATCTTTACTGATTTATACCCTAAAGGCTCCCACATGTTGAGTTGTATCTTTTATTGCATGTTGACTATTTGTACCTTTTTGCCTTAAGTCAACTTCACTTGGACTCATGTTTAAGCCACATTTTGGCCATGTCTTTTGCGAAATCAACCTTGAAATCACTTAGCCTCTACAACTTGACACCCTCTTTGTGGAAAGAACATTCCTTTGAGTGTCACTGACCAGTGTCGGCACCTTGCATTGAGCATAGGAATGTTCCCCTCCCAGGAACTAGCGCATCTGTATTTGGAAACTCATTCTTTCCAATGTGTCGTAGGCATTCTTTTATTCTTTTTGAGTCTTTCTAAATATGAAAAGGAAAAATATATATATATATATTCCAAAAAGAGCAGGAACAGGACATTACTTCCATGATTGATGGCAACTAGAGTCAGTTGTCTCGCCCTTGAACAAAACACTCAAAATTAAGTCTTTCCTCCATTGGGATGGGCTTTAGTTTGAATTAGGAGAGCCTTAACCTTGTTATTGAGTCAATACTCCTCTAATTGGTTATTTCTTCCAATCATATGGAGAGTTTGTTTGTGCCTCTTGCATGACAAACTTATACAAAGTTATCATATGTTGCCAAATTGTCACATTTGAGTTGTGCTTTTGTTCAAGGGAAGTAAACCTGAATCGGCCTTTTTACAGTGTCTCTTAACTCATTCTTAGACATCCATCCCTGGTTGTCAGAATCATGTTCACTATCACATCAGATATATGGTCCTTCGCTCATACTGGTTTGAGAAGGTCTCCATTGACTTCTTGCTAGCGGGTCTTGCTCTTATCGACTACGAAAAATTGCTCTAAGAGTAGACCTAGAGACGGACGTTGGCCCTATTTTCATTATTGATAGGTCACCTTGTGCTCAACATCGATCAGTATCATGGGTCTTTGACACAGTGGTTTCCCTTGTGTTCAATGTTAGCTTTCATTATCACACATTGGAATTCATGCAATACCTTGGTTTCCATTTGAACTGATTGGTGGATTCCTTGCCTCTATGTCAACTTTCATTATTGGTTGGTTCAGAGGGTTTCTGTCGTGCGCTAGCTACATCTTGTGTATGCCAGAAATGCGCTTCAATTGGGTTACTACATCTTTCTTCATCTGATTCCTTCCACATTATCGGCCTATGGGTTACACTTGTGTTGGATTGATGAAGGATGCCTTAATGCATTCCTTCCAGCAGATATTTTCCCATTGACTTCAACTCATTGCTCTGGGAACAAGCTCTAGAGTCCATTTGGCATTACCTTAGGGTTCGCAGTCATCAGTGGCAGATGCCTTCACTATCGACAGTGGGAAAACATCACTGTCTCTTGATTGATAGATTCTTCCAAGTGTTCAACTTCGATTCATTTATTCACACTTGTTAGATTATATTGGGTACCTTGGCTCTCATCATCATTATCGGTGAGTAGTCTCACTTTTTTTAGCGGTATACATGACTGACTAATAATCAAGCGATTTCTCATGTGGTCGAATTCAGATCATTTATTCCCATTGCGTAGAAATATACCATGGTGGTTGGTGAAGACCTTGGGTTTGCATCAACATTTGTTGGTTCACTTGCTAATCCATTATTTTTCTGCTAGTGATACCATCTACCTTATATGTTGCAGTTCATTACAGCGACATCCTATATGTTGGCACCCGAGTTGTGTGTAGTTCCATTTGTTCCACTATTTTACTTGGTACTTTTTGGATCAGCTTTATGACTTCGGTGATGAGCTTTTTACTTCAGCATCATTGATTAGTTTCTTATATGTGATATTGAGACATGTACTTCCATGGATATGATCGAATGATCCACTATTTATTTTCAATCCTTTTATACTTGTATACATATTGGATCTGCTTTTGTATTTGATATGCGGACATACATTATTATCTCTGAGCATGGGTATGCCCGCCTCGAACAACATATTTCTTTATGATTTCTTCCACTGGCTTGGCAGGCTAAAATCTGGTGAACTCCTCTCAGGTCTTGGCATGATTCCGTCTATACACTTAATATATTTCGGCCATCATTTACCCCTTCTGACCTCATATATTAGGGGGAATCTATTATAGCACCATTTACCAACCTTGGTAGATTTGATGCTATGTGTTATGGCCTAGGTTAACCCTTCCCTTCCAGACTTGGTCCAAATTCTAAAAAAACAATCTTTTAAATCCCATACGTTGTTTTTCCCGGTATAAAAAACATGTACATGTGGGTCAATCTATATCTAACCTGCGTATATGTGTTAAAACATTAAAAAATATATAATATCCTTAAATTCAGGTGGAGTTTACTGGTTTTACCTATTACTCACGTAGTGTAGCTCGTGGCCCGATTGTTTCCCAACTAAAAAACTAATTTGGATAAGTGTAAATAAATCTCCATGGGAAGGCCTAAGGGAGGAGAAATATTAGATATTGATATTATAGTTGATTACATCCCTAATCAAGTCTGATAAAATCCTTATTCCTTCTGCACTCCCAAGTCATAGGAAACCTCTATTTCCTTGTTGAGATGCCCTTCATCCCTTTATGACATCCTTGTGTATATCTCTCAAGGAGGATTGTTGAGGCCTGGGCAGGACAGATCCGGAGGACGGTTTCGCTTGGAGCCGACGGACGACTCAAGTTGTAGTTCTTTCATACTTTCTTTAGTTTACATCAATAAAGAGGTGTTGTCTTGTTCCTACTGTTTATGGTCTTAATGAATTAATCTATGTTATGATTTGCTTATGAAATTTTATGTTAATGCTTATTTTCTTACATGGTTATCTGACCTAGGCTAACACCTATATCATGAACACGCTTTCTATTACTAGTGTTTTATATGATTTTCTTGAATGAGTTGCAGGTTCTAAAGCATTGGAAGAAGCAGAGGGTTTGGACCCTATGGGAACAACCTCAAATGTAGGACCTCGAGGTAATATCTCTTCTTCCTACTTCATTAGTTTAAGTATTAAGACTGCCTATTTGCATGTCCCTTTATGTTGTAAGCCCTCTGCTCCGTTGGGGTTCTCAACCCAAGACCCTAGGGTGACTTTACCCGTAACACTAGCTCACAAATATAAGGTCATCACGAAAAAATAAATAGAAAGGATGTTGGCTACTGACGTCTTCTATCCTATTGAAGTATCAAAATGGGCAAGTCCCCATGATCGTGCAACCTAAAAAAACGACCCAACAATATTGAGAATTTGTGTTGATTTTCATTGACTGAATAAATTGAAAATAATTGATCCATTCCCTACTCCATTCGAAAATGAAATTATAAATGAGGTGGTAGTACATGAATGCTTTCATTCATAGATGGTTTCCTAGGGTACATTCAACTACCCATTGTGAAAGAATTTTAGGAAAATAATACATTTGTTACACAGTTTGGTTCTTTTGCATATAGAGTAATTCCATTTGGTTTGAAAAATGCACGTGCAGTTTTCCTAAAATAGTAGTCAAAGCATTTCAGGAATATATCTACAAAATGATGCCATTATTTTTCTATGATTGGGTCATGTATACATTGTTAAAAGATCATATCAATGTTTAATACTCATGCTAGAAAGTTGTCGACAAATTCAAATGTCTCTCGATATTAATAAATGTATCTTTCAATACTCCAATAGGAATATTGTTGAGGCATGTAGTATCCAAAATTGATTCGGAGTTGTTAAGGAAAAAATTAAAGTGATCCTTGAATTAAAACCCTTTGTTAACCAAAATCATATCAAAATATTTATAAGGAATATATGATAGTATAGGAAGTTCACCTGACATTACTCTGTTATAAATTTCCTAATTTATGAATTATTAAATATGCTTCTTACATTTGGACTAAGGAATGTGATGAGTCTTTCCAATTACTTAAAAGAAAGTAGGTCAAATCTCCTAAAAAAAAATTCCCTGGCTAGTTGAAGTAATTCCATGTACATGTCGATGCATCTAACATGGCAGTCGAGTCTATACTAACATAACTCGATAGTGATTTTGTAGACCATATGAAGGCTTACACTAGTTGAAAATTATTTAAAGCTGAATGAAATTATTTGACAATAGAAAGAGAGGCGCTTGCCATGATATCTACCCTCCAAAATTTTTACCACTACCTTCTATTAAGTCCTTTCATATTTTTTACAGACCATTAAGGTTTGAGATACCTCATCAATAAACCAATACATTAGGTTTAAATATATTGATGGTTGTTTTTATTATAGGAGTTTGAATTCAAAGTAATAGCCTAACTGGGAAATAAGAATGTTAGGCCTAATCATCTATCTTGACTGGAAAAAAGGGAGGATTTGATAGAACTTGAGGATGACTTATGTAATGCACACTTATTCAAATTCAAAGAAATTCCTACAAAACTTGTAGACATCCCTCAGTTCTTTCATACATGGAAGGAACCTGATGGATTATCCAAAAATAAAAAGAAAACCCTAGTAATAAAATAAACATTTTTTTCACTGATAAATGGTTAATTATACAAAATGGGAACCAATAAGATACTTCAAAGGTGTGCTTTAGAACATGGAAGGAAGTTTATCGTAAATGAATATCACAAAAGAGGCACCATTGGACATTATCAATTATATACAATAGTAAGGAAAATCTTACAATTCAGATTATGGTGGTCGAGCTTATTTCAATATTTTCAAACATAATTCCATAAATGTGATATTTTTCAAAGACTAGGTTGATTGTTTCCAAGAAACCAAATGGAAACCCACTCCATAAACCTAATGTTACCATTCAAGATTTGGTATATCGACTTTGTTAGCCAATTTCCCAAAATTTCTAAGAGAACAGGTGAAAAATGTACCATTACATTAGTGGAGTATTTGACAAACTAGGTAGAAGCAAATCTAATTCAATCTTGTACAAAGGAAATAAATGGTAAATTCATTTATGAAAACATAGTAACAATATTTGGTTGCCCCTTGACTCTAATTAGTGATAGGGACACCCATTTTTTTAATGCTACAATTAAAGAAATGTTACATAAATTTATGATTGAGCATAGAAAAACAACAACATATCACTTGCATGCTAACAACGCAATTTAATATTTAACAAGGCATTGTATAAAGGACTGACAAATATGAAATATAAATAGGGACGACAAAATCCCAGTGGTCCTATGGGCAAATTGAATGACATACAAACAATCAAATAGATATACACTATTTAAATTAGTTTATGTATAGGAATATGTAGTTCCACTACATTATACAACAAATGTTGCAAGCATATCAACTGTGCTTAAGTATGAAGACATGAAAGTCAACAAATACTTATTATCAAGGAGGAAAACCTTCCAATCATATCAAAAAGAAATGAAAATAAATGGAGCAAGGAGAATAATTAATAAAATTCTTAAATAATAAATAATATGAAGGTGAAATTCCAAGCCAACATCCATGACATCACGAAAAGAGGAAAGGGTGATGAATTAGATTCATAGAACATTTTCAAAAAGAGGTTGAGTTGACCAAACATAGAGAAGAAAGACTGAAAATAAAATTACAAAACAACCAAACAACTATGTCTAATGAGGACACCATAAACAACATAGACATCACATTTCATTTAAAAAATCCCAATGATGAAATTTTTTCAAAAAGTGAACCAACCACGAAATTTAGAAGGATAGCTTAGCAATGTGTTTAGCATGAATTCAAGGTAATGTAAAATGTTAGTATTAATGTGACAAGACACATGCAATGACAGGCCACAAATGAAATGAATAGTTCACTTAATTCCTTAGTTATAAAACCAAACGAGTGACTAGAGTCACCCACTATTATTTTTGAATTTTCACCAACTACAGCATTTGAGCTCACTAAACTCCCAAACATACCAAGTCCATCGATTTCATATTCTGAGCTTCTTGAGTGCCTATGACAACATGAATTCGAATAATATTTCAAGATGACTAGGATGCGAATCCATTTCTAGGTCAAAGATAACCCTGCAGAGTTGAGAACCATAACATGATTCGATAAGAGAACCATGACGAAACTGGAGGTTCTACATCATAACATCAAGTAGGCTGAAATTGATGAGCCCTCCTAGGAGAAAAACTTCATAACCTTCAATAAATGTGGTGTGGTAGACAATATATTGACCACAAATGTTCATATGTTCCATCAAGATGACATTTAAGATTATTTGGGTGCACCCCTAGTCGCACACTTCTAAGGCTTAAAAGAGGAATTCATGAAGTACATTATCAATCGATATCATGACGACACCTTGTGGCTAGAGAAAACACTACACATTATAGCTACCACCATCTACAACATCATTACTTTGCCACACATCAAGGAAAAGATCCCAAAGACAGTCGACTCGACTACATGGGTTAAAGAATTCATTGGTGTAACAAAAAAAAAATCTCAAATGGTTTAATTATTAGCCAAGCCTAGGACCCCTAGGTAAAATGAGCTTGTATTATTGTCTTGTTGAGCCTTACTCTAGCAGGATGAGCATCCAATGTAAATTTGAATATGCTTGAATCCATCGGTTAAATCACAAGGTCATGCAAGCAATAAAATTGGGTAGACTATCTCACTAACATGGTGAAACCCAATTGTTGGGAATGCCAAAATTATATAAAGGACCTATATGTTTCCTATCCCTTTTGATATGGTTGGCGACGATGAAGGTCTTGTGGGTCAGCAAAGTAGCATTCATAAGAAAGAGTGTCCAATTTATGAAGAATTAGAAGGTCTTTGCCCATGGATGGTCAGGAACCCCTGAGTTAGTCTCCCCATAGGAAATATTTAGAAATTGGTTAATCAATTTAAAACTTGTGTCCAATACATGGAGGGTATCCCAACAAATTCGATGTATGTTTCCAAGTACTTCACATATACAATTGGTCCTCAACATGAAGAAGGTCTAATATGTTGACTCCAATGACGTTCAACCTAATGAACTTCCATACCAACCTTCAACTCAACATATTTTGTGATGAATTAAGTCAAAAGATGAACACAATCTTCCCCATTCTAGTAGTTGCTTGGGAAATTAAAATTGAAGTTTTCCTACCACTTATAGATTGGAAACAAGAGGAAGAAAGGGAAGTCGAGAAGTGCACAATACCTTTCAAGGTCGACTTGTTGGCCCCCCTATCAAAGTCTTCAGAGTAACCAATGAGTAAGGAGACTGAAAAAACAATCGAGGTCGAAAAATAAGAAGGCGTGATTAATTGGCACAAAGTCATAACATACATCATCCTTGATGATCTGAAACTACAAAAACCATCTCCATCAACCACAAAATGATTTTTCATCAACCAACAAACATGAATTTTCTTCTTCTCTTTCTTTCTCACTTCTATCCTCTTTCATTATACTTCTCAAATTTTGTAATTCCCCAAGTCTCCACCTTCTTCAGGACGAATAAGCCATTAGTCAAGTCAACATATGCAAGAATGTATTGTAAATTAGTCAGCTCTCTAGTTGAGTTAATTGACCAAGTTGGTCTGGTCAAGTTGGTTGAGGCAATTAAAATGTTGTAACTATCTAATTAGGAAATAAATATGCATGTACTTGAATTTGTATACTAGTTATACTGGTTGTTGAGGATTTTAATTAATACAAGTGTTTCTTTGGTGACTCTACAACTTTTATATCTCTTTACTCTTCCATGTATTGCATATGATTAGGTAGGTTAGTTGATGTTCCTTGCTATTGGTAACCAATGCATACATTTCTCTAGATTACAACACCTTCCTTAAGACTACGTATTGCAATTCTAAGTACCAACTAAAAAGGTTATATGAGTACATGGAGATAGACATTAAACAATGAACTCATCTACACATAGTCTTAAAATATGAAACACCCAACACCAAGTAAATTTCAAGAAGAAATAATGTTAGTGAAAACTAGGCCAGGAAAAAAATCCATATTTTAAATATTGGAATCAATATTAAAATTAGCTTTTAATAAGAAGTAAAAAGTTAATCCATCATTTAAATACTTACTAATACAACTTTAATTATAAATTTTATAATTTTTATATTATTCTTTTAAAAAATATTAACATAATATATACTAACATCAAATTCAAGTCTAAGATCTCTCTATTTTGAGATTTTATTATTTTATTTTGTAATATATTGATTTGGTACTTTATAAAAATTGAGCATATACATTTTCATAAATTAAGTAGTCAAATTGATGCGGTGAGGGGTTCTTTTTCTTAATAAGAACTTAGAGTCAAATTCATGTGTTGAGGGGTTCTTTGTCCTAATAAGAACTTAGATATGAATTTGATGTTTAAATAAATTGTGACCTTAAGTTTTAATGTTTATAGAGAAGAGTAGAATAATATATTAAATATACAAATTTTATTATTAATAATTAAAATTATATTAATAAAAAATTAAATTATGAAATTAATCTCTCTCTTTCATATATATACTCTTCCAAAATTGGTACCAAGTGTTTTATATAGAATTTGGACCTTTTCCTAACCTGCAAAATGTACTCACATAAGACAATATCTGACATGTACTCACATAACTCAGTAGTTAACTTTTAAAATTATAATGCACAATTTTAAAACTACTTTACAATTATTATTCTCGTTATAAATATAATTTATAATTATTTTATTATATTTATAATTATTTTTATTTTTTTGAAATTGTATTTAACTCACAATATTCATTTGTTTTTTTAAATATTTGTTTATATTTTATTTTGTCGCTATTTATGTTTTTTTTGTTAGTCCCTGAAGTGTGTTTGCCATTTTATTCTATATATATGTATGGTTAATTTTTTATGTTAAGTTATTTCAGTTTTTTAGAGATTACTTCCGACTTGACTTATGGCTTAATAAATTGTAGCTTAGGGGTATTTAAGCTGTCAAAATCACCCAGGGTTCGCATCTAGCCTAGGCCACACTACACTTAACATGGATAGATTTTTTCCCACAAAGTTTCACATTGGTGATCTTCACATCACTAAGTGACTTTTAAGTACTCCCATCACCATCTAAGTACATTCCATCACCGTCTATTCTAAGCCCCGTGAATATATATAATATTAATTTAAATGTTATATTTTAATTAATATTACATTGGTTAAACAGTAGAAAATAATTATTCTATAAATTATTAAAAGAAATATAAATAATAATAATAATAATAAATTAATTAATATTAAAAATTAATAATATTTAATATTTATAAATGATAAATATTTTAAATCATTAAAATTATTTAACTCAATCTAATTAACATCATGCTGCTTGCTAAAGGCGTTGCACAAACCTAGCTAGCAAACGCAGTAAGAAGCTTGCAGCTGCATGCAGTTGCCCCTCAGTGGCCTCCTGCTATTGGGGTCTGAGCACTATGGATGCATCAAAGGACGAAGAGCCTCTCTCAGATCAACAACAAGAAAATGAAGGAACAGAAAAAGCTTTAGCCTCTCTCATTTTTGCAATAAGCCCGACAAAGAACAAACCATCAGTCACTAAGTTTGTTAAAAGATTGGAAGACATTCCTGAAATCTCACTCCCTCCTGCCCCTCCCCGTAGAGCAGCACTTTCTCTGGCAGAGGGTGGATTAGTGGGGTAGTTCACTGGGTTATGGTCATTGCCCAAAACTATGCAAAAGTGGGTAGAAAGGAATTGGACGGCATTAATAGATGGGAAAATCTCAATTAGGTTTTGTGGAAGAGGTTACTACACCTTTCACTTTGAAACCAAGGAGGATTAAGATCTGATTTTTAGGAATGGACCTTATTTTATGGATACAAGGGGATTGTATCTAAACAAATGGACACTGGAATTCGATCTAGAAATGGATGTACCCAATGTCATCCCCGTTTGGGTCAGACTGCCACACCTCCCCCTTCATTGTTGGGAGGATGTTTCGGTCAAAGCCATAGGAAATGCAGTTGGGAAATATATAGATTGGTGCGAGCCAAAAGAAAATATGCATGCATGTGCCAGAATCTATGTAGAAGTGGATCTTGGGAAAGGGCTACTAGAAGCCATCAAAATCAAAGTGGACCAGTGAACACACATACAACAACTGGATTATGAACAAATTCCCTTCAAATGCAAGGTATGTCACAAATATGGTCATTTTGGAAATAGATGTACAAAAACAAAAATGAAAATGAAAAGAGTGAAGATCCGGAAACAAATGGGAACAGGTTAAAAGAAAGAAGACAGTCCACAAACAACCCAATCTATCTTCCTTACAACCCTCCACATCCTCTAATCTCCACCCCCCATCACCAAAGGAAGATAAGAATTCTCTTGCTAACCTTAACCTTTTTGAGCCTCTGGAAACTTCAACCCCCCCATCCCCTAGAATAAGATCCAGATCTAGATCCAAATCCCCACAACATACCCCCAACCCCCCTACATCCCCTCTGGCATCAAACACCCATACCCCTCCCCCACACTAGACAGAATCCTAACCAGAAAGCAGTCAAAGGAATCACCCCCAAATGTAGAATATCAAAAGAAAGCAGGAAGAAAGACAAATAAATAACTTAGGGATGAAGCAGCAACAAAGAAAATGGCATTATGAATGCAGCAACCTATGGAAACCTTCTTAGGAAGGAGCACAAGAAACAACGAAAAAAGCCCACAAAGAGGGAAAGGAGCCATGCACCACCCAACAAGCAAATAATGATAGTGGTCTCCTGGAATTGCAAAGGAATGGGATCATCCATCAAAGAAAATGCCACAAGAGACATTCTGGCAAAAGAAAACCCAGCCATCCTTATGATTTAGAAGACAAAAACAAATAGCCAAGGAACTGAAAATATCAAAAAATATATTCAGAAATTATGAAGGGGAAGAAATACAGGCAACAATAGCATTAGGAGGTATTTGCACAATATGGAAAAAAGAAACCTGAGAATTAATAAAATACAAAAAAGATCAGCACTGGATCCAAACGGATCTAATGCACATCAATACAAAAAAGAAGTACAGTGTCATAAATATATACGCCCCAAATCACTATAAGGAAAAAGAGCAATGCTGGGCCACCATAAAAGAAGCACTTAAAGAAATGCAAGTTGGGAAAATAATACTAGGAGGAGATTTAAATTTGGTAAGAAGTATAGAAGAAAAGTTTGGAGGAACATACCACACAGACCCATCCAGGGATATTAAAATAATGGAACAACACAACTTAATAGACATCCTGCTAAGCAACAGGAAATACACCTTGAGCAATAAAAGAGTGGGAAAAAGCAACATAAAAGAAAGGTTGGATAGAATTCTGATACAAGAAAACATAGCAGCAGTGCATAGCTCCATAAAATCAAAAAATTTACACACTATAGCTTCTGACCATAAACCAGTGACAATAGTCATGGGCAAAATGGAAAACCAGGGATCGCTCTGTTGGGTGTGGAGCATGATTATCATCCTAATTTAGAGGTCTTTGTTTCATCCAAATGCATACCCTAGGAAGATTGTACACCCCTCCATGCAGGGGGGTGCGCCCTCGAAGCTAAAAACAGATGTAAAATTGCCTTGTAAAAGTATAGTAATTTCTAGTTAATCTGGGTCGTTCATTAGGCAGATGATTTGATGGTAGAATCTATGTTTAGTTTAGGGTTTTTTGCCCTAGAAGGAAACCCCTCTCTTTGTATGAGGGCATGGTATTGAGGTTGTGGAATATATTTGTATTCTCAATGCAAGAAACACATAGGGGAGACTTTGAGAGAAAACAAAGGATATTACAACGGATCTGTTGTAGGTTGTGTCTCTTCATTTTATTGGATAATAGAAAGGAAGGACTGGCTGTTCAGGGTGGACGTAGCCCAAACTGGGTGAACCACGTATATCTATGTCTCTCTAGTTTTATGTGTTTGTCTTTTTCCATATATTATATGTCTTGCATTTCTCTGTCATATATAATATTTTTCTAACACACTCCTATTTAAATATAGCTCAATTTGGGACAACAACATAGAAATCAATGAATTAGTCAAGGAAGCATGGGAGCCAAGAGTAACAGGATCACCATAGTATATTTGGGAAACAAAGTTAAAATTGCAAGAACCAGATTAAAGGAATTGGCAAGAGAAAATGAAAAAAGAAGAAGAAAGATTTACAGCAGAAAATGGACAGCATGCAAATTGAAAAAGAAAGCAAAGAAGAAGGCAAGCAAGATTATCAAAGAGAAAAGGAAATATTTTGGGAAATATATAGGGGAAATAGGAAAAAAGAAGAAGAGGCAAGATTGAAATCCAGAAGTTTGTGGCTCAAGGCAGGGGATAAAACACATCATTTTTCCACAACACAATGAAGATAAGAAGAGCAAGAAACCAGATAGAAAAAATACAAGTCGACAGCCAAGAGGTCAAAGGTGCAAACGAACTAAAAAAAACAGCCTATCGGCACTTTAAAAACTTACTTTTAGCCAACGAAGAAATGGCTGAAAGTGAAGATTTCTTAAAGCACACAAAAAAAAAAAAAAAAATTAAAAAAGATCAAAATGTAGCAATGTGCAAGGATCCTACAGAAGAAGAGGTAGTGGCAACCATATGGATCCTACATCCGGACAAAGCCCCAAGGCCAGATGGTTTCACAATAGCATTCTACAGATTTCATTGGTATACCATCAGAAAGGATTTCTTAAGAATGGTGAATAATATCTTCAAAAAAAAAGAAAATAGGAGGCAACAAAAAATCCTCCTATCTTGCTCTAATCCCAAAGGAAGCAAACCCCTCAACTTTCAATAGGTTTCGCCCTATCTCTCTTTGCAATTCATCTTATAAGATAATAACAAAAATAATTGCAAATAGAATCAAGGAAGTGCTTCCAATAATCATATCTGAAAATCAAGGAGGATTCGTGCCCAACAGGAAAATCATAGATAATGTAATTATTGTAAAAGTTGTACACTCTAGTATGCTAAGGCAAGAAAAAGGCCTCATAATCAAACTAGATATGGAAAATGCATTTGACAGGGTCAACCATCCATATCTAATGGTTGTCCGTCAGAAACTTGGGCTCTCAAGAGAAATAATGGAAGTCATACAAGCATGCATTTCTACTCCGTGGATTTCCCCCCTCATAAATGGAAGGCCCAATGACTTCTTTCAAAGCACAAGAGGCCTTAGGCAAGGTTGTCCTCTCTCCCCCTTCCTATATATTATAATGGCGGAAACATTAAGCAGGGCTCCGGAAAAACAAAGAAAGGAAAGAAATATCACAGGGATCAGAATAGCAAAAGGAGTAAAAACAATAAACCACTCACTCTTTGCTGATGACACATTGTTGTTGGGAGGGGCATCAACAATAATAGCAAGGAGGTTCAAAAAAGTTCTAGATGATTTTTTATAGGTTTTAGGTGGGCTATTAAACAATACAAAATGCAGGATATATGGATGGAATACTCCTCCCAAAACCATGCAAAGGATCTCACAAATCTTAGACATCCATGTACAGGAAAAATGGACACATTTATTTTACCTGGGACTTCCAATCTCAAAAGAGAACATGAAGGCAGAAATATGGACTAAACAAATTGAAAAAATGAAAAACAAAATACAAAGTTGGGGTATGATGTGGCTAAATATGGCAGGAAGGGTAATACTAATCAAAGAACTCCTTGCAGCACTACTTATCTACCAATATGCAATAATCATGGCCCCAGCAAGTGCCCACAAACAAATGGAGTTAATCTTAAGAAGCTTTTGTGGCGGGGGGAAGCAAGAAAACAAAAAATTTAGCCTAGTTAGGAGGGAGCAAGTAGTACTACCTTATGAACAAGGAGGACTATCAATACGGATACCTGGGCTCATGAATGTAGCACTAGGAATGAAAATAGTATGGAGACTAATTACATGAAAAGAGAGCTGGTGGAAAATTACTCTTATATCAAAATACATATCCTTGATCTTGATGGGAAAGAAAATGTCACATATGAATGGGGATTAGGACAAATCTCAAATAATAAGGCAGAAGCATACAGCTTGTTGATGGGAACAAGAATAATATGTAGAAATTTTGAATAATATGACACTTACTCACAAAGATTATCCTGATTATACACTATTGCGGAACACATGCATAATGCATAACCTCCTCTATGTTGATCATCAATTTAGCAGCATTAAAAACAATGAAACATCAATCGCATGCGCACATTAACACAGTATGTAACCTGGGGAAAGCATACAGCTGAAAACCCCACACTATCTATATATTATAATGATAGAGAACATGTAACAATACATAGTACAATACTCCTCACAAGTACTCAGTATTATCTCCACCTGTTACATACAAACTAGCTCATATCTGATGCCTCAAATCTCCTCCACTGTTTGCCTGCCTCCACTACGCAATCCTGCATGAGAATAATGATGAATGGCTGAAGCAAACTTGTATTTCCTTGGCTGAACCATGAAATCCTCATTGGCATTACTCAATCCATTGATTGTGCAAATCTCATGCACAACTATAGTCACAACTAACAGCTGACTTGCCCTTTCACTCACCTCTAACACCTGTCTCTATTAAATTGTCCATGCACTAAGTTAACTGATGTATTCTTTAGTTTCTTTATGAGTTAATAATTAGTGAATTAATTAATAATTAATTCACACAACTCATCACTAGTGTATTCTTTAGTTAGACTAAAATACAACTAGTTCAACCAATTCAAACTGAACACAACTCCACAATCAACTCCACCAAACTCAACCACATGATTCCACCATGCAATAGCTCAACTGACCCATAAGAAAAGCGTATTTCCTTCTGACAGCTGCATGTGCCACATCTGTAGCTCATACCAAAGTGCTCCAAGAGGATAAGATAATGTTTATAGTCCAAATATCATTATGAGCTAATAATATTCGACTGTTCTATTTTTAGCCTAGTAGTCTAAAAATAGAAACTGCCCATATGTCTAAAAATAGAAGTCCATCTATTTTTACCAACATGACCAATCATCCACAAATAGCATCCTGCAACTCATAGACCATGATCCATATGTCTAAAAATAGACTTTGCGCCAAAAATAGCCTG
>Ga0068627_1000015_pt1 | contig 22042 bp, 8 predicted proteins | sample InSIn1gowninarea_FD_77430 | JGI IMG/M metagenome (GOLD analysis project Ga0068627, IMG submission 77430) | Clean room microbial communities from NASA Spacecraft Assembly Facility at Jet Propulsion Laboratory, Pasadena, California, USA -... ... | reverse complement strand
TTGGCTTTTTTCAGTAATCGCCATGAACTCAATTCTTATTACAACAAAAAATCCCTGCTAACTTTTCAGCTAACAGGGATGATTTTAATTACATCAAGCGTTCTATATCTAAACCAGGCAGGCAATCAGCCACGTGAACGGGACTACGCCTATGTTGGTTCTTTCTATGCTTTTGCTATTTGGATTGGTTTAGGAGTGTTGCAGGTAAGAGAATGGCTAGCCAAATCTTTAAGCAGAAGTCTTGCAACGAACCTTGCTACTGTAGTTTGTTTACTCGCGGTTCCAATGCTAATGGCAGCACAGGAGTGGGACGACCATGACCGCAGCAAGAAGACTTTAGCAAGAGACCTGGCAAAAGATTACCTCGAAAGTTGCGCACCAAATGCCATTCTTTTCTCGTTTGGTGACAATGACACTTATCCGTTGTGGTACGCGCAGGAAGTAGAAGGAATAAGACCAGATATTCGTGTGATCAATTATAGCTTACTTGGTATTGACTGGTATATTAACCAATTGCGTTACAAAGTAAACAAAAGCGATCCTATTGATGTGATATGGACTGCCGACCAAATTCAGGGTCGGAAGAGAGACTACATTCGATATAATGAAAAATCGGGATTGCCTGCAAACCAGTATTTCGACCTATATGATTTGATGAAGAATTATGTTGGTAGCGATGATCCTGGTAAGATGGCTGCCGCAGGCGGAAATGATATGATCAATACTTTTCCGGTGAAAAAAGTTTCAGTTCCTGTTGATATTAATCTTGTAAAGAAAAATGGAACTGCATCACTTACCGATAGCGTGGTTAGTGAAGTAAGGTTTGAAATTCCGAAGAGCACGTTGATGAAAAATGACCTTGCTGTCTTAAACGTCATTGCCGCAAATAAGTGGAATCGCCCAATCTATTTTACATCTGCATTCGATGAGTTAGGATTTGGACCTTATTTGCGTAAAGATGGTCTCAGCTACCGGCTTGTGCCCGTAATGAACCAGCAGGTGAATACCGATTGGATGACAGACAAACTGATGAACAAGTTTGCTTTTGGTAATGCAAATATTCCCAATGTTTATTTCGACGAAGAAAACCGTCGTCACCTCAATACTATACGCACAGCTTATGCTGAACTAGCATTTGATTTATCGTCAAAAGGTAGAAAGGAAGATGCACGCAAAGCTTTGGAAAAAGCAGACAAAATGATGTTGCAAGAAAATTTTGGGTATGGAATGATTAGCCGCGGCAACATGCACAACCGCAATAGTATTGCTTTTCTTGAAGCTTGTTATCGCTCTGATGACAAGGCTCTAGCAACTAAAGTGCTTAATTCTGTGAGAAAGGATTTGCAACAGCAGATCAAGTTTTACAATTCCTTAAGTGAAACAAAAGCCGAGTGGATGGCTTATGACAAGAAAACGGCCCAGGATTATTTGCAGGCATTAACCAGTATGGAACAGATGTTTTCAAATAAGGGAAATGCTGCTGAAACACGGGGAAACATAGTAAACCCAGTTGTTCCCGGGGATAGGCCTGATGGCACCAGCACAGACACCAATGCGGCGAAAAAGATGGCTCAATAAATAACGCTTGATGTAATTAAAATCATCCCTGTTAGCTGAAAAGTTAGCAGGGATTTTTTGTTGTAATAAGAATTGAGTTCATGGCGATTACTGAAAAAAGCCAACTTAAAATTTCAACTTATCTTCGCGCTCGCCTTTTAAGATTGCTTTCCTTTCAAGTATTTTTAAATCTCATTATAAATAAAACTGCTAATGAATTTTACAGAACAACTAGAAAAAATCTTTGTAACAGAGGAAGAGATTCCGAAAGAATTTGCACTTCCTTCTGAGGTACATCAAAGAGCTTACCTTTCTAATGGAGAAATGATTCAATGGGAGGGCGATGTACATGAAGTGTACTCCCCTGTATGCGTTCGTACAGCTGAAGGGTTAAAACGAAAGTTAATCGGTACATACCCTGTTTGCACTCAGAAGGAAGCAATGGAAGCACTAGACGCTGCTGTAGCTGCTTACAACAATGGGAGAGGAGAATGGCCAACAATGGGTGTTGCAGATCGTATAACCTGTGTTGAAAATTTTACCAGGAAGATGATCGAGCAAAAGGATATTGTAGTCAAACTGATCATGTGGGAAATTGGAAAATCGTATAATGATTCAGTTAAAGAGTTTGATCGAACCGTTGAATATATCTATGCAACCATTGATGCGCTTAAAGACATTGACAGAGACTCTTCAAGGTTTGAAATTGAGCAGGGAATAGTCGCACAAGTACGTCGTTCCCCTTTGGGTGTTGTGCTTTGTATGGGTCCATTCAATTACCCTTTGAATGAAACTTTTACAACGCTTATCCCAGCCATCATCATGGGTAATACTCTTTTATTTAAGCCTCCAAAACACGGTACGTTATTACACTATCCTTTGCTTGAGGCCTTTAAAAGCTGTTTTCCAAAAGGGGTAGTTAATACTATTTATGGTCGTGGCAACGCCATCATTCCTGATTTGATGAAGTCTGGTAAAATAAATGTGCTTACTCTGATTGGTTCCAGCAAAGTGGCAAATGAATTGAAAAAGCTTCATCCAAAAATCAACAGGTTGAGAGCTATTTTGGGGCTCGACGCAAAGAATGCAGCCATCATTACAAATCATGCAGATATAAAGCTCGCTGTGCAGGAAACTGTTTTGGGCTCGCTGTCATTCAACGGTCAAAGATGTACCGCGCTGAAGATTATTTTTGTTCATCAATCTATAGCAGATGATTTTTTACAGCAATTAACGGCAGAAGTAGCTAAACTTAAATACGGCATGCCCTGGGAAAAAGGGGTATCTCTTACACCACTTCCAGAGCCAAATAAGCCTGCGTATTTAAAGGAATGCATAGACGACGCATTACAAAATGGTGCTACAGTAATTAATGAAAATGGTGGATCAACGGTAGAGTCTTTCTTTTATCCTGCTATTGTTTACCCTGTTAACAATAATATGAAATTGTATCGTGAAGAGCAGTTTGGTCCGATCATCCCGGTAATACCATATGAAAGTATGGAAGAGCCAATTGAGTATCTTATCGAATCAACACATGGGCAACAAGTAAGCATTTTTAGCAACGACAGTCATGAAGTCGCTTCGTCTATTGATATTTTGGTTAACCAGGTTAGCCGGGTCAACATTAATGCGCAGTGTCAAAGAGGACCAGATGCATTTCCTTTCACTGGTAGAAAAGACAGTGCCGAAGGTACCTTGTCTGTAGTAGATGCCCTGCGTTCGTTCTCAATCCGCTCACTTGTTGCGACTAAGCTAAATGATAACAACAAGCACCTGCTTAATGAAATCGTTACCGAAGGAGATTCTAATTTTTTAAGTACGAAGTTTATTTTTTAGTAGTTTTTATTGCTCTATCCACCTTTGACCGATGTATTCAACTGGGGTCGAAGGTGGATTTTTCATTGCAGAAGCCGGGGCTAACAAATGGAGAGAAGGAGACGGTTACTACTTTCTACAATTAATTATACTTTACATAATCGCCTTTACCTGAACACTCCCTTCGCTACTTATTACTTTCCCATAATTAGAATAATTCCCATTTAAAGAATTTATGCGTCTTTTTATTAAATAAACGCTACCTATTTTAGGCCTATAAAAGACAAAGTTTTAGCCCTTTCCGACCATTATCACTAATGAAACTGTCGGCTAAATCCTAACGAAAATAAAAAGGCGAACATTGTCGTTAGTAAGGAAACTACGTCCATGTTTGGGAAAAGGCTGGTTCCTGTTTTACTTCTCATACTTTTTGCAAATGTCGCCTCTTCTCAACAGATAAGTGTGGCTGGTTATACTCCTGAAACTTATGGAAAAGGTGGTAGCATTACTGTTCCTGTTTCCTTAACCGGTTGCTTTAGTTTAGATAACCAATTCAAGATGTATCTATCAGATGCATCTGGTAGCTTTGCAACTCCTACCCAGATCGGTTCTTATGCCGGATTTTACACAAGGTTTGTTAATGGGGCAATACCGATTGGCACACTTACAGGAAGCAATTACAAAGTAAAAATTGTTTCGACTAATCCAGCTGTTTCTGTAGAGACAGGAGGCTTTTCAATTTCTGCTACAAGTTTGCAACCAGTTGTCAACCCCATAACCTCCGGAAGTAATACAATAAACGATTCTACCTATGGCCGCTGTCTTATCACGGGCAATCAACTTTTGACTCTACAAGAAGCGGTACCTGCAGGATACACTTTAGTTAGTTTGGTAAAGGACGCAGCGGAAAACGCTGTTTCTGCTACTGTAACTTCTAATCAACTGGCGTTTACAATGTCTCCCGGAAACTATTATACTGTTACAGTTAAACTGAAGAATAATAGTACCAACGATATCTCTGCAAAAAGTTTTCTGGTTCTTGCCACAACAAATAATCTTAGCCTGCAAACTTCCGGCGCAACGGATATTTGTCTGCCAGATACAAAATCATACACGATCAACATTACAGGAAATGGTGGAATTAAAAATAACTACCCGGGAACAAGATATTCGATTGAATGGGGTGATGGGAAAGTTGATAGTTACACACACTGCGACCTCGTTGCACGCGAAGGGTTGTTGTTGCACGACTACCAATGGACTTCATGTGGCCAGGCACCGATAGTAGACCTAAACCCAGTGCAATACAATGCTTTTAGAGTTAATGTAAGGGCAACAAACGAATTTTGTCCTAATAGCTTCACGTCTATTACGACCTACTCGAAAGTTTGGCAGAAACCGAAGGCCGATTTTGTAAACCCGGTCTATGGCTGTTTAAATAAACCAATTACTTTTCCCAACAATTCCCAAAATGGGTTGTCAGGCTACAATAACGTAGTAAACTGTATTGATGTTGCTGTGTATGAATGGTATGTTGATGGCAATCTGATTTTTAATGCCGGTAAAAATCTTACATACACCTTTACAACTACCGGTATGCACACTGTAAAGTTAGTGGCTGTTAATGACCCCTGCAGTGACGAGATTACAAAAGAGATTTGTATCGAGGAACCTCTGGAGCCGGATTTTAAAATAAACGGGCAGGATAGTCTTAGCGGTTGTGCTCCGTTAATTGTAACTGTAAATAATCTAACAACTTTTGGAAATGGTTATAAATGCCGTCCTACAAAATGGAACTGGCAGGTGCTGTTAAAATCATCAATGGCACAGGCCACCTTAGGTGTAGATTATACTATTCAACCTCATGACTCAGCAACCAATCCAACCTTTACTTTTTTAAAACCGGGACAATATTATATAAGATTGTCTGTTGGTAATGCCTGCGGTACCAACTATAAAGATCTTCCTGTTACCATTACCGATTTTGCAGGAGTCAGTTTCAACTTCCCAATTAGAAATTATTGTGGCATAAAAACTATTGACTTTGCAACAGATATAAATCATCGCCCTACTTATAATTCAAACAGCGGTATCGAAACCTATAGCTGGGCAGTTACAGGAGGCACCTATTCTTTTGTAGGTGGTACAACTGCTGCGTCAGCTTATCCTAAAATTAAATTCGATGATTTTGCAACCTATACTATCAATCTTACTTTCACCAATTCTTGCGGTACTAAAACTGCAAGTCAACAAATTACTTTTGATGCTGCAGTAACCGCAACAGCAAGCAACGATACAACTGTTTGTAATAACCTGGGAACAATTCAATTAAAGGGGACTGCAACGGGCCCATCATCCTCAACTGAGTGGAGTATTGTAAACGGTAGTGGATCTTTATCTGATCCTTCAATGAATAACCCGGTTTACACTTTTAGCAACGCCGATAGAAGCAACTTGAAGGTTACGGTAAGATATACAGTAAGTCCACCTGTTGGTTCTGCATGTGCTACTGCAAGCGATGATGTTGTTATTACCCTTCTTCCAAATAATGTAATCACTACTTCTTCTGCTAAAATTATTTGCACCGGGACAAATGTAAATTATACTCCCTCCGCTTTAGCTGGTAGTACTTATTCCTGGACATCTTCATTGGTTTCAGGCACTGTAACAGGTAATACTTCAAGCGGTACCGGTAATATTGATGATGTTCTAATAAATAGTTCTGCAACCGCAGATGCAGTGGTTAAATACACTATAACTCCTAAATTAAACAATTGCACCGGCCAGGTATTTATTCTTACCGTTACTGTTGTACCTAAACCTGATCTGCAAATAGTTCCTTCCGTTGATACAATTTGTACAGGAGGTGCAACTAACATTACATTAAGTAGTTCCTATTCATCTACGCTCTATGCTTGGACAGCTGTTGCTACTTCAGGTAACGTAACAGGTTTTTCTTCACAAGTCGTCCCTTCAGCAAATAATAAAATAAATCAAATATTAATCAATACAGGGAGGACTCTTGCGACTGTAACCTATACAATTACATCTTCTGCTTTAAACGGCAGTTGCATTGGCGAAACAAAAACTATAAGTGTAGTTGTAAGACCAGGTGCGACAGTCGCAAATGCAGGAATAGACCAGGTTCTTTGTAATCAGACTTCTACTATTCTAAACGGTAATGTAGCAACGGTGGGTAGCGGTTTGTGGAAACAAATATCCGGGCCGGCATCAACAATCGTCAATCCAAGTTTAAATAACACGACAATAAATGGTTTGCAGAAAGATAGTTCATACACTTATATATGGACCATTTCTGGGTTAGGACAATGCCCATTAACCTCTGATACTGTAAAAGTCATTAATCGCAATGCTATAACTGCTGCTAATGCAGGTAATGATGTAGCTGTTTGCAATTTCGTCAATACAGGATCAGTTTCTTTAAATGCCAATTCAGATACTAAAGGAACTTTTGAAACTCATGAATGGACTCTGCTAAGCCAACCAACGAACGGTAATGGAATTATAACTGATCCTTCAAATCCGACATCAACTTTTAGCTTCAAGGCTACTGGTTTTTATAAGCTTGTTTGGTCAATCTCGAACGACGCTGGTTGTAACCCTACAAAAGATACTGTTGCCATAAACGTAGTTGAAAAACCGGTTGCAGGACCAATAACGGGTAATACAGACATCTGTGTTGGGACTGATGTTTTGGTGACACTGGCATCCCATTCAGGTACTATTAAAAAGTGGCAATACAATCCTGCTCCATTCGATGACAACATTTGGATAGATAGCATGGTAACAGCATCAAACATTAATTTCGTTAATGTTGCCGACACTTTTGCCGTAAGAGTCATTGTCGTATCTGCTGATCTATCTTTTGGATGTAACTCATCTGATACCAGTAATATTTTAATAGTTAACCCTGTACCAGCGACTTTGCCTGGTACTACGGGCCCTGATACTGCAGTATGTAAAACTGTCAACAGTGGTAAAATTTCGCTCGCAGGCAACAACGGTAAAATCATTCGTTGGGAATCATCTACCGACAATGGTTCTACCTGGACTGCAATAAGTAATACTACCTCATCCATAACTTATACTAACCTCACAGTAACAACCTTATTTAGAGCTGTTGTGGAGAACGGAGTTTGCGGTGTTAAAGTGTCTTCACCTGCTACAATCACGGTATTAGAACCGGTATCACAAGCAATCGTTGGTGCAGACCAAACTATTTGTAATTCTTCTACAACTTTAGAAGGTAACCCCCCTCTATCAGGCGAGCAAGGAAAATGGATGCAGATATCCGGACCTGCAAGTGCTGTATTCTCTAATGATAAAGTTCCGATAGTAACGGTTTCATCATTGGTTGATGGTACATATAAATTTGCATGGCAGTTATCCAACGGTGGTTGTAACCCCACTGCGGATACTATCAACGTGTTCGTTCGCGGGGCTGTCACTACCGCCAATGCCGGCAATGATGTTGTAGTTTGTGATTTTGTAACTGCAGGATCAATTACTTTAAATGCCAATGCCGATACCAAGGGCGCCTTTGAAGCTCATCAATGGACTCTTTTAAGCCAACCAACTAATGGTAATGCCATAATAAGCGACTCTTCAAACCCTGCCTCAAAATTCAGCTTTAAGGCTGCCGGTGCTTATCAGCTGTTATGGACGATAACTAATGATGCAGGTTGCGGGCCCCAAAAAGATACTCTGACGATAAATGTATATGAAAAGCCTGTTGCCGGACCGGTGTCAGCTACAACAGAATATTGTGGGACAAGTGATGTGGTAGTATCAACGGCGGGTTTTAAAGGTGTAATACAAAAATGGCAATATAATCCTGCACCTATTAGCGACAATATTTGGAGAGATACATTGATAGCCACGCCGACTATAACTTTTGTACATGCGAAAGATACATTCGCAGTAAGAGTAATCATGGAATCATCAAATGCAAAAAATGTTTGTACTTCAACTGATACCAGTAATGCTCTAATTATAAATATTACACCTACATCATTGCCTGGTACAACAGGTCCTGATGCTAACGTATGTAATAATAGTAACTCAGGCACCATTACGTTGACGGGCAATTTGGGTAAGGTCATAAGATGGGAATATTCCGAAGGCTCTGGATGGAATACCATAAATAATACTACAAATTCCATTACTTATAATAACCTGACAACTACCAGGTCTTACCGGGCAATTGTAAAAAACGGGGATTGTCCTGAAGTGACTTCAACGACAACTGTCATTACAGTTTTGAATGCGGTTACTAAAGCCATTGCAGGGGCCGATCAGCTTATTTGTAATACTTCTGCCGTTTTGCAAGGCAACGATCCGGGAACATCTGAAAAAGGTGAATGGAAACAAATCAGTGGGCCTAATACGGCTACACTGTCTGGAAGTACAACACCCTCAATAAATGCTTATGATCTTATTGCCGGCAGCTACCAGTTTAGCTGGACAATAAGCAACGGGGCATGTCCTTCATCTGCTGATACTGTCATAATCAATGTTCGTCCGACTATTACTGCAGCAAATGCGGGCAGTGATACTGTCATTTGTAATTTTGTTTCAGCAGGTTCTATTAAACTCAATGCAGCTAACACCAATCCTGGCAGAACATACGAAATAAAGGGCTGGAAAATAATTAGTCAGCCGCCCACTCTTAGCGCAACACTTAATAATGCAAATGATCCTGATGCAATATTTAATTTCAATGCGCCAGGTAATTATGCACTTGAATGGAGTATAACGAATGATGCAGGTTGCGCGCCAACAAAAGATACGGTCATAATTACCGTAGTTCAAAAACCTGTTGCCGGAAACATAACAGCAACTCCGGTTGTATGTGCAGGAAGTGATGTAGCAGTAAATATGGGATCATTTACAGGAGTAATCAGAAAGTGGCAATACAACCCTGCACCAATTAATGATAATATTTGGATTGACACTGTCGTGACTTCATCAGCTGTTAACTTCTTAAATGTAAAAGACACCTTTGCTGTAAGAGCTATTGTAGATGCAAATGCCGGAGGTTTAGGTTGTTATTCATCTGATACAACTAATGTAATTGTTGTAAAAGTTATTGCGGCAACAATCCCAGGTAGTACCGGCCCTGATGCTACAGTTTGTAAAGGAAGTAATTCAGGCAATATTATATTGACAGGAAATGTAGGCAATATTACCAGGTGGGAATATTCTGACGACAACGGTACAAAGTGGAATACAATAAATAACACTACTACTTCTTTTAACTATAATAAACTAAATACAACTACTTTATTTAGAGCAGTTGTAGAAAGTGGCAATTGCGGAAGTGCGTTCTCATCGGTAACTAAAATTACTGTTGTTGATGCTGTTACAATTGCTGCAGCCGGTCCTGATCAAACATTGTGTGCTGCCACTTCAATGAATTTAAAAGGGAATGCGGCTGCAACAGGAGAAACTGTAAGCTGGAAGCAACTCAAAGGAAGTAGTGTCACATTCTCTTCGACAACTCTTCCGAATCCAATCATTTCAAATCTTCAGCCAGGGACTTATTCTTTTCTTTATACAATCGCAAATAGTGTTTGCCCGGCAACGAGTGATACCGTAAATATTACCATTCTTCCAGCTATTGTCAATACGATTGATACTGTAGGTAAAACCATTTGTGCAGGCCAGACAGTTACAATACCAGGCCAGGATGCAACGGGAGGAAACGGCAAATTTCAATATCAGTGGCAAAGCAGTACAGACGGAACTAGTTGGACAGACATAAATGGAGAATACAACGTTAGCCTTACAATTATTCCGACTGCTAATATTTATTTACGAAGACTTGTTAATTCTTTGCCTTGCACGTCTGCTAGTGATCCTGTTTTCATAACTGTTCAGGCTCCTATAGCTAACAATACCATTAACAGTGATCAGAAAATTTGCATTAACACACCTGCAGCTTTGCTTAACGGTTCTTTACCAACTGGTGCAACAGGAATTTTTTCATACGAGTGGCAGCAAAGTGTTGATACAGGTAAGACTTGGGTGACTATATTCAACGGATCAACCCAAAACTATAACCCGGGTACAGTAAAAGTTACGACCAGCTTCAGAAGAAGTCTTACTTCCGGCTATTGTGTCGGCGCTCAAAGCAACTCAGGCAATGTAGTTACAGTGGTTGTAAACCCAGATACAAAAGCTGATTTCACTTACACAAAAGATACAAACTGTCCTCCGTTTCTAATTGACAATACTGTAATAACAACAACTGGTTCCAGTGCTGCTAATGGTATTTATAACTGGTATGCAAACAATAAGCTTATTGGTAAAGGTATTTCCTTCCCCGGTTATACTTTGGCTAACAGTAACGACTCGGTAATCATCAAGCTGGTGACAGTTAGCAGTTTCGGTTGTAAGGATGATACAATTGAGCATAAGTTTTATACAAAGAGGACTGCGGCGCAACCGACGTTCATAGTAAATAAAAAGGAAGGTTGTGGCCCACTTACAGTTGCCTTTACAAACCAGACTCCTGATATAACTCATTTCACGTATAAATGGAACTTTGGTAATGGTCTTACATCAACTTCAGCAAACCCGGAAAATGTTATTTTCCGCACTAACCCTGATTACGGCGATACAGTATATAAAGTATCCCTAACTGTATACTCTGATTGCGATTCTATAACTGTATATGAAAATATAAGGGTTAGATCTGCAGCCCAGGCGTTGTTTAAACCAGACCATACAGTGGGTTGTTCTCCTATGACGGTAAGCTTTACCAATTACTCCGCCGGCGCGATTGACTTCACCTGGAACTTCGATGATGGTACTATCGTTAACACCACACAAACAGGTGTAATACAGCATACGTTTACCTCTGCTGTTCAGGATACTTTCCGTGTTTCACTTATTGCAAGAAGTGAGTGCGGTAGCGACACCCAGTATTATTCAATTGTAGTTTCCCCTAACGACATCCGGCTTTTGCTGACAGTGAACGGGGATCAAAAAGCCGGCTGTTCACCGCATAGGGTTCAACTGATTAATAACTCAAAAGGCGCCACTTCTTTCCGCTGGGATCTTGGGGACGGTAATACTTTGACAACAACACGTAACATAGATACGATTACACATACTTATAATGCTCCCGGCAACTATACAATTAAGCTTTTGGCCTCCAACAGTTGCTCTGAAGCTGCAACGTCGGAGACAGTTACAGTGTATGCCAAACCGGTGGTTGATTTCTCGTTGCAACCGGCAACAGTATGCCTGGGAGACAGCGTGCATTTCACAAATCTGAGTGATACCATAACAGGCTCAACCTGGAACTTTGGCGACGGCATGTTGTCGAATCTTACAAATCCAAACCACACCTATACTGCAGCGGGTGTTTATACTGCCAGCCTAATAGGAATAAGGCAATATGCCGCAGGGAGTGGATGTATCGACAGCGCTTCTAAGACAGTAACTGTTATTGAATCTCTACCTGGTTCATTCTCAATGTCGGATAGTGTGGGCAATTGTACTCCGTTTACAGTAACGTTTACCAATAATAACCTTCCTTCAAAATCAACGGTTTGGAATTTTGGTGATGGCAAAACAGATAGTGGCAACGTGGTTAAACATACCTTTTTAACCACCGGAACATTCAATGTTACAATGACTTCGGTTAGCCCGGGTGGATGTAAATATAGAGACAACAAGAGGGTAGTAGTACAAGGGCCCGCTGGATCGTTTACCTATGAAGGCGTAGTAAAATGTGATAAAACGCCTGTAAGATTTAAAGCGTCAATGTCAGGAGTTGATTCTGTAAGATGGGACTTTGGGGACGGTACAATTACAAAGTCCACAGATGATCTCGTTTATCACACTTATTCAACACCGGGAAATTATTTGCCTTCTGTTAAATTATTTGGAGGAGCATCCTGCTTGCAACTACTAGCCGGACCTGATACAATAAGAGTCGATTTTATTAAAGCAGGTTTTAGGCAATCTATGACAGCAGAATGCGAAAATACAACTGTTTCTTTCAGAGACACTTCGTCTGCCTATACCGGCATAGCTTCATGTGCGTGGAAATTTGGAGATGGATATTTGGACTCAGTACAACATCCAACACACGTGTATAAGGCATCAAACAGGTGGTTGGTACAATTAATTTCAACCAGTAAATACGGGTGTACAGACACAATCAGTAATCCAGTGGCAGTAGCGGTGAATGCACGACCTGCGGCAGCTATTATCAGTGACTCTACAGCATGTGCAAACAAGAAAATTATTTTTAATTCTTCCGTTGTTTCAGCTGATACAGTTTTATCTTATCGTTGGAGTTTTAGTAATGGAGTAAACGCTAACGGCACTTCAGCAAATAACATGTATGCAAATGCCGGCACATATAAGGCTACCTTAATTGTAAGTACAATCAATGGTTGTATAGATACAGCTTCAAAGGCAATTACCATTAACCCTGCACCGGTAATTAATTCGGTAAATGATCAAATTATTTGTCGCGGTCAAAGTGTTCAATTAAATGCCTCTGGTGCAAATAAGTATATCTGGGGACCTGCTGGTAGTCTTAGCTGCATTAATTGTTCAAGCCCGATAGCTAATCCTGTCGCGACTACGCGCTATATAGTAAAAGGGGTTAACAATTTTGGTTGTGAAAGTACTGATACCGTCATCGTTAATATTACTCAGCCATTTAAAATTAAAGCTTCACCGAATGATACGCTTTGTATTGGTGAAAAAACTGAGCTTCTTGCCGCGGGTGCCGACAAGTATAAGTGGACTCCTTCGACGGGACTAAGCAATACAGAAGTTTCAAACCCTCTTGCCGTTCCATCCGTTACGACACAATATAGGGTGATCGGTACAGATAGTAATATGTGCTTTTCTGACACTGCATATCTTACCATTGCTGTAGGTAAATACCCAACTGTAAACTTAGGCCCCGACAAAACTCTATCGGCCGGAACTGTCTTTCCACTCAACCCGGCAACTACTAATGGGCCAATCACCAAGTGGTCATGGAACCCGTCAACTGATCTTTCTTGTAATAATTGTGCAACCCCGGTTGCAAACATTAAAAAGGATATTAATTACGCGGTAACTGTGACAAATGCTTACGGTTGTACTGCGAGTGACACACTAGCAATTAAGGTATTCTGCGAAAGCACTCAAGTCTTCATTCCAAATATTTTCACTCCCGACGGAGACGGTGTAAACGACATACTAATGGTAAGAGGTAGCGGAATAAGCAGTGTGAAGTCGTTCAGAATATTTAACAGGTGGGGGGAGATAGTTTTTGAAAAATCAAACTTCCGGGTTAATGAGAAATCGAACGGTTGGGATGGTACGGTAAGGGGAGTTAAAGCACCAACAGATGTTTATGTATACACATGTGAGGTTGTATGCGAAAACGGTAATTCGTTTGTTTATAAAGGTAATGTGGCAATTATAAAATAATCTATGAAAAAACTCTATCTTCTATTACAATTGACAATTGGATTGGCCCTCGTTGGATCAAGCCAGGACCTTCAATTCTCCCAGTTTTATGAGATCCCTCTGCTTAGAAATCCATCACTCGCCGGTATATTTACCGGTGACATAAGAGTAAGCGCGGTTCATAGGTCTCAATGGCAAAGTGTTACTGTTCCATATCAAACTTCAGCTTTAGCTGTAGAATATAAGCTTCCTATTTTCAACTTCAACGATTTCCTTACGTTGGGTGTTCAGGCTTCACTTGATGTAGCTGGCGATGTTAAATTAAAAAGAACACACTTATTGCCTGTCGTCAATTTTCATAAATCATTAAGTGGAGATGTAGATAATTATTTGTCACTTGCCTTTATGGGGGGACCCGTACAAAGTCAATTTGATCCTACACAGGGTAAGTTTGATGATCAGTTTGTTAATGGCTCATACGCTGCTTCTAACCAGACGCTTCAAACATTTTCAAGAACAGGATATTCTTACCTTGACCTTTCTACCGGGATAACTTTTAGCAGTTCCGCAAATGAAGGTTTTCGTTATTATGTTGGTGCAGCATTATTCCATTTCAATAAGCCAAAAATAAATTTTTATAACAACAGTGCCGAGACAGTCATTGATCAAAAATGGGTATTGAACGCAGGCTTAACTACCGAGACAAGTGACCACTCTCGTTTGATTGGTTTTGCAGATTACTTCAGGCAAGGTGCAATGACTCAATTTTTAGGCGGTTTGCTATACGAGACCGATGTGGTGCAATATGATGAGAACGACAAGATTGCTCTTTCTTATGGGGCTTTTTATCGCTACAACGATGCATTAATTCCTGTCGTACGCCTCGCATGTCATAGAGTTGTCCTCGGTTTAAGCTACGATGCAAATGTGTCAAAACTGAAGACAGCATCACAACTACGTGGTGGATTTGAAATAACAGGTTCTTTTACAGGATTTTTAAATTCCAGTTCATCAACAAGGGATAAAACCCTTTGTCCAAAATTCTAAACTTATTAAATAATTATACTTCTGCCTTCCTATTTTAAAAAGGTTTATTTCTAAAATTTTTTTAAAAATGTGCAAGTATATTTGTCAAAGTGCTGTTGATAAAGACTCAAAAGGCAAGGAAAAACGTATTTCGAGAAATAAGGAAGATGAAAAAATTAAAGGGTAAGAGAATTAATCACTTACCCTTTTTCTTCGTTCCGCTATCATCGGCTCGAAAACTCAACTTTGAAAATTTATTTTTTCGCCGCCTTTGTACTATCTATCTGTTTCAGTAATTCCTTTACTGCAACATCAAGTTGAGAATCCTTTTCAATTTCTCCTAATGGTTTTGAAACAGGAATGTCGACAGGTCGTGGATTCAACTCCATGTCTTTCCCTTCGTGATCAGTAACTTTTACAAATGGAAGACGAATGGTCGTTCCATCAATCAAAGTAGCAGCAGATGTATAAATGATCCATCCACCTGTTGGTTCACCTACTACTTTACCAAGACCAAGGGTGCGATAACCTTCTGTAAAATCTTCTGCATCTGACAACGAATGTTGGTTGGTGACAAGAATAGTAGGGGCGTCTAAAGCTCGTTGTCCAAGCTGGTTGCGTGCAGGTGCTGTTGGCAGTCCCCGCACCGTCATGGTCATATATCCCTTGCGGCTTAACACGTCTAATGCATACGCATTTACAAAACCTCCATTGTTGTTTCGTACATCTACCACTACGCCTTCACGTGAATGATTTTCTGCGTCGACATCCAGGTAAAGTTGATTTAAAGATTGAGCAGACATATCAAACATATGCACATAACCTAGTCGTCCACCGCTCACTTTGGCTACATAGTCTCTTTGTTGTTGTACCCATTGCCGGTAAAGCAAACCTTTTTCGGTAGTTAGGTTTACCGGTCTTACGGTTACTTTTTTAGAGTCTTTTGCAGTTGTTGAAGATGCAATCGTTAACACTACTCGTTTGTTTATTTTATTTTCAAGTAGCTGATCAACATTGGTTGCAGAGGAAACGGGAGTGCCGTCAATGGAAATTAAATAATCACCAACATGAATATCGCTGGTAACCGCGGCAGGGCCTAAAGTAATGACTTCAGTGATTTTCAATTTCCCACTGTTTTCATATTCTGCTCCGTCGAATCTTAATCCTAGTCTGCCAGTTGTAAAGGCTGCAGGAGGACCTGAAACACCGGAATGTGACGCATTCAATTCTCCCACCATCAGGCTAAGTAATCTCCGTAGTTCATCCGGCGTGTTTGCACCTTCTGCTAATGGCTCATACGTTGCTTTTACAGCATTCCAATCTGTGCCATGAAAAGTTGGGTCATAAAAACCTTTATTCTGAACTTCCCAGGCCTGCTTAAATACTTCTACCTTTTCTTTATTAAAATCAATATCCAATTCTGCCGTTACCGCAATTGGTTTTACAGCTCTTGTATCAACAGTAATTGACTGTATTCTGCCTTGTTCAAGAAAAAAAACTTCTTTCCCGTCAGGGGAGAATTGTGCATCTGATTTAAAGCCCGGGGTAGATGTTAGTTGTTTCAGCACCGCTGGCTCTCGAGATAATTCGTCTAAAGAGTAGGTAAATAAGTGCACTTGTCCCGCTACTGATGCAGTAATCAACAAGGTGTTGCCATCTTTACTAATTGTTTCTTCGTTCACATCAACTCCTAAAGGCAACAGGTTTAATCTTTGCCTGATACCATCAAAAACAATATTAGTACTTTCGGTAGGCTTGGCTCCTTTTACAGCAGATTTAAACATGGTATCAGCAGCACGATTCGCTTTTTCAGGTGTGGGCCTCGGTGCTGTTGGCGGGTTGCCAGGAGCAGGATTGGTCTGTACCTGTTCTGTAAACATTTGTTGAAACTGGTCTTCTCTAAACCGTGGTCTTTGCAACACGAGATCTACCCGGGCAACCGATCCGTTTTCTGTACGCTGACTAGTATTGAACAAAATGTACTTACCATCGCGACTCCAGTTGACGCTTCCACTGTTGCCATTTGCAAGAAAGGTTATGGGCTTTGCATCGCTGCCGGTAGCAGGTACTATATAAATATTTTGGAAAGATTTGTCCCCGTAAGCTGCAAAAGCTAAGTACTTGTTGTCAGGCGACCACGCAATAGAATTAGCTGATGAAAATGGAGGCCTGTCGAAATAACCTTTTGCAAGCAACAGTTGATTTTTTGTAGCTATGTCAAGTGTTCTTAATTCTTTTCCATTTCTAACAAAGGCCAGCGTTTTTCCATCATAAGAAAACAAAGGGCTTCCATCATCAAGATTATCGTTGGTTAATCTGGTTTCGGTTGAGGTAACAAAATTATATTGAAAGAGATGTGTTGCGCCATCGCGGTCAGAAGCGTACACAATACTATTGCTATTGGGAGCCCATGCAATTTGTGCTTCACTTGCGCCGGTTGCTGTTACCCGCATAGCATCTTCACCATCTTTTGCAGAAGTGACAAATACATCGCCATGTGCAGCGAAAGCAATCTTTTTGCCGTCAGGTGAAAGGCTAAGTTCCCTAAACTGCGAGGTTAGTCTCACGTGCTCTACTCCCGGTCCGGCTGGGGCACCTCTTCTGGTAATCGATACCGGTGCAGCTTTTCCTGATACAATGTCATACTTCCAGACTTTAAAATCTTTTTCGAAAACAATGCTTTGGCCGTTGTAAGACATGGTTGGAAACAACACCATTCCCTTACCAAATTGCGTAAGCATTTTTGCAGTACCCGTCAAAGGTCTTACATAGAGGTTTTGATTTCCATTCCGGTCTGATATGTAATACAATGATTTTCCGTCATTGCTCCACATCGGCCAAAGTTCCTTTGCGCCACCTTCTGTTATTTTCTCGTACGTATTGTTTTTGCCTTCGTGCATGAGCCAGATTTCAGACTCATCCAGGTGGCTATGACCTTTGCGCCACCACTGTCCGGATGCAACACCTTTAGCAGTGATAGCAAGTGTTTTACCATCTGGTGAAGGCATAGGGAAAAACTCGCTGAGGTAACGATTTTGAGAAACCGGCATTGGAGTACCGCCATCCACCCGTACTCTATACACATCCTGCATACCTGATGTTTCACGACTTGAGGTTGAAAAGTAGACCCACCTGCCATCGCGCGACCATGCATTTACATTGTCTGCGGCATCGTCATAAGTAAGGCGTGTAAGTTGACCGGTTGCGAAGTTTAAAACGTAAATGTCGCCATTGCCTGAACGGGTAGAGGTGAAAGCAAGATATTTTCCATCGGGCGAATAAACGGGACGAGACTCGTAATCAGGATGAGAAATTAAAAGTCGGGCTTCACCACCATTAGCAGGAACTGTCCAGATATCACCACCTGAAACAAAAGCAATTTCAGAAGCATCCGGTGAAAGTGCAGGATCTGAAAAATAAGCAGTGCCGGTATTGGATACGCTATTGGTTTTTTCAGCAGTTATCTGAGCGAAAGAAAGCGTATTTATGGTTATAGAAAATAAAACGGCAGTAATCCTGGGGAGAAGCAGAGTAGACATTTTTATAAACAAATGAAGTGAAGGTTTTGCCGCAATTTACTGATTTGATATATTTAAACCAGTCTTCCAGCCCTTTCACCAGATCATTTCACTTCTTAAATCCTATCGTTTCTCTTTCATCCCATTTCCTCTGACCGGCTTTTTCGTCCAGCAGGTTTTCGATTGCATCATAAATTTGAGAGAGTTGTACGTCATGCCCACCTATTCGTTCCTGAATTTATTGCCAGCTTTCTTGTGACAACAAATGCCCTCATTATTGGATATTCATATTGATTGCTTTATCAGAATTAAAAATTCCGCTTAGCAAAGCAACGCCTTGTTCAGTAAATGCATACGGTAACGCTATGTTTGGTCTCTTTGCCGGCTATGTCAGTCATCATCTGTGATGAAATAGTTTGGTTTGAGGAATCGATTTGAAACCTCACAGATGCAAAACTCTTCTTTTGCAAGCTGAAACATAAAGTCTAAAGGGAACGGTTTTATGTTTCGTTTTACCGCTTGGTTAAGTACTCTCGTCTCCACTTCATATAATAGCGCCAGGTCAAGGTTAAGCATTACCCTTTCGCCTCTTAATTTGTATATTCTATTTTGTATACTTTGTAAAATCATCATTGAAAGCTTTGATTTAACTTCGTAAACCTGTGTTGATGTTTCGCTAATGCGGGAGAATTCAAACTGCCCCTCTTAATCTCCACTAAAGACATTCCACCGATTTTAAGGCAAGATGCGGAGTAGGTATATCGATTGCTTGTAGCAAGATGATGGATAGTCATGAAAATATATGTCCCCTGTGTGGGCGTCAAATAGCTGAACCTGCTAACAAGCATCACTTAATACCTGTAAGCAAAGGAGGAAAGAATACTGATACTATTCTCCTTCATAAAATTTGTCATGATAAAATTCATGCAGTATTTACAGAGAATGAGTTGAAGCGGCATTATAACACCATTGCGTTGCTACAACAACATGAAGAGATAGCAGCTTTTATAAAATGGGTACGTAAAAAGGAACCGGAGTTCTACGATAAATCAGTAAAGACAAGGAGTAGACGATTAAAATAAACCACCCCTGTTTATAGCGGTTGTGGTCGAAAATGACTCGTCTTATCCAGAACTGCTCTTTCTGAAATAGGTTGGAACATAACGTGTGTATTATCTGTAGAAGCGTTTGCTTTGTTTTTAAAGTTTGTAATTACCTGCCTGAAAAAAGACACCAATTCTTCCACGTGATAATCAAACATAAACAGGTGTCTTTGCTTCCATGCGTTATCCCTTAAGCGGGTCATCAACTCCTTATTTCTTATTAAGCTTCCCAGCTCTTCCATGTCATTAAATAAAAGTCCGACATCCAGCTTTTTGACCAGGCTTTGTGTCGCCACTATATGGTCTGCATTATTTCGTTGCAACATTGGTAGTCCGCAAATAGCAAGCGTTGCCATACGAGCAGGTATATTGAGGTCGTCCCAATTAGACCTCTTGATTTCACCACCATTTTCGCTCTTAAAAAAATGTAGCCAACCTGCATCGTATTGCGAAAATTCTTTCACCCAATTTTCCTGGTCCACATTGGGATGAATATGCAGAAACCCAGGGGCCATTAAATGTGTTTTTTCGATCCATTGTTTCCACTGGCCGTGCGTAAAGTCGCCGTAGAAATGCACATGAATATTTTGCTTTGCCAGGTCAACGACAGTGTGGGGATGTAACCCAATAGGTCTGCCCGGAACAACGGTATGAAATTCGCTGGGGGTGCTGTCAGAAAGCAGCGGAGATTTTGGCTGATCAAACCAATCTTTTTTAGGCAAATCTCCATCTAGTACATAATCAATCGAATGCTCTTCTTTGGTAATAAATTCTTCCAGCCACCACATCATTTCTTCGCTGGTGTAGATCCGTCCGTCGGCCTTGTTGTATAACTCCATCATTTCATTCCAGCTTCCTTTTTCCAGGCATATAAAAGGCCCTTCTTTAAAATGCCATACGAAGGGAATTCCTGTATTTGCTTTTAAAACTTTATGACAGAGTGGAACAGCTTGCCAGTTAAGTAGCGCATAGATGATATCTGGTTGTATCCTTTTTATTTCCTCCTCCCAGTTTTCTCCAGATATATCTTCAACATGACCAAAAGGAAGCGGGCCAACGTAGTTATACCAGTATGGCTGCTCCATCCATAATCCGTAAAGTTTATGCCCTTGTTCTTCAAGTGCCAGCACTCTTTCTGCATTATATGCCAACTCGCCAACCATCAAAATTTTTAATCCATTCTCTTTAGAAGGCGTAGATGCTCTTTCGCGATACGCTGCGTACCGGTTCACCTCGTTCATTAGGTTGCCCTTGGTAGTATGGTAAATCAGGGGCTCGGCAACATGATAATATGACCTGAATGTATTAATGCCACCGATCGGTTCCTGCATTATTCTATAACGTTGATTGGGATGATCGACCCACTCACATGTTAACTGATTGGTACAAACTTGCTCTCCTTCCAGCTTGCTCCAAAACAGCCGGTTCAAGTCATCGCTTTCAAGTTCTTTTCTTTCAGTCCAGCGTTCTACAGTCTTTTTGTGCATTACCTGCACCAGTTGAAGCCATTCATTATTTACAATTCCTTCGGCGGTTTTGTTATAATGATGCCGGATAAAGGAATAGGCCAGAACAGCTACCTTATCATTTTCCAACGTTTCATACAACGATTGTAAATGTTCTTTATAGATGACATCATCAGAGGGAAGATAGGTTATATAATACCCGAGTGAAATAGAAAGCCCAAGGTTTAAGCAAGCGCCCAAGCCCTTATTTTGCCTGTTTCTGTAATATCGAATCCTGTCATCAGATAGAAAAGATTGGAGCACCTCTTCTGTCGCATCAGGAGACGCATCGTTTATGATAATAAGCTCCCAATTTGTAAAAGATTGCTCAAGCAGAGATACAATAGCCCGTTTTATATACAGCTCGTGTTTATAAGTAGGCATAATTACCGAAATAGCAGGTTTGGTCATATCCTCGTTTAGATTTTCGTGAGCTTTAGTAGATTTTTCTTATTTCAATTTAAGTTATAATTTAACTCCGGTTGAGACATTTGCTTGTACTTTTTTCCCGGGAACAGCCGTCATTTCAGATACTTAAATACTCCGGCGCATTCACCTGTCTATCAGCGACCGTTGTCTCAAGTTCCTGGTGATAAGTGCCACTTGGAAGAATAGCGCAACCACCATATTTTTTCATTACTCTCAATTGGGCAAGTACGTCTTCCCCACAATGTTTGTCGGGTAACTCTTTCCAGAAAGAGAAGCCGCCTACGTCTCTCAACTTTTCAGTATCGTACATTGCACAGCCGCCCACCCACGCGATCTTGTAAGGAACAGGATTGTCGGAAGTGATATTAAATTTCTGCTCGACGTGGTAAATATTTGCTGCGTTGTGTACCCGGTATCTTTCCCACTCGTTGCTTTTTGGAAGGATGGTTTCAGGAGTTATAGGGCCATCCCAAAACTCTATTTCCTGCTGATGGGGACGAACATCATTTCTGTAACTTAAGCCAATCACCGCACATCCAACAAACCCTATCTGATGATTTTCGAGCGTTTGCTTCATGTTCTTCAAGACATAAGAGTCGAGAACAAGATCGTCATCTAAAAAAAGACTGTATTTTGATGT
>Ga0068627_1000008_pt1 | contig 24932 bp, 19 predicted proteins | sample InSIn1gowninarea_FD_77430 | JGI IMG/M metagenome (GOLD analysis project Ga0068627, IMG submission 77430) | Clean room microbial communities from NASA Spacecraft Assembly Facility at Jet Propulsion Laboratory, Pasadena, California, USA -... ... | reverse complement strand
TTCCAACGGTCCCGGCGATCCAGCTGCGATGGATTACGCAGTTACTATGGTGAAAGAAATTCTTGAAGAAGATAAGCCGGTGTTTGGTATTTGTCTCGGTCACCAGTTGTTGGCACTGGCAAATGGTATTCCTACCTACAAGATGCATCACGGACATAGAGGTCTAAATCATCCGGTGAAAAATATCATAACCGGTAAGTGTGAAATAACTACTCAAAATCATGGTTTCGGTGTTGATCCTGACGCTGTTAGAAACAATCCGAATATTGAGATTACTCATCTTAATTTAAATGACGAGAGTATTGAAGGTATAAGGGTAAAAGGGAAGCCAGCCTTTAGTGTTCAGTACCATCCTGAAAGTTTCCCTGGCCCTCACGATAGCCGTTATCTTTTCGATGATTTTATTGAAAGCATTAAGACGACTATTTAGGCGCAAAATTAAAATGCCGGAACGGTAAATTACTGTTGTTGTTAGAGAGACTGCCTAAGAAGACAGTCTCTTTAATTTTATTTACCGTATTTACTGTGTCGTATCACAATAAGACATAAGAGGTTTATTTATTCATTCATTTGCTATTAGAATAGTCAGATATGAAAGTTGCGATTATAAACGGTCCTAATTTAAATTTGTTGGGTGTACGTGAGCCCGACGTCTACGGCAAGCAGACTTTTGAAGAGTATTATGCTGACCTGGTTGACAAATACCCAAATGTCGAATTGGTTTATTTTCAAAGCAACGTTGAAGGAGAGTTGATTAATAAACTGCAGGACTACGGATTTAGCTTCGGTGGCATCATCCTGAATCCCGGAGGCTATACACATACCTCGGTAGCTATTGGCGACGCAATAGCTGCAATACAGGCACCAGTTATAGAGGTGCATATCAGTAATGTGGCGGCGAGGGAAGATTTTAGAAAGATTAGTCATGTGTCTGCAAAATGCAAGGGCACTATCAGCGGTCTTGGCTTGAAGGGTTATGAGCTTGCAGTTCGTTATTTTATAAACAGCTAACATAGAAAGCTGATTATAGTGAGAGGTTACATGTAATTTAACAGCAAGTCTTACACTGTGTTCTCAAATCCTCCTAATTTCGGTATGCTAATTATATAATATGAAGTGGTTGTTTATTTTATTGCTGTTTGTCTCTTCAGCGGTGTCTGCTCAAAGATGGAAAAGTTATCGGCTAACCAAAAACAATGATACTATCAATTGTATTGACTATAATGATTTGAAGCAGGGACGATGGTCTGTAAAAGTTGATGGACTAAGGGGTGAGCCTGGGTATGAAGAGGAAGGCATTTACAAGGACGGTAAAAAGGAAGGCGTTTGGAGAGCCTATACTTTAATGGGCGATCTCTATGCTATAGAACGTTATCGGTGGGGGTTTAAAGACGGAATATCGCAGTATTTTAATTTGGCTGGATTGGTGCGAGAAGAAAGTTGGAAAGCTGTTAATCCGGAAAACCCTTATGATACAGTCGATGTATACGACCCGTATGACCCAAATAAAATTGCGCGGCAGGTGGTAAAGATTGAAGGTAGTTCTGTAAAACATGGCACCTGGAAATACTATGAGAGTGGTACAGGCATGATCACCAAAACTGAAAATTATTTTCTTGGCAAGTCCAATGATCCTTTTTCCAAAAACAACACAGCTGCTAACGGTGTGCCTGTAAATGGGCCAGATAAAAAAGCCAAAGCGCCTGAAAAAAACAAGCCGAAAGAAGTATTGGATTTCGAAAAGAAAGTAGGGAAGAAGAAAGTTAAAGTGATTGACTTATAATATAAAAAGCCAGAGTTTCTAAAACTCCGGCTTTTTATATTGTAACAGTAAAAACTTATTTTGCCATAGCAGCACGAGGTCCGCCCGGTGCAAACACTGCATCAATTCGTGTTTTTTGCCCCTGGGTAAACATGTACATGCACGCATCGTCGGTATAATCCATGTAGTTCATTGTCATTTCTGCTTTGCCACCCGTACAAGTTGTAAGCTTTGGATAAGTTGGACAACCATAATTAGCAGCTGCTGCAGGTGGTGTATCATCAACCTGGTCATTGCCGCAACTTGCATCGCCCCAAATATGGCGTAGGTTCATCCAGTGGCCAACTTCATGGGTAGCAGTTCTTCCCTTATTATAGGTGTTAATTAAAGTGCCTGTTCTGCCGAAAGCAGAGTAAAGAATAACGACACCATCGGTAGCCGCCTTTCCACCTGGAAACTGGGCGTACCCTAATAGGCCTTGTCCGAGGTTGCAGGCCCACATGTTTAGATAAGTGGAAGGACTAACAGGGTCTGAACCACCCATCTGACTTTTTTTAACCGCATCATTGGTGCTCCAGCTTGTCTTTTTAGTAGCTACTCTTTTAATATCCGCTAACGTAAACCTAATTCCAACTGTTGCATCTTGCTGCTGGAAATCTGCCGGTACGAGCTGCTTGTCGATATTAGTATTTCCGTAATCTTCATTTAAAACGTCAATCTGAGACTGTATCTGTTCATTACTGATATTTTCTGCAGCTGTTCGATATACTACGTGCACCACAACAGGTATTTCAATTGCACCATTTACAAGTCTATATGCCTCCGGATTTCTGGCAACCCTGGCTGTGAACTTTTCAATATCAGCCATTCGCTTTGCCAGTGCCGGATCTTCCTGTAACTGCCGGTCCAAAACTTCTGCCGTTCCGCATTTTCGTTCAGTTATTACAGGTAGGCTCGCTTCGTCCTGTGCTGCTTTATCATTTTTTAAATCCTGCTTGTTGCAGCCTACAATAAGAAAGAGTAGCCCTAAAATAGGAGTGGTGATTTTTTTCATGGGTAGCTTTTGTTTCAACTAATTTACTCGATTTCTCAATTGAACCTACAAAAGCTTTCACTTTTCTTTCACATTTCTGCGCCCCTTAATATTCTAATTAAATAATGCCTGGTTTATAAACTGTTGACCACTTCTATCTTATTCTACCAGTTTTAAAATACTGATTGAAAAACAACATCTGGTACTTCACTGCATAAGCCCAATAGTTCCAGTCATGCCTGCCCGGTCTCTCTATATAATTATGTGGAATATGCAGATTAATCATTTTCTCGTGCACTTTTCGATTGGTATTGATGAGGAAATCTTCTGTGCCGCAATCGATAATTATAGCCACCGAGTCAGCCGGATATTTTTCGATAACATTTATCACAGACCAGTTGTTATAATACTGCTTGTTTGCTATAGTATCTCCAAGCCTTTTCTCTACATCGTAGCCTCTGGTGATATAGCTAATATCAAGCGCCCCGCTCATACTGCCACAGGCACCGAAGATGTCGGAATGCCTGAAACCCAAAAACAACGCGCCGTGTCCACCCATGCTAAGTCCGGTAATTGCTCTTGCTTTTCTGTCTTTGATAGTGTGATAAACTGAGTCTATATACCTTGGTATTTCTACACCTACATTGGTTTCATAATGCATTGTAAGGTCTACCGGACTATCAAAGTACCAACTGCTAAAGGCTCCATCAGGACATACAATAAGAAGCTGATACTCATCTGCCAAGCTTTGCATTTCAGGCACCTTTCTTACCCAATCACTGTAATTGCCACTAAAGCCATGCAAAAGATAGACAACAGGAAAACGAGCGGTTGTTCGCTTATAATTCGTTGGTGTAACAACTACGCATTTTACATTCTTAAACATGCTGCTACTGTAAATACTAAGAGTGTCGATTGAAGCAAATGACGACGAGCCAAACAAAATTGTAAGAAATAAGAGAAAGTACAAACGTTTCATATGTTTTGATTTTTAATGCTAAAAACTTAAGTCTTAAATATTCGGCCACATCTTCAACTTATAATTAATCTGTCTTTTAAAGCCTATAGCCCGTACCGTTTAAAACCTCTGCTTACAGATTCTAAAATAAAACTTTACTACTGCTTCACAAGGGAAACTAACGGTAATGATTACGTAAAAGAAATGGAAGACTAAGCCTAGTTACCAATTTGTTTTGCATACCTGTAAAAATAATTACCAGTCTGTGATAAAAGCCCTTCTGTTGCGAACCATATTCAACATCTTTTGCTGGTATATTAATTGTACTTCATGTTACAAATATTACCTATGAGTAAAGATCAAAATGGAACGTTTCATCCGGGAAAAGGTAAGCCTTCAGGAGCTAATAAAGAAGAAGGGCTTGGTTTACAACCTACCGACCCGGAAAAAATGGACCAGTACATCGAAATTTCAGATAAATACACCTCCGATGCTGATGAATTAGCTGAAGGTGTGCCTTTGAGGCATCCGAATCGCAATACTAGTAAGGGCGAAGAAACAAAAACAGGTGAAAATTATAATAAGTAATTGAGAAGATTTATGCGAGGCGATGATGTTAAAGATAAATCGAAAGATGAACCTGCAATACTGCCAGGGCCAGCTTCATACGAAGAGGAGTTGAAGGATTACGAACATGAAGGACAAGAAGATTTGATTGATAATATGCCTGATTCTCACCCTGAACCAAAACCTTCTCGAGAGTAGGCTCGATAAATAACACAAACCAAATTTTTAAAAAGATGCTGCGGTTGCAACCAGTAGGCATATTTATTTTATTAAGCATTTAAAAAGTAGATTATGGCAAAACAAACCATGGGAAAAGACGATAACGGTGCATTTCACCCGGGAAAAGGAAAACCATCTGGCGTAAATAAAGAAGAAAGCGGAACTGGTATTCAAGCAACTCCTCCTGAGAAGATGGACGATTACATGGAGGTGACTGAAAAGTATTTTGTAAATGATGACGAATTGGAAGCATCTGTGCCAGTCAGGCATCCAAACAGAAATACATCTAAAGGAGAAGACAGGTATAAAGGTGAGAACAAGGAAGAAACCAATAAGAGCAATAACCAAACGTTTACCGAAGACAGAGCAATTGTAGTGGCAGAGCAACTGCCAGGTGTTTTGACAAAAGAAAGGTTTACAGAACTAGCCAATTACAAAGCCGGATGTTGCGTTTCAATATTTGTAGGTGCTCATGCGTCAGGTGTAGAAGTTAATGAACATTTTGACCCTATCATTTTTAAAAACCAACTGCAGGAAGCAGGGCGCAGATTAGCTGAAAAAGGTAAAACACAAGAGTATGTTGAAAAACTGCTTGAACCAGGTTATGAGCTCATTCGTGACAATGATTTTTGGACAGAATTATCTCCCGGGTTTGCGGTATTTATAGCAGATGGTTTCTTTAAATACATAAAAATGCCGGTGCCTCCTGCAGAAGAGTTACTGGTTATCGAGCCAACCTTTTATGTAACGCCACTGATAACATTGATGGCTAGCAGTGAATATTTTTATCTGTTATTAATAAGTAAGCAAGGATGTAAATTGTTTAAAGCCGACGCATGGGGTATGCAAAGAGTAGCTGTCGAGTTGCCTGGTAACATTGAGGAGGTAAAGAGAGTTTCAGGGCTCGATGCTACAACATTTAGAAGGGGTGAATCAGGCAGAAGGGCATCCGGTGTTTCTCAGCCTGGTCAATCACATGGCGCTGGTGGAGGTAATGCATCGGGTAAAGATAACATGCTAACATACTTTGAAGCTGTTGACGATATTCTTTGGGATGAGGTATTTAAAAATGAGAACGCACCATTATTAATAGGTGGTGTAGACTATGAAATACCGATTTATCTCAGCGCCGCAGACTATCACAATATCTGGCCCGAGACCTTGAGTGGTGGTGGAAGGAACCAGCAGGATCTTCAATCACTTTACCAGGACGCGAAGGAGGTAATGAAGCCTTACTTTGAACAAAGGGTCAACAAAGCGCTTGAACTATATTTAAATAACAGTGCAAATGGTAGAACTTCATCTATTGCTGCTGACGTAATACCGGCAACCTACTACTCACAGGTATCGCATTTATTTGTATGTAAAGGTGAGCATATCTGGGGAACCTTTAACGAGATGTCTAATGAGCTAAACTTTCACGATACGCCGGATGAAGATGGAGAGGATTTAATTGACAATGCGGTTGTAAAAACGCTGGCAAATGGGGGAGAAGTATTTTTACTTGAAAAAGAGAAAATGCCGGCTGAAAGTCAAATGGCAGCAATCATGAGATTTTAAGAAATAAAATATTGTGTAAAAAACCCCGCGAAAATAGTTTGAGATGAATGCAGTTTTGGTGAGGTGGGTGAATGAACAGTAACGGCGGTAGATTTGTGAGACGGAAAATGAAAATGCAGCGTTGAAGTTAACGCTGCATTTTTCATGCTCTGCGCATGCCTGATTTATCCGCTTAGCAGTGTTAGAGGAGTGAAGATGAAACTCTTAATCCATCAAGTCCTCTGGGTTACCAAACTTCCCGTTTTTCATGTCGGCATATGCCTCCTGTACTTCTTCTCTGGTATTCATGACAAAAGGACCGTAAGCAAAAAACGGCTCGTGAAACGGAGTAGCGTACCCAAATAAAATGACAGCATCGGTTGTAGCTTTCATTTCAATGACCTGTCCGTCGTGGTTAAATTCTACCAGGTGATGAATCTGCGCCAGGTCACCGTTAATTTTCAACTCTCCCTTTACTATGTATAAAAAGACATTTTGTTCTTTTGGCACTTCTGCCTGAAACCTACCACCTTCTTTGAAGTAGATAAATGAGATTTGGATATCGGTTAGTGGTTTAAAAGGACCTTCTGTTCCACTCCACGTTCCTGAGACCGCATGTATCGAAACTTTGCCGTTGTCCAAATTCACCACAGGAATATTTGATTTTTGCAATCCAACATATTTTGGCTCCGTCAGTTTAAACTTTGCCGGCAGGTTTACCCATAATTGTAAAATTTCAAGTGGACCTCCCTGTGCTTTAAATTCGTTTGACGACACTTCTGCGTGTATTAGTCCCCTGCCTGCTGTCATCCATTGTACGCCGCCTTCTTTAATAACACTTACAACACCGCTGCTGTCTTTATGTGTCAAATCTCCCTGCAGTATAAACGTAACAGTCTCGAAACCCCGATGAGGGTGTGGGCCAAAAGGCAAACCCCCGTTATGCGGATGATACTCCTGGTACCCATGGTGATTAAGAAAAATAAATGGGTCAAGCATATTCATAGGGGCTGTATGTGTTGGCATCGCCCTGTAGGTGACCAGGTCTGCTATCGGCTCGTAAACGGCTTTATGTTTTGCTTTAATTGTTCTCATTGTTTTTCAATTTTATATTACTGTAAATAGCTTTTATGCTGCGGTAACGTAGGGTATTGGTAAAAGTAGTTAAACGTTTTATTATAAGTAAGCCCTTAGTTGATAGATGAGTAGTTTCATTCTGCAAACCCTTTGCGCATCGCAGTACAAGTTTCAAATAGGGGTATTGCACCCATTTTAGCAGGAAAAAAAGCGTGAATTAATTGGGGAGGTAAATCTATAAATATATCGTTTTAATGGCTTTTTGCTTTTGCACGTTTTATGGCATAGTGTATGAAACGAATTTGTTAAATTAAAAATTTGTATAATGGCTCAGAACGAAAATATGCAGAACCCGGTAGAGCAATACGACAAACCTCCTTTCAAAGAACAACAGCAAGAGGTACCCGGTACCGAAAGTGAGCTGACGCCAAAAGCAGATCATGGCGAAACCAGTTATAAGGGGTCGGGTAAGTTAACGGGTAGAAAGGCAGTGATTACTGGTGGCGACTCCGGTATCGGTCGTGCAGTAGCAATTGCATTTGCCCGTGAAGGTGCTGATGTTTTAATCTCTTACCTCAACGAGCACGAAGATGCTAAGGAAACCGCCAAATGGGTAAAAGAGGCTGGCCGTAAAGCAGTTTTAGTATCCGGAGACATTCGTGATGAGGAACATTGCAAAGAAATTATTAACACGGCAATACGGGAGTTTGGCTATTTAGATATATTGGTAAATAATGCCGCCTATCAGCTGGCGCACGAATCGTTGCAAGACATTTCGGCTGAGGAACTCGACAGAACCTTCAGGACCAATATTTTTGCCATGTTTTATTTGTGCAAAGCTGCCGAACCGCACCTTAAACCGGGCAGCACAGTAGTAAACACAACCTCTGTCAACGCTTATAAACCATCACCAAGTCTACTTGCATACGCTCCTACGAAAGGCGCTATTCAAAACTTCACAGCCGCTCTTGGCCAGCTTTGGGCAGAGAAAGGTATTCGTGTTAACTGTGTCGCCCCAGGCCCGATATGGACACCGCTAATTCCATCGACAATGCCGCCTGAAAAAGTAAAAAGTTTTGGACAAGATGTTCCCTTGAAACGTGCAGGTCAACCGGCAGAACTGGCTGCTGCATACGTACTGCTGGCGTCACAAGACTCTAGTTATATGACAAGTTCCACTATACAGGTTACCGGTGGCACTCCAACGATTTAAAAAGTTGACCGCCATTATCAAAAAGTCCTTCAATATTAAGTGGGACTTTTTGATTCTATGTATAGGCTTGTCTCTATTCCAGCTTGAAATTTCCTTAAGGTTGAAAGTATAAACAATATATTCACAGTTATTTCAGTTATTAACTGGAATAACTATGAAAACATTAAACAAGCCGGAGACAGCGTTTGCCTTGTTATTTCTTATAGCAGGGTTCTCCATTTGCTTTCTTAATGATTCGTTTGTTATTCCGATAGATGCTTTCTTAAGAACCAATTTTCTTCAGATTTTAGAAGAAAAACGGTGGATGTTTATAATAACGATCGCAATTGCCTTTTCTCTTTACTTTGCTTTCAGGGTATTCAGGTTAAAAGCCTTCTACTTCAGCAATCAGTACCACCATCTTTTCGTTGACCACCCGATACCTATGTGCATTATAGATGAAGCCTCAGGAAAATTTGTGGCAGTCAACAAGGCCTCAGTTTCACTTTATGGGTACAATGAAAATGAGTTTTTAAATCTACCGATAGGTCATATTCGTGTAAAGGATGAATATATTCTTTTGGAAGATGACATGAAATTGGGAACCGAGAGTATTAAAAATGCAGGTATTAGAAAGCATCGAACAAAAAGTGGTGAAATAGTTATTGCAGAAGTTTCATTAAGCCGGGTAACATTTAGGAACCGTAGTTGTATAATGGTGTCGGCAAATGACATGACCGAAGTCGTTAAACGAAAAGAGCAAAACCGGCTGGCCGAAGAAGAAACGGCGAGAAAACAAGCTTTCACGACTTATGTCCTGGACAATTTTCCGGTAGATGTAGCTGTTTTTGACGAAAACCACCGCTATATATTGCTTAACAAGATTGCGGTTAGAAATGATGAGATGCGAAAATGGATGATCGGTAAAGACGATTTTGATTATTTCGCGAGAAAGGGATCTGACTTGTCAAACGCAGAAATAAGAAGAAAAAGATTTTTACAGGCTGTTGAAGGAAATAGTACCGAGTGGATTGATCAACATACCGTCGATGGCAAGACAAAGTATATCTTGAGAAAGTTTTTGCCTTATAGAGAAAATGGAGAGTTGAAATATGTATATGGGTATGGGATGGATATTACAGAGTTGACAATGGCACAACTGAGAAAAGAAGAGTATCTGCGCAAGCTGGAAACCATGACTTTTTCTACATCTCATAAAATCAGACCCCCAATCTGTAATCTCAAAGGTCTTGTTTCACTGTTGGAGTCTGAATGTCTGCAGAACCCTGCAATCGCCGATATTGTTTCAAGTATGCAACAATCGATAAGTGTAATGGATGAATTTACACGAGAACTTGGGTTAAAATTACACGAGTTTAAAGAAGATTTAAGTATACAGGAAAACTAAGCTCAATTTACATCAATACCGTTTTTTGCTGCAGATTTTAAAACGAAGGCCCATACTCATACAGGTTCTATCTAAGTTACAATTACCGTATTACTTGGTTCAAGTGTAGATACTTGTAACAAGTTTGACAACTACTACAATTTCCTTACACTAATCTTAAAAAATTTTATATTTAGCCTGTCTTCAAAAGCTTTTGAAAGCGACTATCACTGTCACTTTTCGATTCGCCAACGCAGACTCACTAATATGAAAAATACCATTACCCTGCTTTTAACTCTGTTTGCATTAACCACAGCTGTTAGTGCGCAGCAATTAGTTGCTAACTTTTCAATAAATCTTCCTGCTTATAAGATTCAAAACAGCCTTTACAATAAGATCGACTTTATAGATTCCAGAATTGATGTTACTAATTTAGGTACGGTTCAAACAAATGAATCTCTCCTTGTTACACCTGTCGTGCCGTCTGTTCATTTGTCTACGCAGTTAAAAAATTTGTTGCAGGCTGTAGTAGACTCAACTGCCGAACATGGAGAGTTGTTGTTTCAACTTACCAAGCTGCGTTTCCAGGTGGAGGGCGCAAAAAATGAGTTCGGTTACTTTTTTTTAAAAGCAAACCTTTTCTCTAAAACTAATAGAACCTACCGAACAATTAATTCTATCGATACTTCGATACTTGTCAGGCAGCCAGAAGTTGCTGGTACATTACTACTAAATGCCAGTGCAGCAATTATTCAGTTTGTCACCTCCAGTCTCAGCTTGACTCCCGACGACAGCACTGTCTATACTTTAGATGATGTACTACGAATCGAAATGTCAGAAAAGGACCATGAATTACATGATACCGGCATAGCCCTCGTTGATGGTGTATATTTTAATCATGAAACTTTTGCAAAGCAGAAACCCGACAGAAAGATTGAGGTTAAGTTGAAAGATGGGTTCATTTCGAGAATCGATATAATCGATGATAAAAATAAACGGGTGAGAATGAACCCGCAGGAAGTTTATTTGATGGTTTATAAAAACACGATTTATATACCTACCGACTATGGTGGTTTATATCCCCTTATACTAAAGTGATTTCTCCAACAATCGAGGCAGCGGTGGGTTGTTTCTTCATAGGAATTCGACAAAATAAAATGTAGATTTAGACTATGCTCCGACCTGGTGCTTAAACTAACTATTGACGTTTAATTTTTTGCTTATGGAAAAGATTGTCGCTGCACTTATTTGTTTCACTGTAATATTGGCGTTCAAAGACACAAAAAGACCTGTTCCGGATATGTACACATGGCCAAATGTAAAACCGCCGATAGCTGATAAGAAAGTATTTACCCGCTCACTTCATGGTGATACTGTCGTCGACAACTATTACTGGATGATCGACTACTTTAAGAAGGGGTCTGACAGCGACAAAGTAGTGCGTTACCTGGAAGCGGAGAACCAGTATCTCGACACCATGATGCGGGGCAAGAAAAAACTGCAGGAAAATCTCTTTAGTGAGATGAAGAACCGGATTAAAGAAAAAGACGAATCTGTTCCAGTTTTTAGAAATGGTTATTATTATTACACACGGACAGAGACCGGAAAACAATATTTTAAATACTGCCGAAAGAAGGGGGCATTAACAGCTAATGAAGAGATTTTGTTAGATGTTGATGAAATGGCTGAAGGGCATGCTTATTATGGCGTGAGCGGTTTTAATATCAGCGAAGACAATAACTTACTTGCATTTGGTGTAGATACTGTATCGAGAAGACAGTATACAATTAAAATTAAAAACCTAAATACCGGCGAGATATACAACGACGCTATTCACAATACGAATGGCTCGTGCGCATGGGCAAATGATAATAAGACTCTTTTTTATACCGCAAACAACCCACAGACATTACTTTCAGAACAAATAAAAAGGCATCGGCTTCATACGTCCGAGAATGAAGACGTGGTAGTATATAATGAGTTAGATAAATCAAACTATATCGGTGTCGGTAAAACAAAGTCAGGTAAGTTTATTTTTATAACTTCTGCAGCTACACTCTCATCAGAGATGAGGTTTATTGATGCGGCACATCCGGAAGGCGAATTCAAACTTTTTCAGCCTAGACAAAAGGAAGTGTTGTATGACGTTGCAGCTCTTGACGATAAATTTATCATCTTAACAAATTGGAACGCAAAAAATTTCAGGCTGATGGAGTGCCGGTTAGATAAAACTGGTATGAACAATTGGAAAGAAGTAATACCACATAGGCAGAATGTTTTATTGACTGGTATTGAGGAGTTTAAAAATTTTGTTGTCGTGTCGGAACGCAAAAATGGTTTAATTCAACTTAGGATAAAAAACCTGGAGACAAGTAATGAAGATTACCTTGATTTCGGTGAACCTGCCTACGCCGCAACCGTAGGCGCAAATCCTGAATACAATACAACGAACCTGCGTTATAACTTTACTTCACTGACAACTCCTCAATCTATCTATGACTACGACATGGTCAGCAAAAAGAAAAAGCTGATGAAACAGCAAGAGGTGTTGGGCGGCTATACTGCTGCAGATTATGTAACTGAAAGACTCTATGCTACGGCTGCCGACGGTACTAAGATACCAATGTCAGTAGTATACAAAAAGGGATTTAAAAAAGATGGCAAGTCGCCTCTTTTACTGTACGCTTACGGGTCGTATGGCAGTAGTACAGAAGCTGCTTTTTCCAGCACCCGACTAACCTTGCTAAATCGTGGTTTTGGTTATGCAATTGCGCATATTCGCGGTGGCGAAGAAATGGGACGCGAATGGTATGAAAACGGCAAGATGATGCACAAGAAAAACACTTTTTCTGACTTCATAGACTGTGGCGAATTTCTTATCAATGAAAAATTTACCAGCAAAGAACACCTGTATGCACAAGGTGGAAGTGCGGGCGGCTTACTTATGGGAGCTGTTGTAAACATGGCGCCTGATATGTGGCATGGTGTAATTGCGCAGGTGCCATTTGTAGATGTTGTGAACACCATGCTCGACGAGAGCATTCCGTTAACAACAAATGAGTTTGACGAATGGGGCAATCCTAAAAATGAGGAAGCTTATTTTTACATGAAAAGTTATTCTCCTTACGAAAACGTGGAGCATAAAGCCTATCCAAATATGTTGGTAACAACTGGTCTTCACGACAGCCAGGTACAATACTTTGAGCCGGCAAAATGGGTTGCAAAGTTGCGGGCTACAAAGACAGACAACAACGTATTGCTGCTGCATACAAATATGAAATTTGGTCATGGAGGTGCGTCTGGTCGATTTGACTATTTAAAAGATATCGCCCTTAATTATGCATTTTTGTTTGCACTCGAAGGAATTTCAGATTAAGTACGCCATTCTTAATAATCGCAATTTTCCGGCTGGTCATGTAGCGACAGCTCGGGCAGGAGCGGAGAACGTATTTATTGGATTAGTTTAAACATTACAAAACCTCAATTTATTTATTTCATATAACCTTACCGGGAAATGTCACACGAACAGGCTGAGTTAAAAAAGGAATTTGAACTGGAAAGAATGATACTATTTAGCGATGCGGTTTTCGCCATTGCAATTACCCTGTTGATCATCGAACTAAAGTTTCCTGAAGTGGATAGAACTTCGAGTTCAGCTGAAGTAATGCATGCTTTCAGGCCCATTATCATTCGTTTCATCGCCTTCGCTTTAAGTTTCTTTTTTGTTGGAGTAATGTGGGCGAGGCATTTGAAAATCTTTAAATACCTGCACACTTATGATAACGGGGTTATAGGTCGTAACCTTGTTTTCCTGTTTTTTATTGTATGTTTTCCATTTACAGCATCGGGCCTTACCGAGCACATGTCTCCAGGCTTTTTGCTCCCGATCTTTATCTACTTTATAAATATTACCCTTGTTTGGGGAGCGCAATATTTTTTGTGTGCATATATATTTAATCACAAAAATCAGCTGACAGTAGAAGGGTTCGAGCCAGAAAAGAAATTTTTGCTCGTGCAAAGCAAGTACTTATCCCTTAGTCTTTTTATAACGGTAGTCGTTACAATAGCACTTACATTTCTGTTTGAAAAAGGCTCCGTTTATCCTTTATACGGGTTTTATGTTATGGTAATTCTTATAATAATGGTCCGTAAGAGATTGAAGAAATTCAAGCCTTCCAGTAAGCCTGATTAAAAATAATAGACTACATCAGCTTTTGGTTTGTAAAGCAGACTGAGATATTTTAGCAGAAATAAACAAATCCACGCATCGCTCGCTTTACTCTAAACAAAGCGAAGGCACTGTGTTGTACAGAAAGAAGACTAGTGAATGTTCTAAAGATAAATCAAACGTTATGAAAGCTGTTATTCTAAATGAACCAGGTGGAGCGGAGAAACTGACGCTAACTGAATTGCCGGTACCAGTACCACAGGCAGGTGAAGTGTTGGTAAAGGTCGAGTCGGTGAGCATTAACCCTGTCGATATAAAAACAAGGAAGGGATTGGCGCTTTACGAAAAACTCAAAGAAGATGCGCCGGTTATTTTAGGATGGGATATAGCTGGGGAGGTGGTGTCAGTAGGTGAAGGCGTGACAACTTTCGAAGAAGGAGACATGGTATTTGGAATGGTAAACTTTCCGGGACATGGAAAAGCCTACGCTGAATATGTGACTGCACCGGCAGCACATCTGGCCGAGATACCAGAACTGATTACAACCCAGGAAGCAGTAGCTGGTACACTTGCTGCCTTAACGGCATGGCAGGTACTGATAGATCAGCTTAAAGTACAGGCCGGTGAGCGGGTATTAATACATGCCGCGGCTGGTGGTGTTGGCCATTATGCTGTTCAGATAGCAAAATACCTTGGTGCCTATGTTATAGCTACCGCGTCTGATGCCAACTACGATTTCGTAAAAGAGTTGGGTGCAGACGAATTTGTAGATTACACACAAGGGTTGTTTGAAGATAATATTTCAGAAGTAGATGCAGTATTTGATACAGTAGGAGGATTGAATCCGTTGCGTTCACTTGATGTATTAAAAGAGGGCGGAAGGCTGGTAGCTATAGCCGGGGGTGTTGGCGATGAGGTAAAACAACTTGCCGAGGGTAAAAAGCTACAGGTCTGGCCTTACCTGGTACACTCTAATGGCGATGATATGGAACAACTGGCGGAGTTATTAGAGGCAGGCACAATAAAGTCGCATGTTTTTAAAGAATATCATTTTGATGAAATAGCGGAGGCACATAAACAAAGCGAGACCGGTAAAACCAGGGGTAAAATTGTGGTTAGTTGGTGAAGTAACTAGTGTAAACATTTCGGAAAATTTAAAAAAACTGCTGCCGTTACGGTTGGAGTTTTTTTTGTGCTTTTTTTTCTGCTTAAGCAGCAAATAAAAGATAATCAGTGCCTTTTAAATAACAGGAAAATGAGATGATTCAGGACTTAATAGATTTAGTACCTGTAAGTTTCTACAGTTGTTTAAAAATGTGTGGTAAAAAGTTGAATAAAGTTGTATGAATTAAAGGAAATGTTAATAGGTTTGTAAAAACGATTGTGAAGTGAATGTCAACGTACATAATACTACCCTTACTTGTCCGGGTTCTCCTATCTGTGGGAAAGCAAAAATGGGATCCATCTCTACACATTTCTCGATTTTGCTAGCTTTTACTATTTGCTTTAAAGCCTATAATTCTGCTTAAAAGAGACCTTCTCCAGGCTCCATTACTAGTTCGCGTAATAACAATTGCTATATATGAAAACAATCTTACTTAAACCAGCGGCCTCACAAATTTCAGTAAAAGGACCTTAGAGAATAGTCACAACCAAAACAAATAAATATTCTAAAATTTTAAATAGAACTATTACATGAAAATCCGTTTACACTATCTCAAAAAAAATATTTCCACGTTTATAATTCTCTTTTCATTCCTCCTTGTTTCAACCATGGTTGAGGCGCAATCGAGGAGGATAACAGGAAGAGTTACGGGAGCCAACAACACTCCGCTATCAGGTGTCTCAATTACCATAAAAGGTACCAATATTGGTACAACAACAGATGCTGCCGGAGCCTTTTCAATCTCAGCTTCCCCGACAGACTCGCTTACTTTTGGTTATGTCGGTTATGCTGACCAGACAATTGCAGCCGGCGCTTCGGGTGCTTTAAATGTCTCTATGGTCGGTGCAGCTGCTCAGCTCAATGAGGTGGTAGTAATCGGTTACCAGGCTGTTAGGAGAAGAGATCTGACAGGCTCAGCAGGAGTTGTAGATATGGCCAACGCAAACCGTGTGACTACAGGTTCTGTAGGTGAAGCTATTCAAGGACTTGTACCAGGTGTCACCGTAAGAAATTCCGGAGCGCCGGGTAGCAACGCCGCCATTGAAATCAGGGGTGTTGGTAACTTTGGAAACGCAACACCACTGTATGTAATTGACGGTATGTTGTCCGATGCAAATACCACCATCAATCCCGATGATGTCGCTTCTATCCAGGTATTAAAAGATGCCTCTGCAGCAGCTATCTATGGATCGCGTGCAGGCAACGGTGTTATTATCATTACTACTAAAAAGGGTAGAGAAGGCCCGCCAAAAATTAGTGTTTCAGGCAAGGCTGGTATTAACCAGATACCTAAGAAGTGGAATGTTATGGACGCGGGTCAATATTTGAAGACAGTACAGACCCAGTACCAAAATTCTTCTACAACATTACCGGCTGGTATAGCTGCACAAATTGCTAACCCAACCATCAATACCAATTGGCAAGATCAGATTTACCGTACCGGCTACACACAGGATTACAACCTTGGTATATCTGGCGGGTCGCAGAATTCAAACTTTTTTATCTCAGGTAGTTATTATAAAAATCAGGGTGTTATTATAGGCAATGAATTTAACCGTGTAAGCCTTCGCATCAATACAGAGGCGCGAAAAGGCAGAGTAACATTTGGCGAAAACATGGTGTTAAGCTCTACTTCCGGCAAAAATCCGGGCGGTGGTATCAATGCTTTTTATGAAGCACCTCAAATGTTGCCAATTATTGGTGTGCAGGGCGCACAGTATAAAAATATTCCTGCTAACCCCGGCGCCTGGGGTATGGGAACCTCAGATGTACCGTCATATGCCAACAACTATGTAGCTAATGTAGCCCTCGACAAACAAACCTTCAATTTTGCTAAGATAGTAGGCAACGCATACCTTGATTTTAAGTTTGCGGATTGGTTAAGTTACAGGTTCAATGCAGGCGTCGAAGCTAGTTTTGATTTTGGAAAGGAAATCAGGGACAGCGGTATCTGGCGTTATGCTAACCAACCGCCGGCAACCAGCGTGGGTGAGTCACGGTCTCGTTACACCAACTTCCTTCTGGAACATACGTTGAATTTTAATAAGGTTTTCAATAAGCACAGCATCAACGGTGTATTTGGTTTTTCACGCACTGAGCAAAAAAGAGATATTACCAGTGGCAGCAGGCTTTACCTGCAAAATGCGAATGGTACCACATTTACCACCATTGACGCATCGACGGGTTCTCCCTCAGCCAGTGGTAGTACTCCTTTGTTTTGGAGGTCGCACGGTTATTTAGGTAGAATAAACTATGCTTACAACGACCGCTATTTGCTGACGCTGACAGGTAGAATCGACCAGGACTCAAGATTTGGTTCTAACTACCGCACAGGTTACTTCCCCTCAGCGGCACTTGGTTGGAGAATAAGCAAAGAGAAGTTCTTTAATGTCAGCTGGATAAGCGACTTAAAACTTCGCGCTTCTTATGGTAAGCTAGGGTTTAGTGATGTACTTGGTTCATGGGATTATCTCGCAGTAATCAACTACGCACCAAGAGCTATTTATGGTACTTCGCAGAGTCCAATGACAGGTGCCTACCAGGCACTCATTACAAACCCAAACCTACATTGGGAAACAAGAATTCAAAAGAATGCAGGTTTAGATGCATCATTATTTAAAAACCGCGTATCTGTAACCCTTGATGTTTATAACTCATTATCAAAAGATGTTCTTGTAAACCTTCCGCTTGCATTTTATTTAGGCGGTAGTGGTAATCCTGCGGTTAACGCTGCATCTATCAAAAATACCGGAATTGAGTTCTCTGCTACTTACCGTAGTCGTAACGATCCATTCAAGTGGGATGTTTCTGCAAACTTCACAACTATTAAAAACAGGGTAGTATCAGTTGGTAACAGAGGTGTAGACGCAGCAGGCAACCAGGTAGACTATATTGAGGCCACTAACTTTATACGTGCGCAGGTTGGCCACTCAATAGGTGAATGGTATGTGATAAAAACAGCAGGTATTTTCCAGACCCAGGCAGAGATAAACAGTTACACAAATAAGTCAGGTAAGGTAATTCAACCAAATGCAAAGCCCGGCGATATCAAATATGTTGACGCAAACGGAGACGGACAAATCAATAATGGTGACAGGCAATATGCCGGCTCTCCATGGCCAAAACTGCAGGCGGGTGCACAGTTCAACGCCAGTTACAAACAGCTGACTTTTAACCTTCAGTTAGTCGGCGTCTTCGGAAGCACTATTTACAATGATATCAGAAGAACACTTGACGCGTATGAGTTAAGTAACTTTAGAAAAGACATCAACCCATGGACTCCAACAAATACCAATACAAAAGATCCTCGTTTAGCTGTTAACCAGCCAAGCGATCCTTCAGTTTCTGTAAATAGCATGGCGCAGACTGACAGATGGTTAGAGAGTGGTAGTTATGTGCGGGTTCGTAACGTTGAAATCGGTTACAACTTTTCAAAAAGCTTTTTAAGCAACATTAGTTTTACCAATGCAAGAGTATATATAAGCGGTCAGAATTTGTTTACAATTACCAAGTATAAAGGTCTCGACCCGGATGTACAGGGTACTGGTATTATATCAAGAGGTTTTGACGCCGGTAACTGGCCTTCAAACCGTATTATTTCAGTTGGTCTTCAGTGCGATTTTTAACTTAATTAATTCAATTAGTGTTTAATATGAAAAATATATTTTTAACAGCCATTGCAGTCGGCCTTTTGATATCCGGCTGTAAAAAAGATGAGCTGAATATACAAAACCCAAATACGCCTACGGCGCAGCAATACTGGAAGACAGGTGACGATGCGCAAAAAGGGGTAAATGCGATCTATAGTACGTTTCACCGGGTGGGACTGGCCAGAAACCAGTTTTTTATAACGATAATCAGGTCTGACGAAGGTTTTAGTACCAGTCCAAATGCGACGCTGATTAATAATTTTGACGCCTTCAACATAACTGATTACAATCTTTGGGAGACACGTACGGTATGGGAAGATTGTTATGTCGGCATCAACAGGTGCAACCAGGTGCTTGATAATGTGCCTGCCATTACCATGAATGATGCACAGAAGCAGCAGTTGCTCGGTGAGGCTAAGTTTCTGCGTGGTTATTTCTACTATTATTTAGCCACTTACTTTGGAAATGTACCTATTCAGTTACACACTTCTGCCCCTACTGATTATCCTCCTACATCACCACAGGCAGACGTATATGCACAAGCGGAAAAAGATTTTAACGATGCATCTGCAGTATTACCTACTAAATACACCAACGAAAATTTAGGGAGGGCAACGAAGGGCGCTGCTTTCGCAATGTTGGGCAAATGCTACTTACAACAACGCATGTATACCCAGGCACAACAGGCTTTCCAATACCTGGTGGAAGGTGCAGGTAAAAACGACTACAGCCTTGTCTCTGATTTTAGAAGCAATTTTGTAGAAACTTCTGAAAACAATGCTGAGTCTGTTTTCGAATACCAAAACGCTGCAAACCCTACTGATAACCACGACAACGATGTACAGTTAAGCGATGTTGACAGGTTGAATTATGGTAGTTCAATTCCGCCATTTTTTGCCCCAAGACCAATCGGGTTTACAGATGGACAGGCTCGTAGATGGACAGTTTGGGAGTTTTTGAAAGAAAGAACAGTTGATGGTGGAAGAGACCGCCGTTTGCCTGCGTCATTCATTTATGACTCGACAGATGAAAGAGGTCCAAATTTTACGATGGTTTATGGCCAGACATGGGCTTCCCGCAATTATAGTAATGTAGCTGGCGACCCTATCGGCGTAGCTACAAATCACACAGTTTATTTCCGCAAATTGCTTGATGACGCAACGATGAATGGTGAAGTATTCCATTCCGGAAATAACTACAGGTATCTTCGTTATGCAGACGTACTGTTGTTGTATGCCGAGGCCTTGAATGGAATGGGTCAAACTAATGCTGCATACCAGTATGTAGACAGAGTAAGGCAACGTGCAGGACTTTCAAGACTTACAGATGTTAAGCCGGGTTTAAACCAGGCAGATTTCTTAACCCAGTTGAAACATGAGCGAGTTACAGAACTAGTTGGTGAGGGGCACAGATGGGAAGACCTTTACAGATGGGGCGATTTAAGCAACCAACTCGCATCAAGAGATGCCGGATTTGCAAATTTTGTAAAAGGCAAACACGAGTTTTTGCCAATTGTTCAATTTGACCTCGATGTAAATCCTAATTTGAAGCAGAACCCCGGTTATTAACCAATATTGTAACAGGCATAGTTAAGTTGACTATGCCTGTTTTATTTTTACAGAATTATCAGTTTTTAATTATTTAATGATGAGGTTTACCGCTCAATTACTTGTCGCATTTTTATTTTTTTCTATAGTAGGTTGTTCTAAAGAAGATGTACCTGCTATCACACCAACGCAACCTACCGGTGGAGACACCACTTTTACCAACCCGCTACTTGCAAGCGGACCAGACCCTTGGGTGATACAAAAAGATAGTTTTTACTATTATACAGAAACTTCGGGCGATCGCATAAGACTTTGGAAGACGAAAACAATGTCGAGGTTAAATTATGCTGCCCCGGTTACTATTTGGACTAAGCCTGCTACCGGACCTAATTCTGAAAACATATGGGCACCAGAGCTGCACTTTATAAATAACAAATGGTATATGTATTACACTGCAGGTACTGGTGACGTTAACCTTGGCCAACGGATTTTTGTGTTGGAAAATGCATCTACTGATCCTACCCAGGGAACATGGGTAGACAAAGGCCAGGTGAAGGATCCTGCCGCCGACTTTTGGGCTATTGATCCTGATATTTTTAATTATAATGGCAGTAACTACATGGTTTGGTCAGGTCATGCAACAGCAGGTGATTATACTCAGCGATTATACATAGCGAAGTTGCAGGATCCTTGGACGCTTGCTTCAGGTCGCGTGGAAATCTCATCACCGACCTATGCGTGGGAAAAAATTGGCGCACCACCTGCAGTTAACGAAGGTCCTGAAGTAATAAAAAACCCGGCTGGTAACCTGGTGCTGGTATTTTCAGCCTCAGGCTGCTGGACCGACGATTATTGTATGGGTATGAGTATGTTGAAGGGAGGTGGAGACCCACTAAGCGCAACTGACTGGTCAAAATCAGCTAACCCTGTATTTGTAAAGGACCCGGCAGCGGGTGCCTATGGCCCAGGTCACTGTTCTTTTTTTAAATCGCCTGATAATACTGAGAACTGGCTTCTTTACCACGCGAACTCTGCGCCTAACCAGGGTTGCGGCGATGTTAGAAATCCAAGAATGCAAAAGTTTACCTGGAAAGCAGACGGAACTCCAAACTTTGGTACGCCTGTTTTCATTAACACTCCAATCAGGAAGCCCTCAGGGGAATAGGCAAATGCAGTTGCAATTCTAATTAAAAAATTCGGTACTGGTCTGTTGACAGTAGCAGGAATAATCTAAATCACATAAAAGATACTTAAGGCATTAGATGTATAACCTTTTTGAAAAACTTCCTTCAAAAAACCTATTAATAATTTTTACAGCTCTCGTGTTTTCATCGTGCAGTGTCTTTAGGGGCAGCGTGGTGAATAATACTTTTACCAACCCGTTGCTTTCATCTGGTGCCGACCCCTGGAATATTTACAAAGATGGCTATTACTATTACACCCAGACAATGGGTGACAGAATAGTAATCTGGAAGACGAGAAATCTATCAGAATTGAAAACGGCAGAGCGAAAAACAGTTTGGACACCTCCGCCAGGCACTGCTTACTCAAAACAACTGTGGGCACCTGAGATACATTTTATTGACGATAAATGGTATGTATACTTTGCGGCCAGCGACGGTAAAAATATTAACCACAGAATCTATGTTATCGAAAACTCTTCCAAAAGCCCGATGGAAGGCGATTGGATATTCAAAGGAAAGATTTCGGATAGCACTGATAGATGGGCTATAGATGCATCTGTTTTTGAGCGAAACAAGCAATGGTATATGATATGGGCAGGGTGGGAGGCGCATAAGAACGGGTCGCAGGACATTTATATAGCAAAAATGAAAAACCCATGGACCATAGACGGTCCCAGGGTAAGAATATCTGCGCCGTATTATGACTGGGAAAAGTACGGAGACCTTATAGCCAATGAGGCGGAGGGAGATCCTGCTCACGTAGACGTTAATGAAGGACCGCAGATATTAGAGCACAAAGACAAATTGTTTCTTGTATTCTCGGCCAGCGGTTGCTGGACCGATTTTTATGGCTTAGGGATGCTCACTTTTACCGGTAACAATCTTCTCGATTCTGCTTCGTGGCTAAAAACGCCGGCTTCAGTTTTTAAACAGTCTTCATTAAACAAAGTGTATGCACCCGGCCACAATTCATTTTTCAAATCGCCCAATGGTAAAGAAGACTGGATATTATACCATGCTAATCCTGCACCAAACATGGGGTGTGGCAGCACTCGCTCTCCGCGGGCTCAAAAGTTTACCTGGAACAAAGACGGCACACCAAATTTTGGAGAACCCGTAAAAGCCGGTGACAGGCTGCCGGCGCCGACAGGCAAAAGACGGCGAACTGATGAGGAAGGCAAATAATTAGAAAATAAAAAAATAAGTACGGATATGAGAATGAGAACTGAGCTTGCGTTTATCATATATCTCTTTTTTGCTGGTAACCTACATGCGCAAAAAGCGAAAACGATTGCCGTAAAAAAAGCTGTTGCTCCTGTGTCAAAAGTCTGGAGTGCGGCTAAGGCAAACGATTGGTACAGCGATCATAACTGGATTACCGGAGCCAACTTCATACCCAGCACTGCCATCAATCAGTTAGAGATGTGGCAGTCAGAGACCTTTGATCCGACTACTATAGACCGTGAATTAGGTTATGCTGAAAGTGTCGGCTTCAACGCTATGCGTGTGTTTTTACACAGCCTTGCATGGCAAGAGGATAGTACAGGGTTTAAGCAAAGGGTAAATCAATATCTGGCAATTGCAAATAACCATCGTATCCAGACAATTTTTGTTTTTTTTGATGACTGCTGGAACAAAGTGCCTAAACCAGGTGTACAGCCTGCACCAAAACCGGGAATTCATAACTCTGGCTGGATGCAGGATCCAGGCGATCCTTATTCAAAAGATACTACCGTTTTTCCCGGTCTTGAAAAGTATGTGAAGAGCATGCTGAAGTCGTTTAGGCAAGACAAACGCATACTAATGTGGGATCTATACAATGAGCCTGGCAACGGTGGCAAGCGCGACTCTTCTTTTCCACTCTTAAGAAAAGTTTTTTCATGGGCAAGGGAAGTTAATCCGGAACAGCCTATTACCGCAGGGCTATGGGCCTGGGACTTTTATGAATTGAACGCTTTCCAGGCGGCAAATTCTGATATTATAACCTATCACGATTATGAGGAAGTGCCAATGCACAGAAGAGTAATTGATCTATTGAAGATGTACGGCCGCCCACTGGTTTGTACAGAATACATGGCCAGATCGAGGAAAAGTACTTTTAAAGACATTTTTCCATTACTCAAGTCATACAATATCGGTGCGATTAACTGGGGACTTGTCGCGGGTAAAACCAATACTATTTATGCCTGGGATACGCCTATGGAAAATGGTGATGAACCTAAAGAGTGGTTTCACGACGTGTTCAGAAAAGATGGAACACCTTACCGTAAAGACGAAACTGAACTGATTAAAAAGCTTAACTCTCAAATTTCTACTGACATCACTTTAGATAGGAAGGCATTTCAGGATACTGTAAATGGCAAAAAAACAGACCTGTTTATGATAAAAAACAGGAACAATATGACTGCTGTTTTCACAAATTTTGGCGGTAGGCTAGTGGGATTGTATATGCCCGATAAAAATGGAAAGCTTACAGACGTTGTGGTGGGGTTTGCTGATAGAAAAGGTTTTGAAACTTCCACTGAGCCTTATTTTGGTGCAACCATAGGTAGGTTTGGTAATAGGATTGCCAGAGGTAAGTTTAAACTCGATGGCAAGCAGTATACCCTCGCTATCAACAATCCACCTAACACGCTTCACGGAGGTAAAAAAGGCTTTCAATATGTAGTATGGGATGCAAAACAAACCAGTGAGAGAACCCTCGTGTTTACTTATTTATCAAAAGATATGGAAGAAGGCTTTCCAGGTAACCTGCAGGTCAAGGTTACTTATAGCCTTACTGATAACAATGAGCTGAAAATGGATTATGAAGCTATTACGGATAAGAAAACAGTGGTAAATCTTACTAACCACGCGTTTTTTAATCTTAACGGCGAGGGAAGTGGTAGTATTCTTAACCATATCGTTATGGTAAACGCTGACACCTATACTCCGGTAGATTCCACTTTGATACCTACCGGTAAAATTGTATCGGTGGCAGCAACTCCTTTTGATTTTAGAACCCCTATAACGATAGGTGCAAGAATCAATGAGAAAAATGAACAGCTGATGAACGGAGGCGGCTACGATCATAATTTTGTGCTCAATAAAAACTCAGCTGAAACAATGCGTCATGCAGCAACTGTAGTTGGTGACAAATCAGGAATTGTGATGGATATCTACACCCTTGAGCCGGGACTACAATTTTATAGTGGTAATTTTATGAAGAGTATGAACACGTTCAAGAGCGGGGCAAAAGATGATTTCAGAACGGCCTTTGCAATGGAAACCCAACATTTTCCGGATGCGCCGAACCAGCCGCAGTTTCCATCTACTGTGTTAATGCCCGGAAAGGTTTATAAAACGTCATCTATTTATAAATTTAGTGTAAACCCTTCTGGCAAATGAGGAAAGCGGTAGCTGGTATAATCTTGTAAAACCGCTATTGCTGTAATGACTGTTAGAGACAATATATTTAATTAGAACGAAAGGCGATGAACCAATT
>Ga0068627_1000005_pt1 | contig 25537 bp, 8 predicted proteins | sample InSIn1gowninarea_FD_77430 | JGI IMG/M metagenome (GOLD analysis project Ga0068627, IMG submission 77430) | Clean room microbial communities from NASA Spacecraft Assembly Facility at Jet Propulsion Laboratory, Pasadena, California, USA -... ... | reverse complement strand
GAAGACGACGATGATGAAGATTTAATGAAGAAGCAATGGACTAAGGCGCGAAAAACCTTCCAAAAAATTTATGACGAGGGTTCCAAAATGGAGAAGATCCTGACTACTGAGCTCAGCGAATTGTATCAAAAGAGAAGGAAGATAGAAGCTAATATCCAAGTCATGATCTCTTCTATTGAGAGTCACAAATCTATGTATGAGGACAGTGTGAAGGATGATGCAAAAATAAACCAACTAATATTAGACACAGCGAAATATGCTGAAGAGGAGTCCAAAAAAAAGCGCACACGAAGGTCAGAGACTACAAACTATAACTGTAACCTATGCCAATCGACCTGTGTTGAGAACGCTTCTCCTGTTGCATACGCTATGGGAACCATCGTAACGCTATCATTGTACCATTGGGTATCTCAAACCGTCTCTTGTGATTATTGTCTTTGCCAGAATTCTCACCACTCATACCAAAGCGAGTTTTGGTATGAAGGATTAGATCTGGAATCAGCGGTGAACATAGCTTTAAAGATACAGGAACTCATGGAAGGAGGGATCGAAAAATGCGCTCAAGATATTTTTTTGGATGTGCTGAAAGGGATTATTCATGAGAAAATTGAGGAGATTGCTAAGTTGACGTTAGATATTCAAAAATTACAACTAAGTCCTATAGACTATGACATATTTTTACACTTTTTGAATGATAAGATCAACACCGTGAAAGCAAAACCTGCTCCAGATACTAAAAGTGCCGAGGCAAAACATGAGGAGATTAAAATTCTGGAAGAAGAGAAGAACTGCTACTTGCAGATTAAAACTCGACTCAATCAGGTGTTGGTACAACCAGACAAAATCTATGAGGACCTGAACAAGAGCGAAAAAGAGAAGAAAGTCTAACTCAAGGTTATTATCGAAAAGTCTTGAGATTTAAAACTCAATTCATTATATATAATTAAATTTAACTCAATAGAGAGAGATGTGTAGGATTAATTGTTGATTCATAACAATTTAATTTCATTTCTTAGTAGCTTGATTTCTGGACTTAATATTTTTTATAAGCTAGAACGTAGCTTTAATTCAAGCATAATTATTTTATTTACCTTAATTTACATTGGAAATAATTCAGATAATTAGACCATGTACACATGATGATTTTATGTATTCAAGAGCTCATGCTAGATTTTTAGTAGTCCACAAACCCATCCCATTTATTAGTTTATAATAATGCATAATCTGCCTTTTCACAAGACAAAAATTGTTTTCTTTGTAAAGAGGCTTCGTAACACATTCTACTAACACGAAAGTTAGACCCGAATTAAATCCTACAGAAATAATCTACTGTATAATACTTAGATCTTAACAGAATTTTTTGAGCTTTGGTTGGTAAATTTATTAATTTTCTATTATGAATCTAATGTATATAGTATAGTTTAACTAATTTAAGGCCTCAATTTCATTTATCCTTCTTAGAGTACTAGAGGTTGTTCTTTCTTTACAGAGTGTGAGTATAGAAAGTCTACGTTTTTAGATAAATAAAGCCTAGTTAAGTCCAAAAATTAAGACAGTAAGAACTGAACGGTTATTTAAATCTATTATTGATAAACTCGCTGCAAGATACACACATGGTCATTCCAGACAAATAAGTTATCAAAGCTTTATTTATAGACTGTTATCCTTAACATTTATTGCGAAAAAGGATTAGAGCTATGAAACTTAAATTCATAATTATAAGCATTTAATACTAATATATTTCCCTTAAAAATTGATCTTCCAAGCACAAGATTCATCTGTCTACTCAAACACTCGTGTATTGTTCCAAATCTAATTAAAAAACGACCACTTCATTTTGTTAGGAGTTTTACAAATCTTTAGATAGATCCTGTGTCATTCTCAACTTATCTAATTATAAACATCAAATTCAAAAATCAAACTATTTGAGAGTCTAACTACAAGTATAGTACATTGAAATATTTACTGTATATTACCTATCATAATTATCATTTAAAAGATTTCCCATACCCTTTATCTTTGAAACTTGCCCCAGATTGTCCTGGTTTAAGATGCTCTGATAACAGTTTTCTCAAAATCAGCAGCGAATTATTTTATGCAATCAAATATGGAAAGCAAATTCTGGATCTATGCTGCCTCAACCCTTCGGGAAAACCTAAGGATTCACTTGTGATTCTCACTATAAGAGAGAAGCAACAGATCAGGCAAGCAATGATATTGACATACCTTAGTGGATGATTTATTGTGTATATGAGGTATAACATATAAATAGCACGAACGCCGGTGAGCCTGTGCATTTTTTAAAATTATTGGAGTCGACAGTCGGGCTAATTTTTAAAAGAAAGTCGAGTTTACTCGACTTTGGGTGTTAGAGTCGACTGCTAGAAAGTCGACTTTGTGTTCTAAAGTTGATTTCTTAATTTAAGGTAAAAGTGAGAGTTACTTTCAAATTAATTTTACTTGGAAGACTTCAATACATAATTTGACGTATAAAATATACAACAAAACCTCTACTAACTTTCTATTAGCACTTAAATAATGTCTATATATACAAGCTATTTATTATTTCTCATGATATTTAATAAGAAAAGTCGTATTCAATCAATACAAATAAATTTTAATATTTAATTGTACCTACTCATTTATGAATATAACATAAAGAATTCTTTCATTAGTTCTACAAACATTCAGGGCCAATCAAACCCAAATACCTATCAACATCACCATAATTCTCATCAATAATCTTCTGGAACCCATTCCCTGAACTAGGCTCAAATTCTGGTTCAAAACGATTTTTAATTAATTCAGCAAACTTAGCTTTCTTACTCTTAAGCCCAGAAATATATACATCATCCGATGACAGCATCCATGCTTCCTCTTCTTCAATCAAAGAGTTAACATAACTGATTACTCTCTTCATCCTTGATCTCAACAATCCAACAACAATCTCCAATTGATCTTTCAACATTTGTGTAACAAACTTCTCCTTCTCTTCGGAGCCACCTACTAACATTGGATTTGAATTGGCTTCAATAAACCATAAATTCAGGTTATCATCCAGCATGAAATCAACACCAAACAATTCATAGATTGAGCTTTGGACTAAGAATGGTTCTTGAGTCAATCGTATCAAATGAATCATTGCCTTCTTGAATTCTGGTCTCAAGTAGTTATTTAACCAGTTTTGATCAGTTATTAAGCCTCGTTCGAGAAGATGATCTTGAAGTCTTGCAAAACTCCAAATCTGGAAGTTCTTCAGCTCGGTTTCTGTCATGCCAGCAAATGTTCCATTTCTCTTTGCAAGATCAAAAGCAGAGTAAGATAATGCAGTATTAGTCAACAAAGTGCCTTTGTCAGTAGAATTAACATCGTATTGATGAAGAGAAACACGGAGGAAACCATCATGGTAGTATGCGATAACTGGATTTGTTGACGCAATAACCATGTACATACGGAAATCGAATTTATGTCCATGAAGGAGAAGAGGGTTAGCTATATAATGCTGAACAATCAAGTTATTCTTGACTCTTCCACATAAGCTACCATTTTGGTATAGCTTTCTTAATCTTTGTTCTTCTTGCTCGTCAACAGGCTGAACTCCTTCAGCTCGATGAGAACCAGCTCCAATCTTACTGATATATACAATTTTTCGCTCTTCTTTTGCTTGTTGATATTCTTGACCATTGAACTTGTCAAAGAACTCCTTACACTGGGTTACATTTTGCAGTACCCAAGTTTCTGGGAAGAATTTATCATAGTTGAAGCAATGGGGTCTATCTTCATATTGTTTAGTATAATCAGTTACAGCAGCAGCAATATAATCCTTTCGATTCAGTCTATCACGTCCAGGGATATCATTGGAAGCCTGTGATAGGCAGGAATAATGTTGACCCATACGCAGATGGTTTTGGATATGTGATGTAGAATAGAAGACATTGATCTCATGTTTAAGGTTGATAGTACTTTGATTCTGAAGAGTCTGAGGCATATGTATACCAATTTCAGGGTGCAGGTCTTTTCCAGCGACTGAAATAACATTTTTACGCATGATAGATGTAGGGTTGAAATCAGTGTAGTAGTTAACGTGTTCAAAGAGAAGCTTTGAATTTTCAGCAAAGTATCTTCTATGATTGTCACAGTAATCATCATTGCGTATCAAACCAAGGAATGACTTATTGTATAGAGTGTAATTGTTGTGGTAGGAGTCAGCAACAGGTTCATATACATCAAGTTTCTGCAGGATAAGGTAAGCAGCGTCTGGATCAATGAATGTGTAGTCTGAGCCCTTGAGTTCATTTTCTGACTTTGATTCTATGATGAAGTCTTCAAAGTCAGCATCTTGGATAACAGGCATGAATACTCCGTTGAAATCCTGGACTGTAGTTATTCTGGTCTCATCGTTCAAGCTGTGTCCGTAGTGAAGAGTGACAAGACCCATAAAGGTCAGATTTACCAATAGTAGTACCTTGAAAACGGTTGATGGCAACATTTTAGAAAAAAATTGGTTTTTGAGTAAATCAAGAAGTCTATATATATAATAAGGTCAAAGTTGAGTCTAAAAGTCGAAAATGAGGAGCCAAACTAGAAATTTCGAATAAGTTTGGTATTCTACAGTTAGTAGAGATTAAATATTAATCTAATTTTAGCCAACTCATTTACAGAATATGACTCAATGAAGAATCCTGTTTGGAAGCTTAACATGATATACCTTTTTTCATAGATAGTAAGAGCTATTGAGTATCCATCTCCTTGAACCTCTAAACAATCAAAGTATATATTCTATAAGCTTTCTTTGTTGTCGCAAGATTGTAGGACTATTTTAGAGTTAATAGACATCCAAACAGGTTGATTTTGGATTGATGAGTACAAACTGAAAGGTCTAAATCAGCCTTATTTTTCCTCCATGATATAGCTCTTAATCTAAAAAAAGAGAAGTAATGATTGAAACAAAAATAAGGTCGATATACATTATATTACGATGACAGAAAAGAATATTAAATTTATCATGGAAAGCTTTGTCGGGCTTCATTAGAACAGGATGCTCTTTGAAAGTGATTTCTTTGCAGATCCTTGAGGAAGAGACTCTTTATGATTTATAAGACGAAACGACTTCTTAGAAGAGACGAATTAATTTTCAATTTTAGACTTTTCCGCAAAAAAGCAAAAACGCATTCTAAAATAGTAGTAAGCAAGTAATTGTAGATCAACTCTAAATACGTCACAATCCCAGCGACAGAATCGTCGATTTCCTAATCGATAAACTATGACTAACATCTTAGAGTGGTTATTAGAAAGGCCAAACAAGCCAATCTCTAAGTTCATTGTTTGTTTTGATAAGATTTTAACTAGTGAAAGTAAAATTGATTTTTTTCTTAAGAAGACAGAAAAGATCATTAACAAACCTCTTGAATCGATGAGGGAATTCAAGAAGCCTTGCGAATTTATACAAACAAGTAAACAATTTGATTCATATACTCGAAAACTATACATTAATTGCCAATATTATACTAATAGGCGATTTTAACACCTTAGTCTTTAGTATAAGGCTTTCTAAAATTATATCAAGCCAATTCTTTTACATAATTATCTATTTCAGAGACTATACTATATCCCATAAATTAGAGACATATCTTCTCAAGTAATCCAGCATATCTTTCAACGCCTTCCTTATTCTCATCAATAATCAACGAGAATGTGTTGTTAGCACTTGGTTCAAACTCTGGTTTAAAGCGGTTCTTAAGAACTTCTTGGAACTCAGCCTTTCTAAACTCAACGTTATCGATAGTTAGATCATCAAGGAACCCTCTTTGAGCGGCTCCAGTTCTCATAAGCTCATTAACATAGTTAATAACTCTCTTTGTTCTTGATCTTAACAAGCCAGCGACAATCTCAAAATGATCCTTAAGCATTCTTGTCATGAAGTCAGCCTTCTTCTGAATAGATCCTTCAAGAGCAGGTCTAGCATTAGCTTCAATAAACCATAAGTTCAAGTTGCTATCAAGCATAAAGTCAACACCTTGAAGCTCATAGACAGAGCTGAACTTCAATAGGGAATGCTGAGACATTCTATTAAGATGAATCATAGCCTTCTTTAACTCAGGTCTTAGGTAGTTATCTAACCAATTAGGGTCACGAACGATCTTGTTCTTCAAGAGATAGTTTACGAGATCATCGAAGAACCACATTTGGAAGTCTCTGAGCTCCTCTTCAGTCTTGCCATCATATGAACCATTCTCCTTTGCAAGGTTGAAAAGATCCTTGGAAAGTGCAGTGTTAGTTAAGAAAACACCCTTATCATCGGAATTAGTGTCATATTTACGTAGAGAGACTCTAAGGAATCCATCATGATAGTAAACCATCATTGGATTAGTTGAAGCGATAAGCATGTAGACACGGAAATCGAATTTGTGGCCATCAAGGAGAAGAGGATTGTAAATAAAATGTTGGAGGATAAAATTCTCCTTGACTTGTCCACAAAGTTCGCCATTGTTGTACATTTTTCGAAGAGCGGCTTCTTCTTCATTGTTAACAGGTTGGACACCAGCACCTTGATGGATATCGGCACCAATCTTTCGAATGTAGACGATTTTTCTCTCATCCTTGAGTTTAGTGTATGTGCGACTGTTGAATTGTTTGAAGAAATCTTTACATTGATCTTCAAGGTATAGAACCCAAGTTTGAGGGAAGAATTTATCGTTGTTGAAGCATTGTGGTCTAGAAGTGTATTCTTCAGCGTATTTAATCATAGATTCTGCTGCAAAGTCTTTTCTGTAGAGAGCTTCATGGCCTGGAATGTGGTTTGACATTTGAGTCAAGCAAGAGTACTGAGTACCTACATTTCTGGCTGTACTAAGATAAGTGTTGAAGAAGATCATGGCTTCATGGCTGAAATCATAGGTGAATGTTTGTCTGAGTTCTTGAGGCATGTGTCCACCGATTTCAGGGTGAATATCCGTTCCAAGGCTTGGAATGACATCTTTTCTAAGAGTTGAACTACGACGGAAATCAACTACGAAGTTCATCTCATTAAAGATTGTTTCTGGGTTGTTGACGAAGTAAGACATCTGTTCTTGGCAGTAGTCATGGTTTGCTACAAGGCCGGAAAAAGGCTTGCGGTAAGAGCTCTTAGCAGTGGATCTATCAAAGGGCTTGGCAAAATCGAGTTCTTTTAGAAGAAGATATGCAGTAAGTGGTTCATCGAACTGAGGAGAAAATGATGCATCATCGATAGTTATTAAGGCTTCATCATCACCGAGAAGGTCGCCAGTGTCCATATCGAGACTACGACTGGATCCAAAGTTGAATAGTTTGTCGCTGAAGAGGCCAAGAATAAAAAGTTGGACACAGACGACACCAAAGATGAGTATCTTTGTTGATTTTCGCATAGGCTCACAGTATTTCGCCATCGGTGTGTTTTGTTAGCTTTGATTTGAATTAGTAATTACAACAAGACTTTGTCAAGGATTTATATGGAATTCTTGGCGGATTTCGCTTCAAAAATTAGTTTTATCTTTTAGACTCTCTAAAGCTGAAAGAACCTACTAACCCAAGGATTTTGAAAATAGCGAGGAAATAAGGAGTCTAGTAGAGGACTAGGGCAAAGAGAGCACATAAGGCTTAGTGGCATTAATACTATTCAGAATTCAGATATATTGTATAAAAATAGTACGTAGAAGAAAACAAAATTGGTATTGCTATATTTAGACGAACAGGGGAGGTCCAAAGAAAAATGGTGGAAACTATATTTAGGAAGTCTCTGCCATAGCTAAATAAGAAGCTAAAAGGACCAATTTGTCTATGTATTTCTTTTATAAAAGAGCTCAAGAGAAAGATATTTCATTAAATAATATTTCCCTTCGTGTAACTATCATAATCGTAAAGCCACCTTCTCTATTTTTATGAATATGACTAGAAAGCCTCGTCAAAAAGTTTTTTCATCAAAGAATAATTTATGAAGATAGTTCTTCAATTTTTTTCCAAGATGGCAGCTTAACAACATAAATATTGAGTCTAATAGATTTTTACCTCGAAGCCTTAATATTTCATGACTAATAGTTTAGCATACTCTATTTAAAGCCGCTAGCAAAGTAAAAATAATTCTAATGGTATAGTAATTGGTCACTAAATATCTCGGCATTATAAATAATTTATTTCTTCTTTAGTATGAAAGAAGCTTATGTTAGTAAATAAAACATTTTCATTCAAATACTGAGTCGTTGGGAAGGAGAAGAAAGGAGCAAATTTCTCATCATCTCATTTAGTCTTTGGTATATAATTCTAATGCGTTTCTTAAAGAATAACTTTTAGACCTAATTAAGCCGTTTTGTACACGAAATATAACCAGAATTTTATGAAACAACGACTTGCCTCCATTTTAACAAGTAAAAAAGAAAAGATGTCCCCTTATATAAACATAAACAGCATAGCATTACGCGGCTGCTATCGAAACATCGTGATTTCAAGATAAATGCTATACATGAAGCCTAATATGAAAGATATTTCTTTCCGGCTGAAAGCTTAAGTGTGAATTAAAGAAGTGCCAAAAATGGTTTATTTGATCAAGATTTTCAGGACCCCCTGGAGTTAGTCTTTTTCGTCTTTTACGCCTTAAGCCTCCTTACTGTTGTGGATTCATAGAAATACTATATCTCATGTGCTCTTCTTACATCCTGGTATGGGCACAAAGGTGATTTTCCTTGATTAAATCTTTAGGATGGCCTATATAAATGGTCCTTGCCAAAAGTTAAGTGCTAGGGAAGCAGGATATATACTCTAGGGTATGAGAAATGTAAATCTAGGTACTTTAGAAGCAGAATATATGAGCAGGAGGGTTGAAGTGGGACTAATGAATTGTAAAATTCCGAGGTATCTGGATTACCGTCATGAAATAAATCAATAAATTTAATTGTTGATTGAGGTTATTCCTTATGTTAATTATGAGACAAAGTTTAATTTTATTCTTACGGGAAAATAGAATTTTGTAAAACGTCTTCGATAACCCGGCTTAATACTTTTTAATTATTTTAAAGTTCTCTATGGTCACTTAAGCAACCGATAACTGAAATGACTGTGACCCTAGAAAAGGTTTTAGAGGGAACACTTGGTTTATTAAATATTTCAGGTGACATTGCACAGTTTATTAACAAAAACATGCTATAAGGTTTCAGTCTGTTAGCTAGTTCGTCATTCGAACAAAATAAGGTTATCCTTTCCGCTATATTTTAATATAATCAAGAGTACTAAGTTTCGCCTTTCAAGCTCTTTTTGTGTAAATCAAGCTGTCTTAGATCTGTGTTAGCAGCATGAGATTTCCTAAGAAGGATAAAAAAGGATTTAAGACTAATTATTTTCTCTTTTCTAGTGTAAGGAGACAATATTTTAACTTCAGAAGAAGCTTAATTACTGTTGTATATTACATTTAAGTTAACAAACATATTACAAGACACACACAAAAACGCTTTGAAACGCTTTTATATATCACGAAAAATTTAATTTTAATTTGTAGAATAGTAAATATTTTTATGAAAGAACCTTTAAATATGTGACTTACCCGACACTATAGTCTCTCTAATCTAGTTAAAGGTTAGACAGTCTTCTTCAAGGAGTCCCATATATCTTTCAGTTCCATATCTATTCTCATCAAGAATTAGAGAAAACTCATTTTCCGCACTAGGCATAAACTCAGGCTCGAAACGATTTCTAATAACTTGAGCAAACTCAGCTCTTCTCTGTTCAAGGTTCTCAATATAGATCCCTCCTTCAACAAAGTCTCTCTGTACACCATCAGTCTTTGCCAACGCATTGACAAATCTAATGATTCTCTTGACTCTTGATCTCAACAATCCTGAGACAATCTCGAAATGATCTGAGATTAATGACTTCATGAACTTCTTTCTCTTCTCAACTCCTCCCATAAGAGAGGGTCTTGCATTAGCTTCAATGAACCACAAATTGAGGTTTGCATCCATCATGAAATCAATACCTTGTAGCTCATAGATTGTGCTATCCTTCATAAAAGGCTCTTGACTCATTCTGATAAGATGAATCATAGCCTTCTTCATCTCAGGTCTGAGGTAGTTATCTAACCAGTTAGGGTCACTAACAATTCCTCTTTCCATCAAGTGGGCATGGAACTCTTCGAACAACCATGTCTGGAAGTTTCTAAGCTCTTTCTCAGACTTGCCTTGATAGCCTCCATTATCCTTGGCATATTGGAATAGATCAGCGGAAAGTGCAGTATTAGTAAGGAAGACACCTTTGTTCTCAGCTGTAGTATCATATTTATGGAGAGAAAGTCTCAAGAAACCGTCATGATAGAAGACCATCATTGGGTTAGTGGAGGCAATGAGCATGTAGACACGGAAGTCGAATTTGTGTCCATCAAGGAGAAGAGGGTTGTAGATGAAGTTTTGAATAATGTAGTTCTTAGTGATTCTTCCACATCTTTCTCCGTTCTTGTAGGTTGTTCGAAGTTCTTGTTCTTCATCATTGTCTACAGGTTGAACACCAAGACCCTTGTGAGAATCAGCGCCGATCTTTCTGATGTAGACGATGTTTCTCTCCTTCTTGAGTTCCTGGTATTGTTTACTGTTGAAATGAGCAAAGAAGTCTCTGCATTGTTCCTTATTGTAAAGTACCCATGTTTCGGGGAAAAACTTATCAAAACTGAAACACTGAGGCTTAGCTTTGTAGTTCTCAGCATACTTAACAACAGACTCTGCAGCAAAGTCCTTTCTGTAGAGAGAGTCATGTCCAGGAATATGGTTTGACATCTGACTGAGACAGGAAAATTGAGTACCAACATTTCTGTAGAGGTACATAAAGGAGTTGTAGAAGTACATAGCTTCAACATCAAGGTCAAACTTGAAGCTTCTGTACGTGGAATCCTTCATATGATTACCGAACTCAAGATACATGTCAGTACCAAGTTTTGGAAGGACATTTCTTCTCATAACTGACTGAATCGGATAGTCAGTCACAAAGTTCATTTTTTCAAAGAAAGTTCTTGAGTTATTAGCGAAGAAACGCATTTGGTCCTGGCAGTAATTATGATTAGGCTTTAATCCTGAGAAGTATTTCTGATGAGTATTCTCAGCATTTTCCCAGTCAAAGGGCACAGCATAGTTTAATTTCTGAAGAATGAGATATGCTGTTTCTGAATTATCAAATTCATAGGCTGTTTGACCTTCTTCATAAAGTTCACTGCTTTCATAGAGTTCAGCATCTTCGATTAAACACATGTCTTCAACCTCGAGATTACGACGAGTCTGAGGATCGTTAAATTGGTCGTTGATAGCTACTGCTATAAAGAGATATAGGCAGATAGCGAGAAAAACAACGACTTTGGCAGAGAGAAATGAAGAGCCTGGCTTTCTGTATATCGCCATCTTTTGTAAGTAATTTATTATCGTGAAAGACTAAGTTTGCTGCAACATATATAATGTCAGAGAGCGGATTAGGACTAAGCCTTGAATTATAGAATTAGAGCGAAAAAAGAGCTTCTAATGAGAAAGCTGCGATATTTTTTACTGTTGATTGAAATAAAGAGGTGACAAATGGTAGATATAGCCATTATGACTTCGTTAAAGCGGTGATGGGGTACTAAATGACAGAAAACAGCTTTCTGCATAATGGAAAGAATTTAAATTTAACAAATTGGCTCTGACGCCAACAATAAATGAGACCAAACCGTAAATGCGGGGATTTCGATGAGAAGGGAGGTATGTGTAATTAGATCCGTTATTTTAGAGGCTATTATGAAGCGTTATCATAATAATTTATTATGGGTGTTTAGACATGCCATAATGACTTGTTTCGAGTTTTAAAGAATATTATAAGGCGTATGGAAACAGGTCATCTATTATTAGGTGTACGGAAGCAGTTGATCTATTAATAGTCGCACGGACTAAATTTAGTGTAATTTCATGGATAAGGTTTATGCTATCCGGTGCTGTTCAGCGAAAGCCTAAATGAAACTCCTTTATATTGATACCCTAATCATCATATCAGTGACTAAGAAAGTATGTTGTCTATAGAACGGATAGTGAAAGAGAAAAGATCATGATATGTATTATAAATCTATATTTCAAATATAACGACCTTAGTAGTTCGGCACATATTAGGGAAAGTACCTTAGCTTAAAGTAAGTGTGTCCTGTTAAGGGCGGATATCCAGACATTTTTCTAATTCCTAAATAAAAGACACTTTGAGACTGTATACAGTTCATTCTTTACTAAAAAGAGAACTAAGTATACCATTCTCTAAGCTTCCACTTCAGAAGAGGATATTGTAGAATTTTCTAACTTCATTTTCTCTACAATGTATACTAGTTCGAATTTCTCTTTAGGCTGGAATATTAACGTTGAAGAAACTCACAAAACGCGAATCTTCGGCGCGTGATTTTTAATTAAGTTTTATCTCAAAGCTCATTCCCCATAATCATAGAAGCACTTTTTCAATGAAGTTAAAGCCATAATGTCATCGTAATTCCTCATTAACCTAAAAAATTTCACTACCCCTGCCCTTATTACGAGTGAACAGCCTCATACTTGAAAAATAAAGGTTTTTATCTGAAATTTAGAAAATCATGCATTAGAAAAGACAATATCCTACAGCTTGGTGCTCTGACCATTACTAAGAGGGTTATTGGCCTACTAGAGCCAATTTATATACATACTAGTGTGCCTGTTGTGTAACTATTTACGATTATTCAAGTTTGGATTGAATATCATGAGAATATTGATCATGGGATCATATGATCATGTGTTCATTTAGCAATTAATAGAGGAAACATTGTTAAAAAGCATCGAAATGGAGCTATGCATACGAAAATCCTTCAAAGTGAAGGAAGCAGGAAAGAAATGGACAAAGCGGGAAAATTTTGTAGAGTATTTATTATGGGAAAAACCCCACATTAATTTAGAGGATTGTGCAACCCTGCTGATTTTTTGAAAAATCCGCAAATTTAATTCAGCAAATCATCCTTTCTATCAATATCTTCAAATTAATAACGAGTCTTCGCGTTTCCGTGTAGATACATTCCTTTCATGTTATTACACAAAGGAATATGGAAGAGAGAGAAATTATAAGAAGATTAAGGCATTGCTTAAATTATTGTATAGACATGTATAATTTAGTACATACGAATTAGAGACATTGTATAATTCCTTTCAAATTACAAATATAATAGATCTTTTACATCACATAAAGAATTTAATTTAATCTTAACTGAGTGTATTCTTACAAACACTCTTCACTAATATATCCCATGTATCTATCAACTCCATGATAATTCTCATCAATAATCTTTGAAAACCCATTTCCTGCACTTGGCTCAAATTCAGGCTCAAAGTTATTCATGGTTATCTCCTTGAATCTCTGTTGCTTAGCAGCGAGATCCTTAATATATACTGCACCTGAGCTGGTTCTTTCAACTTCTCCTGCTCTGGTGATTTCATTAACATAGTTAATAACTCTCTTTACTCTAGATCTCAAGAGTCCGAATGCAATCTCATATTGATCTGCCAACATCTTAAGCATGAACTTCTCCTTTGCTTCAGAAGTACCGGTTAAGACTGGTCCAGAATTACATTCAATGAACCAAAGGTTCAGGTCCTCATCAAGCATAAAATCAGCTCCATATAGCTCATAAAGTTGACTTTTCTTAACAAAGCCACCAGAAACTCCTCTGATAAGGTGAATCATAGCTTTCTTGAACTCTGGTCTTAAATAGTTATCCAACCAGTTTTCATCAGTGATCAAACCCTTATCAAGAAGGTAAGTTTGGAGTCTTTCCAAATTCCACATTTGGAAGTTCCTGAGTTCAGTCTCATTCAATCCTTGGTAGTTTCCTTGCTCTCTAGCAATATCAAAGATCTTTGTTGACAATGCAGTGTTAGTCAACAACACACTCTTGTCCTTCGAAGTAACATCGTAAGGATGAAGCGAAACTCTAAGGAATCCATCGTGGTAGTAAAGGATAGTTGGGTTAGAAGAACCCATAACCATGTATACACGAAAGTCAAACTTGTGTCCGTTTAAGAGAAGAGCATTGTGGATATATTTCTGAACAATGTACTTGTTAAAGACTTGGCCACAAAGAGTTCCATTTCTGTATGTTATTCTAAGGGCTTTTTCTTCATCTTCATCTACTGGCTGGACTCCGATAGCTTGATGTGCTCCGCTTCCAATCTTTCTAATGTAGACGATGGTATGTTTGGCCTTTTCTTGCTGGTATTCTTCACTGTTAAATATCTCAAAGAATTCTCTGCATTGAGCAGCATCTTCCATAACCCATGTTTTTGGGAAGAATTTGTCATGATTGAAGCATTGAGGTCTTGATTCATATTGCTTGCCATAAGTGACCATAGCTGAAGCAACTTGATCCTTTGAGTTCAAGGCAGTACGGTTAATAACTTGGTTGTATGTTTGAGTGATACAGCCAAAGTTCTTGCCAAGCTGCTTGTAACTGTGAAGACCACCCTGAACGAAGAACATGTTGATATCAAGTTTAAGCTCATATTTGCTGGTGCTTTCTTGGTATTTGGATGGCATGAAATCACCGATCCTTGGGTGGAGATCATCACCAACTTTTGGAATAGATAATCCTCTAACAAGAGAATTGTGGCCATAGTTGGTGAAGAAGTTTTGCTTGGTAAAAATGAACTCAGGGTTCTCAGTGAAGAACTTTCTGTGCTTGACACAGTAGTTTTCATCCTTAACCAGTCCATACTTGGGCTTGTGGTATCTGTTTCCCTTGCTAAACACTGAATTATCGACAGGCTCGAAAACATCGATTTGCTGAAGAACTTCAAAAGCAAGATCAGGTGAGTCAAAGACTAGGGGAGAGTCTGTGGTCAAGAGAGTGTCCAGATCATCAATGTCATCTCCACTGATTACTTGGAAATCATCTGATGAGTTTTCAAGAGTTTCTTCACTGGAAGAGTCAGATCCATAAGCGGAAATAGCTAAGAAGCCAAAAAGAGCTAAGAATAGTAAGAGGTAGCGCAGTGGTAACATAGTAGGGTGAAGTATGTTTGTAAGGAATTTAGTTGATTCTTTTTAAACGGAGCACCTGGATTTTCGAATTAAAAACGTTGAAAATGCGCCACAGGCTAATTAAGCTAGAATTTCACTATTAATCTCTCCTGGGAATTGAATCATATTTAGCGCGCGAAGCCCCCAAGCGCAAAAAAAGTCTTTGTCAGAAAGACGAAAACCGTATACGTTTTAGCTATTTATAGAGCGTTCTATTAATAGCGTGAAAGTAATCTATTATTGAACGTAAATTAATAAATAGGAAGAAGACACCATTGTACAGAGGTATATATCCATATATATGTATTGTTAAAGGCTTAATTATTTTACTAGCGGTTATTATAAATTAAATTAAAGCTTTAGGAGGGTTGAGAAAAGGTACAACTCTTTTTAGCCCGGTCGAAGACCTATTTATAGGTCTTCAATATTGTTTACATCAAACGAAATTTATGGAATAGAGGGCAATTTATTCCAAATTAATCTCTCTTATTTCATTAATCGGGAAAGCACTATTTGTATTACGCAGTATTGATTTGAAGGCTCAATAAAGAATGTTCTCTGCTTGAAGGCTATTGTTATCATAGTGAACCAAACCTTCACTAACAAAAGCTCTAGTACACTAACATTCATTCATAAAGGTTTGTGTGAGGATTTATCAAAAAGGTCAGGATTCAATCATTAAGATACTTTAATAGTTTAAGAAGCTAGTTAAAAAGGGCAATACAATGATCTAATAAATTTCAAATCTACTACGCTATAGTCATAGTCTTAATTTTGACAACGTGATACTTTTTAAAATAGAAGCAGTTAAATACAAGTCTAGTAATAGCCTATGCTATTAATTTTAGAACTAAACAATACATCATTTGTCCAAAAATTAATTATACAAAGCCTGTCAAAATATTAATTTCGCCAGCATTGGCGTATTTATCAAGGTGTATTCCAGAACATACTCATCTCTTCCTTGTTCGCGAAATATCCATATCATAGGTTTATCAAATTTACACATTTATCCTCTCATCCATTTCCTTCCTTCATACGTTAACAAATTCGAATGCTCCTGTGTTGAAACTACTGTCGATATCTATCATTGGGATCCATTTAGGACTGCCAGGGTTCAAAGGAAGCAGGCCAGCTCATCATAATGATGCTTATCTAACCAGAAATTCTGCTTTAAGCGTTAAAATTTATTCCATCATTTATTGATTCGTTAATTCGATGGAAAATAGTTCGACAACTAACAGAAACAGCGAAAGTCTAGAAATGGATCAAATAAATTTGTCAAGATCTAACGAATTCGAATCTATTGGCTTTTTTATTCTTTATTCAACGCAAAGTTTCTGTTAGAGTTTAATATTCATCAGTATCTTTGTAGAAAAAAGCTGAAAATACACAATTAGCATTTTCAAAATTTGAAATTTTACCAAAGGACCTCGTGCACCATCATTCAACCATTTCCGTTTTTCTCAAATTTTTTTTGGTTTTAGCTCTTTCCTTCTTTGAATTAATCGACTTTTTCAATGAGTTTGATTGTATTTCCACGAAAGCTCAATGTACAAAATTTTTCGTCTATTCCGATTTCTAGAAGTATCTCTTCCAGCACAGAAACTAATTAAATTTTTCTCATTAGTCTGGAGTTCGAATTAAAGTTAAAGAAGAGAAGGACAACTATTTCTATATTTTCCCTATGAAAAAGCTATCTATTACCGTATTACTAACATAGGCTGGTTGTTCATTCCGAAAATTTTCAAATTTACAAAGAGGTTACCATTCAAAATAATGAGTATTGTAGCAGCTACTAGAAAAAAAAGAGTGTAGGAAATAAACAACGAGGACATTTAAGAGGAGTGAGCTTGAGTAAACATGGCAATGAGATTGTATATATAAGCAAATAAATGAGTAGAATGACAAATATACTAGTTAATATATAATGAAATATATATATATAAATTCAAATAACACAACATAAATAAGATAATATTTCTTTTTATTTTTTGGTTCTTTCTTCTCCTGTATAGGATGACCGACTTTTTTAAAAACTTTTGATTCGTTTCTTTTCTCTCCTTCTTTTTTGTTCAAGGGACCCAATTTCATTGTTTAATTGTTATTTTTTTCAACTTTTTGTGCGTTGAAAAATTTTTTTACTACAAATACTCAAAGAGAAAAAATCCAAATTTGTAGCTTTTTGTTGCTTGGCATTAGACAAAATATAAAATCAAGAGCAGGACACTTTTTTTGCTTAGCTCCGCTCTAAAAACCTGTTTATTTTACATCAGAAAAGTAAAGTTGGAGTCTTCCAAATTTTAAAATTTATATTCTTTTGTTTAGTATTTTTTTTGTAAAGGCCTTGAATTCTTCTGTTATTCAATATTCTCAACCTCCAAATCCATCGTCAAATTCGATTTCGGCGTCAACATATCATTCTCATCAAACGAAAAATCTTTCGACTTTGACGTATAAAATCCACTCTTTCCAAACACTTGATTTGCTGATGGTGTTCTATTCATATCTTGGAAGTTCACTGTACTGGCCTGTGTCACTAGATTACTATTGGTATCATAAACATCTCCAAAGCTATGGTATCTTTGAAGCCTTGGAAACTCCTTTACTTTATTATCAATGAATGAAGGCGTCTCTGATTTCTTCTCTTCTGATGGGTCCTCGTAAAAAATCCGGTCATCACATACGGTGTCCATTTGATCCAAAGGAACACCAAATTCTGGGGAGGAATCATTACAGCCGAATAAGATGTTGCACACCCAATCTGATATATCAAGGTTCAGCTCACTATTCTCAACAAGCCATGGGTGTTCCTAAAGAAAGAAGTTAAGATCAAGGTATCAGTAGCGTATATACCAATAATTCAGCAGCTGTGCTTCTTCGTTTAGGGTCTTTTTGTAAGCTAGAATTTGAACGTTACTTTAAATTTTAACAAAAATAATGGTTATACCATTTAGCGATGAAGTCTCTAAAACTGTCGGAGTAGAGTCCGTTGTTAGGAAGGTTTGGTTCAGGCAAGTTTCTTATACTCTGAAGCATCTCAATGAACTTCTTTGTTTTTTTATATGGGTATTCTCCTGTTGCAAGTTCTATAAGGATCAGTCCAAGACTCCACAGATCACTTGAAAATCCATATGGGTCACCAACAAGCCTTTCTGGACTCCTACAAAAATTTATTAGTTTATTGACTTATGAAACATGTATTACATGTAAGTAACAGTGCCAACAAAGGTCTTGCTAAAAGCTGTTGTCTTCTCAAGTGTTTTACTGATCCCAAAATCTGAGAGCTTAACATGTCCTAAGCTGTTTATGAGTACGTTCTCGGGCTTGATATCTCTATGAATCTGCTTCTTTTGTGTATGAATATAGTGTAAGCCAGAGAGAATCTTTGAATTCGATTAACAAACGACTCAACGATTTTCTACCTGATATGCAATGTTAGCTAGATAGGGCTCTTCTACATATGGCGCAGCCTTCTGCATCTTTTTGGCCATGTTTAATAAGCTTCGAAGAGAGCCAGCATCCATAAGTTCAAGGATAATCTTAATAGAGCCTTCATCATAATACGCTCCATAAACCTGCACAAGGTAGTTGGAAAGCTCGATATTATTGCCTCGAACTTGTTCTAGACGATCATGGAGGAAGTTTTGAAGGTCATTGACAAGTTGTCTTCTCTTATCTCTGTCGTATATGCTGATAGTCTAATATAGAATTATGGTTATACGATTATCATGAGAAATTCTGAACCTTAATAGCTATTGGCATATTTTGAGGCTTGTAGATGCCTTCTTGTACCACGCCGGAAGCTCCACGACCAATTTCGGCTCCAAACTATAGTCGGTTTAAGTCCATGGTATTGAGAATTAGAATACCTCGATTTCGTCAGCCTTGACTATGGATAGAGGTGTGATTTGATCATCCTTGATCTGGCACATACCATCTCGAGTGACTCTAATGTTGTGACGTCCAAAATTGATGCCATCAGGACCACTAAAGGGAGTTCGTTAGTAAGGCGAAAAAAGAAAAAGGTTAAAAGAACGGAAGATAGCGGGATAGGAAGTGCAAGACTTACAATTCACAGGAAAGCGAAGATGCAAGAGAGTTGTCTTCATCGACATTGTCAAGGTAGAGAGCCTTTTTGAGACGAGACCGACTGTTATTAGCACTATTAGGAGCAAGAATCATTTCTGAGCTGCACAATCTTTTTTTAAATAATTCCCTTCAATATTGCATAAAAGTTTTATCGGATTTCAATATATACTCGCCTCTGTTAGCGGGTGGGGTCTCAACTACCTACATCCCTAATGTTCCTTACACTCTTCACCTACTAAACCTAACTCTAACCTAAATAATAAAGGGGTTTCGAAGAGTTTTTAATGACTGAAATGATTTGTTTGAGTATATATTACATGCCACTTTTTAACGTTCGTGAACTGTGTTTTTTAGTTTTTGGTTAGCACTTATTAAATTTTTATCAATTTTCATGGAATACTAATTTTATCATTCCAAATAGAATAAATAAGTGCCATTACTCATAATTACTCTTAAGTACTCAAAAATTCAGCAATCTTTGCTGAAATCTGCTCTCTAGCATCCTTCAAAGCCTGTGCATCACCATCTTTTGGATTATACAAATCCACACAATGAGCACAGTCGTCACAATCAATCAAAATTGCTTCGATATCTCCACTACTAGTTGTCTTGCTGGCCCATTGCCATGGATCTTCACCTCCATTCGTCATAATAAGTCTAGTAGCTTGAAGATCTAATCCTCCTAGCTCATTATTAATGGCATCAGTATCAGGCCAGAGAGGAATTCCAAACACGTCTTGGCAGAACTTCTTGTAGAAAGCCAAGTTGACTTTCTGTGATCTCATGGCGTTACTACGAGTCTGAGATGGAGTTTGTAGCCATCCAAACTGTGAGCATACTTGGTAGTTCCATTGTCTTCCAAGATCCATAGTAGCAGGGTCGAAGGTAGCATTCTTTAAGAAGTAACTTCCGTATGATCTTGGATCTCCTTTTTCAACAATATATGAAATAGCTTGAGTCACTAGGGAACTGAAATCAGTAATGTTGGTTAAGAATTCACAAAGAGATTCTCTGTTTCCATATTGAACACTTTCAACGAAAACGTCGGAAATAAACCATAATAGTTCTTCTCTGCTTAATAAGGTAGCGTTTTGACCAAATCGAGCTTGGAATTGCTTTTGAACAAGAGTTGGGGTATTATATAACTGTGTTTCAAAGTATGCAGTTAGGTTCTGAATTAAGGTTGGGCATTCTGAGCCACTCTTGTTGGTTGATAAAAAGATCTGGTTATCAAAGTCAGGGAAATCTGTGATAGCATTCACTACAGCACTTGAGGCCCAAGCACCAACAGTCAAATGTGGGTATTTATAACGGAACCAAGCAGACAAAGCGCCTGGATAACTGCCTCCGATAGTGATCCAAGGTTGTTCAGCAGTAAGTTGGTAGCCTGAGTTGACCTTAAACCATCCAATAAAGTAAGCAAGATCTTCCAAAGCTTGCTCAACAGAGAGATAGGACAAGCTTTCAGTGCTCAAGTTAGCAAAAGGCTGAGAGTATCCATAGAATCTATGCTCCAAGACAACGAAAAGAGCATTATGCTCCTTGGCTAATTGGTAAGGATACATTCTCTCAGCGTTAACCCCTGAGCAAGTGCCTTCTCCACAAATGTAGAGAAAGACTGGACCATTTGGTTGATAGTTGTCAGCAGATACCCAGTAACGTTGAGGGAAGACACGAGTGTCTTGTGGCTTGAAATGATCAACCTTTTGGGTTTCGAACCAAAGCTGTTGCTGAGTGAACTGGATTCCTTGGACGTCATGTCTGCTGAAACTAAATAAATCAGCATAGTATCGGGGAGATCTAAGGTATAGAGCCTGAGCGGCGATTGTGGCGACAGTGAGGAAGAGACAAAGCTTGAAGGCTTGGCTTATCATGGCAAAAGTTGCGATAATTATTTAAATTGGATATTCTCTGCGAAGGTATAGCTTTATCTAATGCGGCATATGAAATAAACTTTTAGCTGCGTGTTAAACTAGTTTATTTATTGATTTAAAAAGTACATGCTAAGATGAGTTCTGATTTAATTCAAAAAGTTATTATGTATCTCATGATTATCTCTAAGCATAAACAGAAAGAAATTCTGAGGAAGATATGTGACCCACACCTTTTGAAAAGCTATACTTAAAGATAACTTTTCAACTAAAGCTAAATATTCTCGAGCTTCATAAGAGCCTTAGATTTTGACTTCTTGTCTCAGTTCGACAAAAAAGTTCTGGTGATGAGCTTAGGATGTTTTCAATCCTGTATTATGCACTTTCCTTCAGAAAACAATATAAAGCTATATAGTATTTAAATATGAAATTTTAATGTGGTAATTGACGTAGTAGTAATCCTTATTTTTAAATATAATAATTCACTACACTTGTTTACAAACAATCAAAATGATGATCTGAGTGAGTGATAGTCGTACAATTGTATAGGGGTAATCAAAAATTATCAAACTATTATAGCAAAAGTCCAAATACGAGACGGCTTTTTCAGACATAAAGAATGAGAGTTAATCAAGTGATGCCTTGGGACTTACAGAGGACAAGGCCCATTTTATCTTGGTAATGGTTGACGAGTACAGTAAAATTAGTGGCCCAATAAAACCTATCTTATATAAAAACCTGTGAGCCTACGATATATTAAGAGATATCAGGCTTTTTGGCCTGAGAAACCTTACTATTGATTTAGTACAATCAAAAGGAAGAAAATCTTTTTTATGTAATGTTATACTGAAAATATCATTTGATCTTTGTTTTAAATTTTTTTCTTGGAGCAGGAATTCTACTGTATTAAAGAAACAGAGTGTTTCATTAAATGATTTTGTCCCTTATTTGGACTTTTACTATATCTCACATGCCGTTTTTTAACGTTCGTGAACTATGTGTTTTTTTAGTTTTTGGTTAGCACTTATTAAATTTTTATCAATTTTTATGGAGTACTAATTTTTTCATTCCAAATACAACAGAATAGAATAGAATAAATAAGTGCTATTACTCTTAAGTACTCAAAAACTCAGCAATCTTTGATGAAATCTGCTCTCTAGCATCCTTCAAGGTTTGTGCATCACTATCCTTTGGAGTATACAAATCCACACAATGAGCACAATCATCACAATCAATCAAAATCGATTCGATGTCTCCGCTACTAGTTGTCTTACTGGCCCATTGCCATGGATCTTCACCTCCATTCGTCATAATGAGTCTAGTAGCTTGAAGATCCAACCCTCCGAGCTCATTATTAATGGCATCAGTATCAGGCCAGAGAGGGATTCCAAACACGTCTTGACAGAACTTCTTGTAGAAAGCCAAGTTAACTTTCTGTGATCTCATAGCGTTGCTACGAGTCTGAGATGGAGTTTGTAGCCATCCAAACTGTGAGCATACTTGGTAAATCCATTGCCTTCCGAGGTCCATAGTGGCAGGGCTGAAGGTAGGATTCTTCAAGAAGTAGCTTCCGTATGATCTTGGATCTCCTTTTTCAACAATATATGAAATAGCCTGATTTACAAGTGTGCTGAAATCAGTAATGTTGGTTAAGAATTCACAAAGAGATTCTCTGCTTCCATATTGAACACTTTCAACGAAAACGTCGGAAATAAACCATAAGAGTTCTTCTCTGCTTAATAAGGTAGCATTTTCACCAAATCGAGCTTGGAATTGCTTTTGGACAAGAGCTGGGGTATTATATAACTGTGTTTCAAAGTATGCAGTTAGGTTCTGAATTAAGGTTGGGCACTCTGAGCCACTCTTGTTGGTTGACAAAAAGATCTGGTTATCAAAGTCAGGGAAATCTGTGATAGCATTCACTACAGCACTTGAAGCCCAAGCACCAACAGTCAAATGTGGGTATTTATAACGGAACCAAGCAGATAAAGCTCCTGGATAACTGCCTCCAATAGTGATCCAAGGCTGTTGAGGAGTAAGTTGGTAGCCTGAGTTCACCTTAAACCATCCAATAAAGTAAGCAAGATCTTCCAAGGCTTGTTCAACAGTCAGATAGGACAAGCTTTCAGTGCTCAAGTTAGCGAAAGGCTGGGAGAATCCATAGAATCTATGCTCCAAGACAACGAAAAGGGCATTATGCTCTTGGGCTAATTGAACAGGAAAGAGTCTCTCTTGATTAATACCTGGACAAGTGTATTCTCCACAAATGTAGAGAAAGACTGGGCCGTTTGGTTGGTAGTAGTCTGCGGATACCCAGTAACGTTGAGGGAAGACACGAGTGTCTTGTGGCTTGAAATGATCAACTTTTTGGGATTCAAACCAGAGTTGTTGCTCAGTGTACTCAAATCCTTGGACGTCGTGTCTAGTGAAACTAAATAGATCAGCATAGTATTGGGGAGATCTAACATATAGAGCCTGGGCGGCGATTGTGGCGACAGTGAGGAAGAGGCAAAGCTTGAAGGCTTGGCTTATCATGGCAAAAGTTTGTGATAAATAATTAATTGGATATTCTCTGCGAAGGTATAGCTTTATCTAATGCGACACGTGAAATAAATTTTTAGCTGCGTGTTAAAACTAGTTTATTTGTTTATTTAAAAAATACATACTAAGATGAGTTCTGATTTAATTCAAAAATCAATATGTGTCTCATGTGCCTCTGAGCCTGAACAGAAAGAAATTCTGAGGAAGACATATAACAACTTACGCTTTTGACTGTTTATGCTTGAATATAGTTTTTCAGCCAAAGTTAAATATTTTCGAGCGTCTCCAGAGCTTTAGGTTTTTACTTCCTGTCTCAATTAGACAAAAAAGCTCTAATGATGAGCTTAGAAAATTTTCGACCCTGTATTATGTACCTTTTTGGAGAGAACGATGTAGGGTTGTATAATAGTTAACTATGAAGATTTAGTATGATTAGAATTGACATAGTAGTAAGTCTACATCATATATATTTTTAAATAAGATAATTCTTAGATAAATCACATAAGATTGAGCTCATGAAGCTTATAAACGATACTCTCAAGCTAGCATGAGAATCATACAAAAATTAGAAATACTCAAGAGAATGTACAAAAAGGACAATTTAGATAGTGTAAATACTATTAAAAAGTTACGATAGATCAGGCTTTTGTAAATATAAATAATTAGAATAGTACATGTGAAACAATTTGCGGCCTGGTCTGAATAGGTTTAGCTCAAAAATGTTATAATTAACTAGACTTGGCTACAAAAAATTTGAATGATGATTTTAGTGATACCATGCAATCATAGAAGAACAATCCAAAATTACCAAACTATTAGAGTAAATATATGCTTAGAGAATACACTAACTAGAATCTTATCATTTAAAATTTGCTCTTTAATCGACTAATAGAATAAAACAAACTTGACCAATTACAAATAAGAATATCTAAGAAATTAGTAAGTACGGCTTTTTGTAAACATAATAATAGTGCTCCGAACGTTTATCTTACCGGATATGGTTTTTTGAACACAAATTGGTTAATTTATTTTAAGCACCAAATCCTAGCTTATAAGAAAAATTAATGCTCAAATCATGTGAGTGATAACTACATTAATATAACTCAGCAAATTGCTGTTTTGAGGAATCTTGCAAGTGAACAAGACTCTGACCATTATAAATTAGTTTAGCTTGCACAGATATCAAAAGTAGGTCAAAACCTGCCCTTTTTTTTCTTTGCTAGCGCTAAATTTAGAGGCTCCAAATATGACTTCAATTTTGGAGCTATAAAGCCTATTAGAATATCTTTTATCTGGACTTATAAGCAAACGAAACGTAGGTCTTTTAAATATTATTTCATTATAAATAATAACTAGACTTTAAATAGAAAACTCCGTAATAAGTCTTTAATCCAAGGAACTTTAAGCGTTTATGTATTGTAAACCCTAATCTAGTCTTGTTTACTATATTCCTACCATTCTCAAAGAGACGATAACAAGTATAAATTTCTTCACCGTAAATTTTCTCTCAATACTTGATCTGATTTTTCCCGCGGCGGCAATTAGGTCTAATTTACAACTTCAATCTTGTATTTTCGTTTTGGCTCTTTGTGTGTTTAGAAAATTCCTTTTGTTGCTTGTATCCATTTTGGTGATGATACAAACAACTGAGTGCGTATTCGAGACTGTCCTAATATATTTACTTCTTTAAGAAGGATTCTACTCGATATTTTCCTGTAATTATAAAGCCTGAGTGTAATCAATTGTATTCAACTTCTTTTAGACTATTTTACTACTGAGCATCGATTATAAGGTTTAGCGGTTTGTAGTAGTGAGTGTTTCTTATTGGGGATAGCAATCCTAACTTCCTTATTTTCTAGGTTAAGGAAGGCTGTTTGAGTATAAGATTCGTTATTCTATTTATAGAAACGCTAAATCTCTATTTATATTGTACTAAAAATGCACTTCGATGTTAGGAGGATTGTTAACAAGATAAGTATAACACAAAAAACAAGAGG
>Ga0068627_1000002_pt1 | contig 30023 bp, 18 predicted proteins | sample InSIn1gowninarea_FD_77430 | JGI IMG/M metagenome (GOLD analysis project Ga0068627, IMG submission 77430) | Clean room microbial communities from NASA Spacecraft Assembly Facility at Jet Propulsion Laboratory, Pasadena, California, USA -... ... | reverse complement strand
GAATTCTAGGCTTTCAAAGGGATTTCCTCCCTTCAAAATATTTAGGAGTACCTCTAACTGCTAAACCTATGCATAAGAACATATGGGAGCTGGTGATTAATAAGATGTAGGATAAAATCATGAAATGGATCATTAGATCTTTAAACTTGGCTGGTAGGTTGGTGCTTACAAAGGTTCTTCTTCAATCAATCCTAGTTTTCATGTTATTAGCACTCCCAACACTAAAAGGAGTCTTGCATCAATTCATAACCATCCAAAGAGACTTTCTTTGGGGTAAGGGGGAGGAAAAAAAGAAATGGGCCTTAGTATCCTAGGAAAAAATATGTAAACCCAAAAACCATGGGGTTCTTGGATTGGATGATCCGGATATTCTTAGCAACGTTTTAGGGGCTAAACTATGGTGGTGTTGCGTAAAAGACCCAAGGGCTCAGTCTGCTAGTATCTAGAAAGGAAAATATGCCAGCTCTTGGAAAAATAATGATCACATAAGGATGTCTAGAAACATAAAGGGCTCATACATATCTAATAAGGCTTGGGAGAACAGAGGCTCAATACAAAAAAAGAGTTTATGGGAAATCAGAGAGGGAGATATAGCTTTATTTTGGGAGTAAAAATGGAAACAAGAACCTATAGTGTTAAGAGAGGACATTTTGGACCTCAAGAATGAGATAGACACCCAAGGGTCATCTAAGGTAAAATATTTTCAGTATCAGATTAATAGTGCAGGAAAGTGGAGAACCTGGAGGAACATGGATTATAGGGATAAAAACCCCTTGAAAGCAAAAGTTGAGGCACTTATGAAAATGTTGGAACAAAGGAAGATTTTAGTGACAGGGGGCCAAGACCAACTTAGATGAAGTGACAATAATGAGGGGACTTTTAATCTTAAGGAGGCAAAATATATTCTCCTTGAGCTGGCCTCCCAGGTTCTAGATAGGATTTGGTAGAACCTATGGAGGCATCAATGTTGGATGGAGATTAAACTCTTCATGTGGTTGGTTCATCATAAGAAAATTTTGACTTGGGATAATATTCAGAAGAGGGGTGTTCTAGGGCCTTCCAGATGTCAGCTCTATGCAGCCCAAGAGGAGACAATGGAAACTCTTCTCAATAGTTGCATTTTCACCTCAAGGTTGTGGGATAACTTTGCCACCATTTTCCAACGGACTGATAGGGACAAAGGGAGTATCATCAACAGCCTATATAATTGGAGATGAAATTATTTTGATTATGAATTTCTTGGCTCATTTTGGGCTCTTACTCCAAGCTTCATTATTTGGAATGTGTGGAAAGAAAGGATCAAGACAATCTTGAAAATGAAAAGAGTCCCTACCAACGTCTGTTCGAGTAGATCTTAAAATAGCTTAAGGAGACAGCCGACACTACAATGTGAAATCCCCCTAAGAATCCACCCTCAGAAGATGAAATGAGGATTCTCAGTCAGCTGGGTATGCATAAGCTTATTCCTCAAGGCCTGGAAAGGAAGGTAATGAAAATGGATACTGAGAAGGATTTCTGGCATCCTACCCCTCAAGGTTTTCTAAAATACAACATTGATGGGGCTTCAAAAGGAAATCCGGGAACTGCTGGCTTTGTAGGGGCATTAAGAGATGAAGAAGGAAACATTATTTTCATCTTCCATTGCCATTTAGGAAGATCCACTAACAACATGGCGTAATTAATGGCTCTGGAGAAATTTTTAGATTTTCAAAAGCAGGATAATTACCAAAATGTGATTATCGAAGCTTATTCTGAGTTAATCATTAACTCACTCAAGAGAATTAGTTATGCCATGGCACTGAAAAAAGTCTCAAAACACTGGAGGCTAATCCAGGTTTTCCAAAGAATTTAGCTTCACCTCCAATGCCTACGCACAATAAGTTTTAACCATGTGCGTAGAACGACCAATAAACTGGCAAATATTCTGGCCAATCAAGGAGTGATCTATACAGAAAGTAGGGTTTCGATGGGTTGGCAAGTGCTACCTCTGATTAGACTAAAGGTTCATTGTCATGACCAGGAAGATGAAGATAAAGAGGTGTTTCGATATAAAGCCATGGAGGAGAGTTCTAATTGACCTGGTTTCATGATGGTCTACTATTTTTTTCACAGTCTGGTCTTCGGTGGGATGCAGGCCACTATCGACCTCAGCCACCCTGGTAAATACAAACTTAGAGACTCCCGATGGATGCTGCTCGGTTGTATTAGTTTATCAGATGGTCAACCGAAGGGAAGGATCACCATCTCTCTTGGGTTCATGGACAGGCGTAGTGGAGATGGGGTGAGGGGCCGAAATCCTAGCTTTCTCTTCGGCCGAAATATCCTCTATCTTCTTTCTCAGGTTACAAAACTGCTCCCTTAGTGGTTTTTGGTTTATTGCAAGCCTCTCATGTGGGAAGTGGTTTTTCTGAAATGGAAGAAATTCCACTCACCTACCTACACGTGGCATTAGGGAGGGACTGAATACCGCCCTGATCGCACACTAATGTTTGGGGCTTTTGACCCATGTGATATGATCCTTCGCCGTTGGATTTCGCAAAGCAGATCTATGGTCAGGAACAATCGTGCATGTTGGTGGGTCCTGGTCGTTAAGCGTCGAGTGTCTTGGTATTGCAATATCTTCCTCTACTGTCGGATCAAGCGAGGAGAATGGATGACAGTAATTAAAAATGCAAGTCGGGTTGTTTAGTTTAGCGGGGGGAATCATGGATTTTCGCATGTTCTTCTGACTGAACAGCTAAGCATTGTTTGTCTTCTAAGGGTTTTGAGGTTATGTTTGTAGGGTTGGGGGTTTATGCCTTTGGCTCGATGCCCTTGACAGTTAGAGATTAAATTTTCCTTGGTCCATAGTGCCTTGTGGACTGTTGTAATTTATGTAAAATATTTTTGTTTTAATGAAATAGAAGAAACAACTCTTGCTTCAGCAAAAACATCACTACATAATGTGAAAATGTCATATCCATTTGTTTGGATAAGTAAAAGTTAGGTATTCAAAATATCTTAATGATTAAAAATATTACATTCATTTGTATGACATGGTAGCATAAATAAAGATGATAATAACCAATCAAGTGTCAAGGGAGACTAGACTAACCACAATTGTAATTAGTGAATACATATATGTGAAAAGAAAGTGGGAAACATTATTAATAAAAAAATACAATTAATTAATAAAATTTGAATCTAGCCTAATCTTTTCTTGTCTTGTATCATAATGATGGTGTACCATAATTATATAAAAACAACTCTATATATTTGAAATTGTATTTCAACTTGAGTGCTTAATAATATTATTATGAAAAATCCCATGAGAAAAATGAAATGCAAATCTTGTCTATGATATCCACAAATCTTATCCAAAATAAAAGTTAATAAAAGTTAAAATGACTAGGACTTCATCGTATTTTTTAAATCATGAAGATATAATCTCATGATTTCCATGTGTATTTATAGGGTTATATGTTTTGTATTCAATGTAAACCTTTTACAGTTGAGACACAAAATTGGATTCAAAATTATATAATATTTGAGTATTTTACAAATAAAAAATATTATAATTAATCTTACCAAAGGTATAGGGTAGAGAAAATTTGTTTATTTAATATAATTTATTTAATGACGATGTTCAGGGAATAATAATATTTCACTTAATTCTGCGGAAGTGATGGAAATGTGAGACCCTCAATGGAAATAATTTTTCTACTTAGACTATATAGTGGGAATATTGTGGGATTTAATGTTATCTCTAAATTTCAAAAGAAATTTGTTAGGTTTGGATTGAGAAAGAGAAAAAGAAAATAGAGTTAGATTACCAGGAAACATGTTTAGAAAATCCAAACTAATGGGATGAGTTGAAATTTTTTCAAAGAATTTGATGACATCTCCCACATCATCCATCAACAACAACTACCAACTACCACTTAGTTTGCACCTTGCAATTTTAAACTTTATCATATGGTTTAATCAATTTCACATCTACCTAAAAGATGTCAAGCATAGATGCAAATATGTGATCAACAAGTGAATGAAATCAAAAGGAATAATGTGAATGGGAATAGGCACATTAGGAATTTAGAATGGAATCACTTTCAATGAGGAGAAAAGGTATGTTGCCTAGGTATTAAAGAAAGAGGGTATTTTCACTATTATATGATGAGTAGTAGTGTATGTAGATTCGAAATGGGTATGGTTGAAAATTTCACACATTATTTAAAGAATATTCATTCCATTCAACCATTGTAATGATTTTAATTCATATTTTCTACATATATTCATTTTAGTTTTTATTGTAAACTATTCATTTCTCTATTTTAGAAAGTGTAAAAATTTATCAGAATTTAGTGGTCAATTAATAGTAAGGATAATTATTGTTTGCTATTATATATGTACATTTTATAACTCATCATTTCTAAGGAAAATAACATGGTTAAAATGAATTTAATGGTTTGTAAAATGTAAACTTATACTCTTACTAAAGACCATTTGGTCTTGGAGGATAACATGCTTCTTTATGCGGTGAAAAAATGAGTTTTTAGTGAATCAAAAGTAAGTTCAGATCTTATTTCAAGACTAAAAGATAGTTTCAACTAAAATTGTTTATATATTTAATTTTTAAAATGTGATAAGATCTATTAGAGTTATGTGGTCAATCAATAGTGAAGAAAAACATCACTTTCTCTTTAAGGTCTAATTAATAATGAGAACATAGGTAATTGGTCATCATTTAGGTAATTGGTCATCATTTATTTGACTTGTGATTTTTGTTCAAGGAAAACCATGCCATCTAAAGTGACTAGTTAGTGGTTTATTCCACCTAAAATGACATGATAGCATTTTTTAAGGGAACATGTTTTCATTCCTACTATATATCTTTAAGCCTTAGAGTTAACTTGTTTCTTTATGCTCGAGAAAAATGAAGTCTTAACATATCACAAAAAATTTGAAGTCTTATTCCAAAATAAAATAAATGGTTTAGTATCCTAAAAAATAAGGTCATTGTTAAGTACACCTTTATTAAAGTCACATCATTTTCAATACATTTAGAATTAAATTCATATATGAAATCATATAATATTATCAATTATAGTATAGCAAGATATGAAGAAAATATATAAATTATTATAAACCATATAAATATTATATTCTAAATAATTATATTTATTTTACAAGTTGAGTAGGCTCAATGACCAAGAGTATTCATTTAATCCTAAGAGGATTCTAATTGGAATTTAAAGGAGGTAAAGTACGTACACTTTTAATAGTCTTTAGTAGTCAAATTGTTACGTGGAGATGCATCCATTTTCCCACAAACAAAGGAGTATTGTACGTTTGTGGGAGTCTTGTACACTACTTTAGTGTCTATCTTAACTATAACATGAAGATCAAATAAATATTATTACTTTGTTGAATAATAAAATTACTATAAAATAAATAATTATACTTTTTTATTAAATATAGAAATTTTTATTTTTTAATAATTTTTAAACTCAAAGCATTATGTTTATAGCAAGTCAACAAATAAAATACATATAATTATATATAATTATAAGGTGTAGGTGTTTTCCTTTGAGAACAACTCATGCTACCTTGTACTAATAGATGCTACCGTGTACTAATCTGCATGATTAGAAAAAATGTAGAAGATTGAATTAATAGTTAATAATCAAGAGAAAACTCCTAGTTAAAGATAATAGTTAATAAGAGAAAACTAACAGTTAAAGCTTATAATAGTTCTTGTTGAATGGTTTTTCGATGTCTTAATGCAAAGGATGATGGATTAACGCCAAGGAATTCTACTCATGGATGAATACGATGTCCGCCTTAGCATGCTGAGCCACGCCCAGAAGGTTAATGGCAATGGGGCCAATCTACTGAGTTCTAGTATCTCTTGTTTTGGGAAAGTTTTGCTGGACCTGATCTCAGGCCTGGACCCATGACAGATATGGTTGAACCAGGTTGGAGGTTGACTGTTCTGAAGCAAGTCAGGAGTTTGCAGGTTTTCATGAAAGAGATTGTCATTTGTTGGATCGTATGAAGGGATTCTTGTCTATTTCTTTTGTTTTTCCTTTGTGTGCGAGAGTTTCTGTGGATGGTTGCATGTTTGTGCTCTGATTTGTTAGCAGGGGTTTAAATATTGTTATTGTTTTTGTTGATTTCTTTTGATAACTCCCTTTTATTTGTTGCAGATCAATACAGTGTGACTCAAGTAATAGGGACTGGTTAAGCTCCTGCAGTAGCAGTCAGGAGAGAGATGTAAGGGAATGGAAAGGATGGCTGGTTATGATACATGATCTTTCTGGGTCTCCAGTTGCAGTTGCATCAATGGTAACGCATTTTCTTCCTTCATTTTGTACAGATAGGGTTAGCCGCTCAAACTTTGGAGCTTTGTTTATCCTTAGACCAGGGCATATGGGAGAAGGCGGTTGGATGCCATGTGCTCGACTAGAAGCTTGGGAAAACACAACAGAAGTGATGGTTTGGGCTAAAAATTTGAGCTTGTGGCCGAAGACTGCGGATTGGTTGGCATGAATAATGGGATATTGCATGCAGAATCAATGATCAGTGCCCAGGAGGGAGGGAAGTTTCTGATTGACATGCGTAATGGACGGTCAGGGTGTTCATCCCTCAATTCTCCTGTTGCAAGTTCTTACAGTAGTGGAGATTTTTCTTTCAGCCAGTTCCAATTTCTTGTTTGAAGAGGCTTTGTGATGAGTTTTATTGTTCAAGGAGAACGTCAATGCAACAAGCCCGTTGTGCACATAACCATGAGACATGTTACTTGTATGGAAGGCGTTTTTATCTTTGTGGCTTTGGCAGCAACAGTAGATCTGAGCATGGATACTTCTCAGCTATTCTGATGGAGTTGTGGAAGGAAAAATGTCAAAACATGGATTTTTTTAGTTTTGTCAGACGTTGTATAAACAAGTTTTGATCCCTATTTTTGTCATGGGATAGCACCATGCTTTTTGCGTTTGGGCTTTTAAATTTTTCTACAAACCCAAAAGCATATTGTTTCTTTGTTTGTTGTGCAGCTTAAGACATGTTATTGTGAGTTGTATGTGGTGATGCTGCCATTTATAAACATTTTCTGTGATCATTACTTTGAGATCGTCTATATACTTTTCTTTGTGGGATCGTTCTTGGAGCTCTATGGAAGATTCTAAGAAGGGCAGAAAATCCCAGTCTACTTATAGTTAGTCTCATTATTGTGACAAGGAGAGGGGACCTTTCTGTATTTAATATAATGTTAGGCTCTTCTCTTATTTCATAGATGATAACAGTTATTTTATTTAACGACCAAAATTAAATACAGAGGCTGAAGTGATAAAAATCATCATTCAAACTTGACCAGTGTTTCAACTATTGTTCTTTAGTTTGTGGCAACCTTTTTATTTTTTAATCAACAGCAATCAGATTAACCAGCATAATTCAGAATATTTTATTTGAAGTGAGACTCACAAAAGTCTTGCCTATATATCCAGTGAGTTATAAGAGGTTAAGAATGCCTTGGCTTGATGCTTAACCCAAATTTGGTTTTGTGGCTATTTCCGTTCGATAAGAAAAATGTGCATTTCTTCCACGGATTTTTTTGTTTTTACTTATAAAAGGATCTTCATCAAGAATTTAAAGGAAATTCTGGAGATTTTTATATTAAAAAAATTTACCGTTTACAAATTTTTGAAAGAAAATTTCCAAGATTTTTATATTGAAAATGTTTTTATGGGTAAAAATTACCAAGGTTTTTATATTCAAAAATATTTCAAGGGTAATGATTATTTATATTTAGTGAATTTTTGTTCTCTTTATTTTTTTATTATAAATAGCAAAAGGTTTATATGCTTTATTTAAGCTTTCTTTTCTGAGAACAATTCTCCTAGTTTTCACTGTGTACTATTCTGCACCATGTTAGAAAATTGAAGATTTTTGTCACCATGTACCAGTTTGGGCTATGCTATATTTAGACATCTTGCATTAACATTAGTGATTTCACTTTATCTTCTAGCTTTGGATGGCATTTCATTTACAGAACACATCAATACAGAACACATCAATCATACACATGAGGATGCTCGATGTTAGGTGGAGAACACAATTGGGAAAAACCATCGCTACCCTTGTCTTTGTCTCCTTATCATTATTCAAAATCTTCTTTTTTACATCATATACACTAGCTACAACTTGTGTGGAAGCTAAAACTTGTTAATCACCTGAGCAACCCTTGCTTTAGGCTACAACCTATCCGAAGCCAATACTTCCTGAAGTTTTTAGGCCACCACCTGCTAAAAGTGACCACACCCACAACTTTGCAGAGCACCACATGTTGGATGCCCCAACACCCAATAGTTTATCCAACCACCATTGGATGAAAGCCACCACTCTCAAGCTCTTAACCCTCTACCTGAAGGATGCCACCACACCCTGAAGTCATAAGCCACAACTTTCTTGGAAAGCCACCACTTACCCAATGAAGACCCCAACCTTCAAGCTCTCCTTGTTGACCTTGTTTCACGATGTTTCATTCTAAATCCACTGCTCTCTGCAGTCAAACATATATGAGCCACATTTCGTTCATTTTCATACTGGAATCACAACATCTGTTCTGCTCAATCAAGAATACAATCTTCATATGAAACTCTACAACACAATCAATCTCTATAATATAGAACTATGCAATACAAATATCTCACACAATCAATCTACTAGTTAAACTCAATAACCTATCAACAACATAGGAATCTCAACATCAAAAAAACTTGGGCAAATACCCCACAATATTTTCATGGTAAATTATGTGCATGCACAAATTGGAAGTTTTCACCTATAATCATCATCGCTCGAACTAAAATAGATCCCACATATGATCATTGCGGGGATAGTGTGGGATCCCAGGGAGGTTGTTGAAATCATTGCTTTGTGCTAGTTATCATCTAGCGAAGTTTCTTTAACTAAGGAAAAAGATAAATTTCTCTACCCAGAACCTGCTGCCACCAAGACACCACTTCCTCAAGCACCTCCAAGACATGTACACACCTCAGAAACACTTCAACAAGCCTTTGTAATCATGATCATGAAAATTCATGCTGACATCAACACCCACATAACTAGTTGAGTAGCATTGACATCTCCTTCATTGACATCAACACCAGCACCATTCGGCCAACATTCTCCCTGTTTGGCATTGATGTCAACCTACAACCACAAATAGAAATTTGATCTTCAATCACTACTCTAGTTGCACTCTTCTTCAGTTGTGGCTATCACTCTCCCATTTGGCATTAATGGAAAAGGATAGCCTTCTTCATCGAGATAACGTGTCGACACCTTTGCATTAATCATGTTAATATTATATATAGGGTTGATACCAAAGGTTTGTTGATGAAACAAAATCGGTTGCCAACATCCTATAAGATAGTTGTGAAAAACTGACACACCTCAAGCCAACATCATCCTATTCTCCATTTTGAACATGCCCCCCCTGAACAAGTTATGGGGCTACAAAACATCTTCTTTTGTTAATGTTCAATAGCATTTGTTGTTGCAAATATCTCTTTGACACATGCAAGAGGTCATCAACCATACCAAAACTCAATTCATCAAAGACCAAATGAAATTCAATGATAGTACATGGCTTTATAAAGTGAAGACATGGAAATTATCATAATTATCTATAATTTTGTTGCAATGGCATCATTAAGACAACGCATAGCTGAACCATCCCTCAAAATGATATTTAGCACAAGCTAGACACCAATATGACTCCATGGAAAAACCATAACTATCACTCTTGGACCAACTATAAACTACTCAACAACAATGCAAAATGACCATTTATGGTTGAAGAAAACTCCCATGAAGACACTTTTCAATTCATGCTTATCATCAACCACTAGATCAAATTATGAAATGCAACAAGGTATAGGCCTATATCATGTAAATACATGGCTTAAACAATTCATGTCTATGCATGTTTTGACTTTTCACACTGTTCCCATGCTTCTCAACGTATGCACTAAATGATGAACGAATGATGGTAGATGGCAACAAAATCATACAACAATGACACAAGGTCATGCCAATAATATGAAAGAATAAAATTTGACACCCAATAGCCCATACATAGGTGAACCAACCAAATAACATAAATGATTATGAAAATGACTCTCTATATCATCATGCCTATCTCTATCATCATGTCTATCTCTATCATCACGATTCTCTTACCTATGCATGCATGACACTTGAACCATTTCACCATCTCCTAAATTACAAAGAAACAAATATTACAAGGTTGAACTTGCACTTAAAATCTTTACATGGCTGAAATTTGGAAGTCATACCATGACTACTCACTAACCAACATGCGTCTTACTAGGGTTACAAACAAATGGTGATTATGACAAGTACAATAAGGTTGTTATAACATGCATTTTCACCCATGAAGAAAATAATGCATCATCTACAAAAAAATGAATAAAAAGAAAAATAAATCAAAATACTCCCTTCAAATCCTAGAAGCATGCAAGGCTCCCCCTGAGATTATTATACCTTGAATAGGAAAGATGTTCTTGCAGACCTAAACGTGCATGAGGCTATTGATCACTCCATGAGGTTGCTACCACTAATATATGTCAACTTATCATACTCTCATGCACTCCCCCTGAGGCTATGCACCTCTATGTACCTATGTATTCAATCATGAATATCCCTGAAATAGCTATGGACTATGGAGAGGGCTAATATTTCTACTTCATGTGTTGTTGTTCCTTCTTCTTCCACGTGGTAGTAGTTTTCTTCTTGAATTGTACATTATTTTTCATACATTTCTTGAGGCCTACTATGAATATGTTGTTGCTCTTTTTGCATTTTCCTTGAGGAACCAAGCAACATGAAATCTCTCACCCTGTGATTGAAATTGTGACATGTATAACACTCGAAATGACCAAGATATGAAGTGAGGGTATTAAGCCATCTACTATTTGAGCCATAACTCTGGTATAAAATGTGCCTCTCTTCCATGTGCTAGATCTATAACCAACTACTTTGTGACCAAATAGGTTAGATGAGAAACAATAAGCATTAAATTTATAATTATACCTAGCGGTGATTCACCTCCTTAGTTGACCATAGTGTTCATTAGATCTAAAATTTGTGCCTCTACAATTGGTTGCAATATGTCCAAACTTGTGGAAAATGTAAAACTCTACCTTCTTGTTTAAAGGAATAAGGGGGCTTTGATTTCTTTGTAATTTGAGATATCTACCACAATAAACTCTTGCAAGGAATGGTCTTCTAGATGTATGTGTTCCTTGAGGTCTTGTTCTCTGCTACTATTAGAGCTATTGCTTGTATTTGTGGTTACTTCTCTTGATGTTGTTATTATTTTCTACAAGCCTTTTAGGTTCTGCATTGTTGTTCTTTCTTGCATGTGAGCTGGACTCTCACTTATGAAATCCAAGATCACATCTAATCATGGGAGATATTTGGTTCTCAAGAAAGTTGTTCAAGTCCTACGCACTTTTTTCTTGCTTCAAATGGTTGTATTTTTATTCAAGTTTCTTCCTCGACATGACAACTTCACCTTCAAGTTGTTCAACTCAACCCTCCTTCACTTTTTGTTGGTTGCTCATAACCTATTCAATTCTTTTAACTTTTTGTAGTTGGGGCTTCAATCTAATGATCTCTCTTTTCAAATCATACACCTTGTCATCACATATTTGTAAAAGTTTCTTTTGATATTTGCATGCAGCTATTATTCTACTAACTTTAGCAAATAGTTTTTCCACTACATCCATGGTTGATTCATATACATGCTTAAGAAGCTTAATATCAATCTCATATTCACTAGTAAGCACAACATGGCTATCATCATAACCATTCAAAATATAACCTTAAATATACTCATTAGTATTTATACATTTAGATACATTCTACTACAATAACTTTGGTTCTTTCTAATCCACTTAACCATTCACAGTAAGGGGATGATACTCTTCTAGCTGAGATTCTTGCTTTTGAGAAGACTTATTCCTTTTCTTCTTCTTACTCTTCTTCTCGACCTCTCCATTGTTTCTTCTATCACCTCCAAACAACACTTTTAGTTTGTCCTAAATCTCCTTGATAGATTTCAAATTGGTTATTTTCTCCAAAGCTATATTATGGAGATTCTCATGAATAATGCATCTCAATTTAGCATTATGATGCATTACTTTAGGTGAAAGTGGATTCTTACCACATACTTCATGTACCAACTTCCAAATGTTAGATTTGTAATCTAATAAATTAGATTTGACATTTTTATTCCATAACTCAAAATTTACAATAATGAGGAAAAATACTCTTTGGGGATTCATTCAGAAATTTAAAAAACAAAGAAAAAAAACATTTTTTTACAAGAACTCCCCAGATATACTCTCCAAAGATTAAGCAACTAAGATCCCTGACTCTGATACCAATTGTTGGAAGCATGAACAATAGTGAGAGGGGGGTGAATCACTATAATGCCCCAAGTTTGTCTTTTTACTAATTTTTTCCTTTCCTTAAAATTAACTAAATCATTCATTAAATAATTAACAACACATTAAACATTAGCAGATCATAGCATGTGAATAATATGAGCATAAACATACTAATCATCAAACAACCATAAGAGAAAAAACTCACAACACATCAATCATACACATGATGTCACCAAATGTTAGGTAGAAAACCCAATAGGGAAAAATGACTATTTTTGTTGTCTTCATCTGCTTGTAATTACTATTCAAAATATTCTTCTTTGCATCATATATATTGTCCACCACTAGAGTGCAAGCCACAAATTACTAATTATGTGAACAACCCTTGCTTCAAGTTACAACCTTTCAGAAGCCACCACATCTTGAACTGTGCAAGCTAGCACCTGCTGGAAGCTACCACTCCAACGAATTTGTAGGCCACCTCCTCTTGGATGCCCCAACAACTAATAGTCTATCCAATGACTACTAGATGGAATCCACCACTCCTACTTTTTTTGGCCTCTACTTGAAGGATGCCACCACACACTGAATTTGAAAGGAACCACTTTCCCACTAAATACCCCAACCTTTAATATATCCTTGTGGATCTCGTTTCACAATGTTTCATATTGGATCCACTATTCTTTGGAATCAAGCATTTGTGAGCCACATTTTGTCGATTTTCATACTGGACTTGCAATATCTCTTCAGCTCAATAAACAATACAATCTTCATACAAAACTATGTCATAAAATCAATCTCTATAATATAGAGCTCTGCAATACAGTCAACTCACATAATCAATCTACTCATCAAACTCAATAAACCAATTGTAACCTAAAAATATTAACACCATACTTAGTCATCACTAACATACTCTAGCCTCCTTACAAAACACATACAATCATGTTACAAATATATACTTTTTTATGGAACTCATTCAACATAACTCAAATTAACATCACACTCTTTCATAAACATTAGTAACAATTGGCAACAATATAATATGAAACAAAAATACATTAGACATATATATATCCAACAATTCCATCATTCTTTGGCATATGCTCCAAATATGTTATCTTATCTACACTTTATCTCTATATTACTGTAGATTAGTCTCTCATTATTTTTAACCCCTTCTATTCCACACTCCAACATTTTATCAATGATGAGAGGTGAAATTAATACAGAACACTAATCCTCATTATATTTGACTTTATCGCCTTATAAAAGGTGTACCAACTCAAGTTGGCTCTAAACCATAAAAAACATTGGGAAAATGCCATGAAATATGCTCATGGTAACTTATGTGCATGCACAAATCATAAATTTTCGCCTACAAGCATCATCGCTAGGATTGAACTAGCTCCTATAGATGATCATCATAGGGATAGTGTGGGTTTCTAGGGAATTTGTTGAAATCCTTTCTCTATGTTGTTTATCATCCCAATAAAGGTTCTCTAACATAAGGAAAATCAAACTTTCTCTTCTCAAAACTTGTTTCCATTGTGACACCACTTCCTCAAGAACCTCCAAGACATGTACACACCTTAACAACACTTCAACAAGCCTTTGTAATCGTCATGTAATGATCATCATCTTCAAAATTCCTATTGACATCAATGCCCACATAACTAGTTGATTAGGGTTGACATCACCTTGGTTGAGATCAATGGAAACACCATGTGAAAAATGTTCTCTATGTTTAACGTTGATGTGAACCTACAGCCACAAACACCAAACTTATCATCAATCACTTCTTTGGTTGGACTTTTATTCACTTGTAGTTATCACTCTCCTCCATTGACATAAATGGAAAAATTAGACCTTCACTAAGATAACATAATGCCACTTATGAACTCATCATGTTGATACTATAAACAGGGATGATAATAAAGGTTCTTTGGTGAAACAAAATCAGCTACCAACATCCTACATGATAGTCATGAAAATCCAAGGAATATTCTGCCAACAAGAAACCAACACACCTCAATCCAACACTATGGTTTCATCCATGTTGAACATGATCCCCCTGAATAAGTTATGGGGCTTGTTAGAACTCTGTAAATTCCCTAGGCTAAAGAAGGAATTGCAAAGGTAACCACAAAATAATCTGAGGTCATAATCTAGCCCTTCTGGCCTAGAGACGGCTCTCTCATAGTGGGTATATAACAAATATGATTTTAGGCTAGGTAATAAGCTCAAATATTTTTTTCGTTTTAGAGGTATGTTAATGAGAAAAGGGGCAGATCCATTGGGCATGGAGTCGTGTCAAAACAATTTTCTTCCAGTGAGATGATAGAAAAGAGAGGGTTTCTCCATAAGGGTAAAGTAGGAAACTTTGGTGGTGGGATTTAGGTCAAATTGGTGTGGGGTTGAATCTATAAATTATGAAATACAACAAATTAGAGAATCAAACCATGAATGAATTCTAACATGTTGCTTTAAGCTGAAAACATTGATAACTTGGCAAACTAAAATAGAGCATCGTTAAAGATGAATTCTGAATTAAACATTTGGTTTTCCAAGAAAGAATATGCACATTAAAGAGATGTAAAAAAAAGATAACTTACAAGATCAAAGGAACACAAAACCACAAAAATAATGACTTAGGAATCCCTACAAATGACCTCCTATTTCATTCATTCACTAGCAAAGTTTTCAAAAATATAGCGCACAAAAGTCTTTTTCTCTAATCTCAACCAACATAACCTATTACAATTTTTTTTATATCTTTAGATACATTGTTAGGTTCATTTTCCCACTCTAAGTGGTATATTTCATTGAGAGAAACCAACTTCTAACAAAAAACATCAAAATTAAGCTCATATGCTTAAAAATAGGGTTAGTTTCACCTAATACCAATCACTGCCTAATACATCAATGACTTGGAATAATTGAAATTAAGGCTTAATTACAACTTCTAAAACAATATTCCACCTATCCACATGATCTACCTAATTCTAAGATACAAAATTCGAAATTTGAAACAAAAAGGAGATGATTGTCGAGACTGACAGTGCATAAGTAGTTTTGCAACAAAAAAAAGCAGCTTCCATGCTCTATAGATTGTGGCTCCTTTCTGTCAAAATGAATCAAATGGGTATGCTTAAAATACTCCGTGATGTTTTTGAACCTCTTAGATAAGATTAAAAGTTCCTGCAGACCTCCTTTTGGACTATCCCCCACTTTCACAACAAAACTATCAACTTTCGCATCGAGGCCAATATTTCTTTAATATCTCCTAAACGGTAAGTTGGATTGAGATGCTTTTTTTTACAAAAAGTTAATATTGTCATAAAACTTGCCCATAAACAATTTGAGCCAAATCTGGGCTACTTATCTTGTGAAAATACAAAAATTGGTGTAGGTGAGAGTCGAAAACCATTAAACACTTTGGGATGAAATTAATTGAGTTTATTCATCTCATCCGCATACATATCTTGTATAAATTTCAGGGAAAGTGGGTACAAGACCTAAGATATATGGGTAAGATATGCTGACTTTGTGAAAACAGAACAAAAATCCACAACATTCCATGGTTGAGATACCTCTAGTCACTTCCTGAGTTTCTTGATGACTTCAGCAGGTGTGAAAGGGCTTGAAAAACATCAGTTTCCTCCTTAGAAGATTTATTTTATATCACAAAGCTCCCAACTCTATAAATTTAACTTTCACAAAAAATGCAACGCCTGTGAGGAAACATAGCACCACCTATCCTTTATAGGTTTTGATCAATAAGGATGTCTTTGAATAAGATGGACATCCTTTTCATGATGTTTACATAATACTAACCATGTTGGAGACACCTTTCAAATTTGTGAATGATAATTAACCATTGGTATGTGAGAATGGTAGCACTGTGTGAATTCGTAACAGACTACCTCCCTTTCACAATGGATAAAATGAGCAAGCCAGAGCCTCTAATGAAAACGATGAAGCGTTGGGAATTGTGGAATGGAGATGAAAGTTCAAATAAACTTTTAAATCGTCCTGGAGTAGGAATGTTGACAATAATTATGACTGGAAATGGAGAATATGATCTTGCAACATTTCCTCAAAAATGCTTAGGGAAAAGGATAGGACTGTACTTCTGACCATCATCTTCCCACTGAGATCATAACATGTCATTGAAATGACATTTAAACTAAATCCAAAGAGCCTTCAAATTTGTTCCAAGATTATATCATCATTTCTCATGATGTAGGCATAGCCTCTAGATTTAGATGACCTACTAACAATGACTTAGAAAAGTTACCAACTCATGATAACCAAGGATTTATAAAACATTATTTTTTTAATGTGACAAAATACTTCTTATTATTATCATTTAGAATATACACAATAGACTCTTAGAAAAATAAAAACCTTTAGATGACACTTGATCTAAACCTAAACCTTTTAAAACAAGAATTGTCAGGTCATCATGACTAATATTTACAAATTTGTCCTCAGAAACATAGAATGATTCCTAGACATATGACCCTAACATAGGCTCTAATGGGGATGGCTTCCTCCTATTGGGGTGGCAAGAACCTCATATCCATTGCCTTGTACTCATTCCTGACCCTTGAATTGCAACTTGTTCCAATCTTCAACCGAAACTAAACACACTCTATAAAATAAAACTCTGAAACTAGTATCCTTTGAATAAAAAAGAACCATAATACCAAAATGAAACCCAACTGCAACTCAAACTATATACTAAAAATTGAAATTTGAAAAATATTGCTGCAAAAAATGCTCAAAATTCTTAGCTTATTCACACTACTACCTACTTTAAGTTGTTGAGAGCCTTGAAAAATCAAGTAACAAAAGAATTCCAGTACAACCAATCAAGTAGCTGCATAGTTGATGTGAATCCTTGACTGCGTTTTAGCAAAACAAAAACTGGAAAATGTAAGTGTAATGATAGCTGATTGTAGACTTGGCCTTCATAGCATAAACATAATCAAAACTTTGTGGAAAACAATTCCTTCATATAGGTAGTTATGGGATCATGAAAGTCATGATTTATTTGTTGATCTTCAAAGTATTGTGAAAATTGATCATCATGCTTGGACAAGTTATATATGCTTTTGTTATTATCATACAGCTTCAACTATGAGTCATCAAACCCATTCTCAAAGCATTCCTCAACCTCAATATCAAAAGGCAGCACTACCACTTCTTGTTTTGGCAAAAATATTTTTCCAATGTATGGTTTTGACAATGAAAGTATTGGGATTGAATTTGAACCTCTAAGGCTTGAATATATTTCTCAATTGTTTCAACAAACTCTTCCAAAAGGTTGGTCTTGGCTTCAGAGCTACATTTTCATGACCTCAAATAAATAGGTAATAAATGGGAGAAATATTCATCAATTTGATCATCATTATAATCATCCCAACATTCTTTGAAACCTACAATAGAAATATTAGGTACCAAATACCCTTCCATTTTGATAGATTATGCAATTCAAACTCTGAATTCTTTGAATGATGCAGTTTCCATTGATGATCTGGAATCTAAATTCTTGGAAATAGAGTCTTTGGATTAGCTTGAAGCTTGAGTGGAGTCACAAGGTGAATATTATAGCCTTCATGTGTCTCACTATTGTCCACCATCAACAATCATATCTAAACTCTAATGGTCTTTCTGGGGAATATGGAACCTTTTGATCCCTAATATGGTCACCAGAATGTTAGAACTTTGTAATTTCCTTGGGATAAAGAAGGAATTGTAGAGGTAACCACAAACCACTTTTAAGTCATAATCTAACCCTTTTGACGTGGACATGGCTCTCTCACTTAGGTTATAAAACAAATATGACTTTAGGATAGGTAATGATCCGGATTTTAACAGGAACGCAATAGATTACAGAGATAACCATAAATACAGACATGCAATAACCATAAATACAGATATGCAGCGGAAATAATACTTCATTTCATTAATGGATAATACTAAAATATGCTTACAACCAAAAATGGAGATAAACCGGCTAGGGCGATGGTAGCTTATCTCTGAGAAGAGATGTGGTGGCTATATGCCTCTGAACTGTTCCAAACTGTGTTACAATGAGGCTTGAAGGCCTATTTATTGTTGAGAAACAATGGAAAACCCTTAACTTTCTAAAACCTAACCCTAGAAGATGAAATGCCAAATTGTGGGCCCCGTTTGGGTAAATTGGTACATCAATTTCCCGAGGTCGTAACTTTGGCATACGATCTCCATTTGACGCGTCCGATAGCTCGTTAGAAATATCTATCTGAGAACTACCACTTTGGAAGGCAACATCGGTCCATGGACCCATGTTGCCCCAGATTTCCCAAAAAAAGTCATTTAGGGCCTCAAAACAGCTCCGGAAGTTCAGGACCCAAAAACTGCTAAAAATAGTAAACTGTGCTACAATTTAGGAAACTGAAAAGACTAAAAGAGAAAATCATGGGGGTCCAAATGGGATAGGTGGGTGGCCACCAACATCCACCTCGATCATTCCTCTCCCCTTAGGAAGCAATGGTCCCCATTGTGTTGAGTTCCTCCATCTGCTGAACTTGTCCTACAATCTCTGATGTGTCCAGTAATGGTGGGAAGCATGGTCGACAATGGTCCATATTGAACACTTGGTGCAGGCGAAGGAATGGAGGAACGATGTGCTCTAAAGCATTGTTCCCCACAACCTTGGTATTGCTTTAAGGACCATGTTGGAGTGGTCTGAGCTTCTGATGGGTTCTGGTAAGGCGTTCTCTCTGCAGATGCAACCAAACTTTGTTGCCTACTTGAAACTTTTGTGGTATCTTTATGGGTGAGGAGAAGTTGTTCCTGTGTTCTTTCATGACCGTATCCCTTTGCTGCTTCTGCTGCATGGAGAACCCTTTGGAGGGGTCATGGATGTAGCAACGGTCTTCCCCTTACTTTGGGAGTGAACCAGACAGATAAATTTCCTGGTTTGGGAGATGAGCTTGCTGCCTTTCTTAGCAGTGATCAAAGACGTGGCAGTACGTGGGGCTACCTCCAGTATCTTGTATAATGAATTATTTAAAGAAATAATGATAGCACGAGGCCTTGACTCGTACACAAAATGTTGCCTCCACAAGTATGGTTGGCCCAATAATACATCACAAACATCTAGAGGTGTAACATCACACACTACCTCGTCTGTGAAGGGCTTGATGCTGTAGGGAAGGTGGCACGACTGGCGAGCTTTGAGATCTTGTCCTTCATGAAGCCACCTAATATTATACGGTTGTGGATGTGGTGTAGTCAGTAGGTCCAACCGCTTCACGACCTCTGCTGAAACGAGGTTATTTTAGCTACCACTATTGACAATGAATTGTAGCGGCGAAACCTTCACCCAGATCTGTGAGTGGAAAAGACGCTTCCCTTCCTCTGGATTTTTGGGCTCATGTTTCTGGATCTTGGTGGTGGCAACAGTGGCGCTGGGATCCACAACAATGATCTACTTCCCTTTTCCATTCCCCTTGTCAGGTTCTGGCTCAGGGTCGGAACATGCATCTGATTCGGAAGCCTTCAACTCAGCCACCAGCAACTGCTTGGTCCGACACTCACTTGTGTTATGAGTGGGACTCTTGTGGAACTCACACCACTTCCCTGTGTCCTTCTTCAGCTTCATGGTGTTGTTCTTTTCTTGCGGCTTTGATGGGTTGTCTTGGGTCACCCCGCCTTGGCTTTGTCCTTTGGGCTTCGGATTTGCAGATCCAAAGTCTCGCTTCTTCTGTTTGAACTTTTGCTCAATTTTGACAGTGTACTGGTACGCCATGCCGAGCGAGGAGATTTTCAAGAAAACCAGCTCTTCTTGGATGTATCTGTGTAGGTAGCCACAGTATTTGAGTATCAAATGCTGCTCCGTATCCTTGATACCCAACTTTGTGTGAAGGGCGTGGAAAAGATTGGTGAACTTCGGCACATCTTGGTCCCTTCTTTGCTGCAGCATGGTCCATTTTATGTATTCATCCTCATAGCTTCCGATAGGATAGTACTGCTCCTTGACGGCATCCCAGAATGAATCCTAAGTGGGTGCGGCTGAAAATAGTGAGCCTATACTTTCATCCTTCTACTCGCAGTAGGTTTCCCACGAGTCCTTGACGTGGGGGGCTGCTTTGAGAAGAGCGAAAACAATCTTTTCCCGATTTGAAAATTCATGAACAGAAAAATACCCATATAGTATATTTAACCATTTATCTACGGCATCTGCGTCTATTTGACCCTCGAAGATGGGGATTTCAAAATTAACTTGTACCTTAAACAATGTGGCGTTTCCAGAGTAGCTGTTGGAAGCCAATATGTCACATCTGGGTAGCCACTGAAGGATCTGCGCAAAGCTATCCATCATCGCGTTCCTTTGTCACTTGAGGGCTCCTTCGAGCAAGATTTTGATAGGATCTCTTGCTCCCTTGTATTTCTTCTCATCCGCCATGGGAGGTCGTTGAGATTTTCGATGCTGGTCTTGCAAAGGTTCGACCAGTTCAAGCCCTAACTCCTTATATCTCGACCTTGTTGGGGACATGCAAAGAAAAACAAAGAGAAAGAAGACCACTGTGATACCACTGATCCGGATTTAAACAAGAACGCAATAGATTACAGAGATAACCATAAATACAGAGATGTGATAACCATAAATACAAATATGTAGCGAAAATAATACTTCATTTCATTAATGGAGAACACTGAAATATTCTTACAACCAGAAATGGAGATAAACCAGCTAGGGTGATGGTAGCTTATCTCAGAGAAGAGATGTAGTGGCTACATGCCTCTGAACTGTTATGAACTGTGTTACAATGAGGCTTGAAGGCCTATTTATTGTTGAGAAACAATGGAAAGCCCTTAACTTTCCAAAACCTAATCCTAGAAGATGAAACGCAAAATTGTGGGCCCTGTTTGGGTAAATTGGTACATCAATTTCCCGGGGTCATAACTTTGGCATACGATCTCTGTTTGTCACATTCGATAGCTCGTTAGAAAGATGTATCCGAGAATTACCAGTTTGGGAGGAAACATCAATCAATGTGGCCCCAGAGTTCCCAAAAAACGTCGTTTAGGGCCTCAAAACAGCTCCAGAAGTTCAGGATGCGAAAAGCTGTTAAAAATAGTAAATTGTGCTACAATTAAGGAAACTGAAAAGACTGAAAGAGACAATTGTGGGGGTCCAAATGGGATAGCTGGGTGGCCACCGAAATCCACCTGGATTAGGTAATAAGATTAACAAAATTTGATTTTTATAGGTATCTTAATGAGAAAAGGGGCATATCCATTGCCCATGGAGTCTTGTAAAAATAGATTTTATCCAGTGAGATGATAGAAAAGAGAGGGTTTCTCCACAGGTGAAAGGTTGGAAGCTTTGGTGAAGGGATTTAGGTCAAATTGACGTACGGGGTGAATTTAGAAAAGGTGATATAAAACATGTTAGAGCATAAAACCATGGATGAATTCCAAGATGTTTCTTTAGGCTAAAAACATTGATAACTTGGCAAACTAAAACAGAGAATCATTAAAGATGAATTACGAATTAAACATTTCATTTTCCAAGAAAGTATATGAAAATTAAAGAGATGTTAAAACATAGATAACTTACAAGATAAAAGGAACACAAAACCACCAAAATTATGACACAATAATCCTTGCAAATCACCTTCTATTTCATTCATTCACTTGCAAAGTTTTCAAAAATATAGTGCACAAAAGTATTTTTCTCTAATCTCAACCAACATAGCCTATTACAATGATTTTTATCTCTTTATCTACACAATCAGGTTCATTTTCCAATTCTAGGTGGTTGAATTCATTCAAAGAAACCAACTTCTAACAAAAAATCAAAATTTAGCTCGTATGCTTAAACATAGGGTTAGTTTTACCTACTACCAATCACTGCCTAATACATCACTGACTTGGAATATTTTCCACTAACCCTTAACTACCCCTTCTAAAATAGTATTCCACCTATACACATAATCTAACTACTTCTAGGAGCCAAAATTCTAATTTTGAAACAAAATGGAGCTCATTGTCTAGACTTGCAACACATTAGGCAATTTCACAGCAAAACAAAGTAGCTTCCATGCTCAGTATGGTTGTGGCCCCTTTTTGTGAAAATTAAGCAAATGGGTATGCTTCAAATACTCATGTGATGGTGTTGGACCTCTTAGATAAGATTCAAAGTTATTGCATACCTCCTTTTGGACTATTCCCCACGTTCATAGCAAAATTGTCAACTTTCATAGTGCGACTAATACTTCTTTAATAAATCCTCAACGGTAAGCCAGATTGATCTGACTTTTTACAAGAAGTCAATATCATCACAAACCTTCATCAAAATATATTTGAGCTAAATCTAACTCACCGAGATTGCGAAAATCCAAAATTGGTTGTAGGTGACAGTAGCTTGTTTCTCTAAAATTGTGAAGCATTTTTGGTTGAAACTAGCTAAATTTATTCATCTCACCCCCATACATCTATTGTATAAATTTCAAGGAAAATTGGGTACTGTGCAAAAATATGGTGACTGTGTGAAAAAAGAGCACAAAAGCGCAACACTCCATGGTTGAGATACCTCTGGTCACTCCCTGAGTTCCTTGGTGACTTCACCATTTGTGAAAATGCATGAACAACATCATTTTCCTCCATATAAACTTTATTTTATCTTGAAAAGCCGCCATCTCTCTAAATTTCACTTATATAAAAAATGCAATGCCAGTGGGAAAACGTAGTGCCACCTATCCTCTATAGGTTTTGATCAACGGTAATGTCTTTGAACAATATGAACGTCGTTTTCATGATGTCGACATAATACTAACCATGCTAGAGACCCATTTCAAACCTCTAAAGGAGAGTTAACCACCGATATGTGAGAATGGTAGCATTGTGTGTATTCAGAACGCCCCTACCTTCCTTTCGTGGTAGATAAAATGAGAAAGCCAAAACTTTTGATGAAAATTGTGAAGAGCTGGGCATTGTGGAATGGAGATGAAAGTTCAAATAAACTTACAAAATGGTCTAGAGAATGAATGATGATGATAATAATAACTAAAACTGGAAAATATGAACTTGTAACATTTCCTGGAAAACACAATGCTTAAGGAAAAGGATAGGGTTTTCCTTCTAACTCTTATCTTCCCACTGATATCATAGCCTGTCATTGAAATGACATTCAAAATGACACCAAATAGCCTCCAAATCTATGCTAAGATCATTTCATGATTTCTTTTGATGTAGACATAGCCTCTAGATTTAGATGGCCAACTAACGATGAAGTAGAATAGTGACCAACTCATGATAACCAAGGATTTATAAAAAATGATGTTTGTAATGTAACCAAAGGCTTGCTATGATTACCCTTTAGAATTGAGACATTGAACTCTTAGAAAAATAAACACCTTTACATGACACTTGATCTAAACCTATACCTTTTATAAAATAATAGTCAGGCCATCATGACAAATATTTACAATTTTTTCCTTAGATGCATAGCAAGATTAACATGAGAAAGATTCCTAGACATAGGACCCTAACATAAACTCCAATGGGGATGGCATCCTCCCTGTGAGGTGCCAAGAACCTCAGATCCAACGCTTTGTACTCATTCTCGACCTATGAATTGCAACATGTTCCAATATTCAAACGAACCATACCCGCTCTAGAAAACAAAACTCTGAAACTAACATCCTTTGTATAAACTAGAATCATAATGCCAAACTGAAACCCAATTCCAACCCAAACTATAAACATCAAAACTGAAATTTGAAAAATACTAGTACAAAAGATGGTCAAAATTCTGAGTTTATTCACACTCCTACCTACTTTAAGCTGTTGATACCCCTGAAAAATCAAGTAATAGAAAAATGCCAATACAACCAATCAAGTAGTTGTAGAATTAATGTGATTCCTCTAATGCATTCAACAAAACAAAACTAGAAAATGTAAGTGCAATGATAGCTTATTGTAGACATGATCTTCACAATATAAACATAATCAGAACTCTGTGGTAAATAATTCCTTCATATAGACAACTATGTATCATGAAATTCATGATATATTTGCCGATCTTCAAAGTATTATGCAGATTGATAATCATGCTTGGATAGTTTATATATGATTTCCATATCACCATACAACTTTAGTTGCGAGTCCCATTCTCAAAACATTCCTCAACCTTAATAACAAAAGGAAACACTACCCCTTCTCATTTTTGTAGATTTTTTTTTCCAAAAGGATGATTTTGACAATGAAAGTAGTGGGATAGAATTTGAACCTCGAAGGCTTGAAGATCTTTCTCAATTTTTCAGAAAAGTCTTCTTAAAAGTTAGTCTTGGGTTGAGAGCTACATTTGCACGACCTCAAATAAAAAATAAATAATCGGAGGAAATTAAAGCTCTGAATTCTTTGAATGGTGGAGTTGCCATGGATGCTCTGGAATCTGAATTCTTGAAAATGGAGTCTTTGGATAAGCTTGAAGCTTTATTGGAGTTGTCAAGTGAATATTACAACCTTCATGTGTATGAATGTTGTCCACCATCAACAATCAAATCTCAACTTTGATGATCTTTTTGTGGAATATGGAACCTTTCAATCCCTAGTATGGTCGTCATGATGTTAGCACTCTGTAATTACACTAGGGTGAAGAAGGAAATGTAGAGGTAACCACAGAGCACTTCCTAGTCATAATCTAGCCCATATGGCTAGAGAGGTCTCTCTCACGTAGGATATATGGAAAATATGATTTTAGTCTAGCTAATAAGCTCAACAAATTTTGATTTTTAGAGGTATTTTGATGAGAAAAGGGCCAAATCCATTGCACATGGAGTCATGTCAAAATAGATTTTTTCTATTGAGATGATAGAAAAGATGGGGTTTCTCAATAGGAGCAAGGTAGGAAACTTTGGTGGTGGGATTTAGGTCAAATTGATGTAGGGTGTGAATGTATAAAATGTGAAAGACAACACGTTAGATCATAAAACCATGGATGAATTATATGATGTTGCTTTAAGATGAAAACGTTGATACCTTCACAAACTAAAATAGAGCATCATTGAATATGAAGTATGAATTAAACGTTTGGTTTTCCAAGAAAGAAGATGCACATTAAAGATATGTAAAAACACAGATAACTTACATGATCAAAGAAGCACAAAACCACCAAAATTCTAACTCGGAATCCCTATAAATCACCTCCTATTTCATTCATTCACTGGCAAAGTTTTCAAAAATACAGTGCACAAAAGTATTTTTCTCTAATCTCAACCAACAGAACCTCTCACAATATTTTTTATCTGTTTATATACATCAATATGTTCATTTTCCCACTCTAGGTGGTCAAATTCATTAAAAGCAACCAAATTATAATAAAATAACATCAAATTTTAACTCATATGCTTAAAAATAGGGTTAGTTTCACTTACTACCAATCACTACCTAATACGTCATTGACATGGAATATTTGCAATTAATTTGTAACTACACCTTTTAAAATAGGATGTGACATATCCACATGATCTAACTACTTCTAGGAGCCAAAATTCAAAATTTGAAACAAAATGGAGTTGATTGTCTATACTCGCAGTGCATTAGGTATTTTCACAGAAAAATGAAGTCGCCTCCACGCTATGTATATTTTCAGATCTTTCTATCAAAACGAAGCAAATGGGTATGCCTCAAATACTCCTATAATGGTTGAATCTCTTAAATAAGATTCAAAGTGCTCGCAAACCTCCTTTTGGACTATTCCCCCGCTTTTGCAAGAAAACTGTCAAATTTCGAAGAACAACCGATATTTATTTAATATCTCCTAAAGAGTAAGCCAGATAGAGCTGTTTCTTTTACATAAATTTAATATCATCATAACCCATCCCCATAAAACATTTGATCCAAATCTAACTCACGTAGCTCGCGAAAATCCAAAAATGGTTGTTGGTGACACTAGCTTGTTTCTTGAGAACTACGAAGCATTTTGGGCTGAAATTAACTGAGTTTATTCATCTCAGACCCATAAATATATTGTACAAATTTAAGGGAAAATGTGTACAAGGTTGAAGAAATATGGTGAAAATATGGTGACTGTGTGAAAACGTAGCACAAAAGCGCAACGCTTCATGGTTGAGATACCTATGGTTACTCCCTCAGTTGTTAGATGAATTTAGTAGGTGTGGAAAATCTTGAACACCATCATTTTCCTCCTTAGAAACTTTATTTTATCTCACAGATACCCCAACTCTCTAAATTTCACTTTCATAAAATAACGCTAGTGAGAAAACGTAGTGCTACCTATCCTCTCTAGCTTTTGATCAACAATGATGTCTTTGAACAAGATGCACATACTTTTCATGATGATGACATAATACTAACCACATTGGAGACCCATTTCAAACATGTAAAGGAGAATTAACCACCAATATGTGAGAATGGTAGCACTGTGTTAATTCATAGTGACCCTGTCGCCTTTCGTAGTGGATAAAGTGACCAAGTCAAAGCCTCTGATGAAAATGGGGAAGAGCTGAGCATTGTGGAATGGGGATGAAAATTCAAATAAACTTGCAAAAAAACCTGGAGAAAGAATTATGATGATAATTATAACTAGAAATGGAACATATGAACTTGTAGCATTTCATAGAAAATGCAACACTTAAGGAAAAGGATAGGACTATCCTTTTGACTGTTGTCTTCACACTATGATCATAAACTGTCATTGAAATGACATTGAAGATGGATCCAAAGAGCCTCCAAATTTGTTCCAAGATCATTTCATGATTTCTTTTGATGTAGACATAGCTCCTAGATTTAGATGACCTACTAACAATGACATAGAATAGTGAACAACTCATGATAACCAAGGATTTATAAAGCATGATTTTGTAATGTGACTAACGAATTCCTATGATTACCCTTTAGACTTTATACACTGGACTCTTAGCAAAATAACACCTTTAAATGACACTTGGTCTAAAACTAGACCTTTTAAACCAATAATAGTCAAGTCCACATGATTGATATTTACAAATTTTTCCTTAGATATATAGCAAAATTAACATGAAAAAGATTCATAGACATAGGACATTAACATAGGCTCCAATGGGAATGACACCCTCCATGTTAGGTGTGAAGAACTTCATATTAGGTGCCTTGTACTCATTCCTGACCTATGAATTGCAACTTGTTCCAATATTCAACCGAAACTAAACCCACTCTAGAAAACAAAACACTGAAACTAGCATCCTTTGTATAAACTAGAATCATAATGCCAAACTGAAACCCAATTGCAACTCAAACCATATACTGCCAATTAAAATTTGAAAAATACTTTTGAAATTGATGCTCAAAATACTTAATGTATTCACACTCCTACCTACTTTAAGTTGTTGATACCCCTGAAAAATCAAGTAATAGAAAATTTTCAATACAAGAAACCAAGTAGCTTCATAACTGATGTGAATCCTTGATAGTGTTTCAGCAAAACAAAAGATGGAAAATGTAAGTGAAATGATAGCTGATTGTAGACTTGGTCTTCACATGCAGAAACATAATAAAAACTTTGTGGTAAAAAATTCCTCCATATAGATAGCTATGGGATCACGAAATTCATGATTTATTTGTTGATCTTCAAAGTATTCTATGAATTGATCATCATGCTTAGATAGTATATATATGCTTTCCTTACCATCATACAACTTTAGTTATGACTCATCAAACCCATTCTCAAAACATTCCTTGACCTCAATATCAAAAGGTAGTACTACCACTTCTCGTTTCGGCATAATTGTTTCTCCAAAAGGGTGATTTTAATAATAAAAGCAGTGGGATTGAATTTGAACATCTAAATCTTGAAGATCGTCTCAATTCTTTCATAAAACTCTTCTAAAAATTTTGTCCTGTCTTGAGAGATACATTTGCATGACCTCAAATAAATAGGAAATAAATTTGAGAAATATTCATCAATTTGATCATCATTACCATCATCCCAATATTCTTTGAAACCTATAATAAAAATAGGGTCTACAAAATACCCTTCCATTTTGATATGTTAGGAAACTCAAGCTCTGAATTATTTGAACACTGGAGTTGCCATGGAGGATCTAGAATTTGAATTCTTGAAATAAGAGTCTTTGGATTAGCTTGAAGTTGGGTTGGAGTTGCTAGGTTAATAGTAAAACCTTCATGTGATTGACCCATGTCCACCATCAACAATCAGATCTGGGCTCTGATGATCTTTCTAGGGAATATGGAGCCTTTCGATCCCCAATATGGTCACCAAAAATGTCAACACTTTGTAATTTCCACAGACTAAAGAAGGAATTGCAGAGGTAACCACAAACCACTTATAGGTCAGAATCTAGCCCTTCTGACCCGGAGAGGGCTCTCTCACTTAGGCTATACAAAAATTATGATTTTAGGCTAGGTAATAAGCTCAACAAAGTTTGATTTTTAGAGGTCTATTGATGAGAAAAGGGGCAGATCCATTGGGCATGGAGTCATGTCAAAATAGATTTTGACGAGTAAGATGATAGAAAAGAGAGGGTTTCTCCACAGGGGCAAGGTAGGAAGATTTGGTGGTGGGATTTAGGTCAAATTGATTGAGGGGGTGAATGTAGAAGAGGTGAAAGACAACACACTAGAGCATCAAAACATGGATGAATTCTATGATGTTGCTTTAAATTGAAAACATTGATAACTTGGAAAACTAAAATACAGCATCATTAAAGGTGATTTATGAATCAAACATTTGGTTTTCCAAGAAAAAAGATTCACATTAAAGATATGCAAAAACACATATAACTTACAAGATCAAAGGAACACAAAACCACCAAAACTATGACTCTAGAAACCCTACAAATGACCACCTATTTCATTCATTCACTAGCAAAGTTTTCAAAAATACAATGCACAAAAATATTTTTCTCTAATCTCAACCAATAGAACCTCTTAAAAATAAATTGATCTCTTTATATATATAAGTATGTCCATTTTCCCACTCTAGGTGGTCGAATTCATTGAAACCAACCAACTTCTAACAAAAGAAATCAAAGTTTAGCTAATATGCTTAACTAGCATCTGTACCTCATGTTGCAAAGGAAATGCCGTAAGGCATAGAGTGTGGAAGAATAGGAACATGTGAATGGGCATTGTTGGAAGAAAGAGTGGATGATAAAGAGTTGCAATTGAAATTGTTAGTTATGTGTATGCTGAATATAAATATTTTATAAATAATAGTGTGTAGAAAAATAGTGACATGTGAATGGACATTGTTGAACGCAAAGGTGGATGATATTGAGTTACACTTGAAACTATTAGTTATGTGTTTTTTGAATATGGATAAATAATAGTAGTGTGCGGAAGAATAGAAACATGTGAATGGACATTCTTGAAAGCAAGGGTGGATGATAATGAGTTATAGTTAATGTTATATAGAGATTATCCGTTATTCATGTAACAGTTGTTGTTTATGTGAACATATTTTTGTACATTATTTTAAATATTTTTTTTTTGTATTTGGAGATTTTGTTTTTCCATATTTTACATATTTAAGAATGAATTGTT
>Ga0068627_1000001_pt1 | contig 42227 bp, 32 predicted proteins | sample InSIn1gowninarea_FD_77430 | JGI IMG/M metagenome (GOLD analysis project Ga0068627, IMG submission 77430) | Clean room microbial communities from NASA Spacecraft Assembly Facility at Jet Propulsion Laboratory, Pasadena, California, USA -... ... | reverse complement strand
TCTCTGCCTCCCGCAAACTCCATTCCTTCAATTATTTTTCCTTGTTCAGTTAATTTAACCCAGGATGTTGAAACCGGTTTGGGTAGTTGGACTAAAGAGCAATTCGTGGCACGATTCAAAATGTTTGCAGATGGCAATCATTTATCTTCTGTTAGCTCTAATGATTTTCAAACTGTAATGCCTTGGGTAATGTATGGAGGGATGAGGACTTCTGACTTAGAGGCAATCTATGGATATTTAAAAACGGTAAAACCGATTAAAAATAAGGTTATCAAGTTTGAGCCAAAAAGCAATAAAAAACTGGCTAAAATTTGACGATGGAAAAAAGGAGCGATTGTGCTCCTTTTGGCTTTTATAAGGCCTTTACGAGTTCCAGATATTTTCCAACAGCTTCTCGTTTAGCTTGATCGAGGTCATAATCTATCCGATGCATGAGGTAATCTTCGAAATCAAAATCACTTCGTTTAGGAATAGTATTAATTACTTCTCTTCTATGCTCTACACCATACTTTAGTGCAACATTAAATTCTCTTACAAACTCTTCCGAAATGGGTTTATTCGAGGCCCAAACGGCAAAAGCAAAAGGTAGTCCGGTAAACTTTATCCATTCTTCGGCTAAATCATATACAAACCGGAACTTATCTTTCTTACCGAAAGTTCGATCTCCAATTTCAACAAAAGCATCAGCATTGGAGTCTACAAAGTCTGGAGTGTTCTTCCAATAATTTTTGAGAAGAACTTTAGCAAGATTATTTGAAGTGCGGGACTGCGAATCAAGTTGTAAACTTTTTATTTCTTCTATTGGCTTGTCGCTAAAGATAAAAACCGAATTAACCGGTCCTGTAGCACCAATACAATAATCAGATATGATGTGATAATCATTGATATAAAGAAGTGCCGCAACAGGAACGATGCCTATGTCCGCTTTATCTTCTATTAATTTCTGAGCACAAACGGCTGGAATATCAAAAACTAAATCTATTTTTTCTGCTAACCCTGAATGTTGTATTCCGTAAACAAAGGGTTTCGTATTAGTATAGGATATAGCAGAAATTCTGTACTTACTCACTAGTTCTTATTAACAATATTTTAAATGATCGGTATTATTAGAATCTACAATTTCAAACTTTTTACCATCGTATTTAACCTTGTATAAGGTGGTATTGGTGTGAGGAAATTTCTCCATTTCGTACAAGGGAAGGTTAGCCAGTAAGCAAAGAAACAAACGCATTGCACGGCCATGCATACAAATCAAAATATTAGTATCATCATTCTCCTCAATCAGCTTTTCTAGAACTTCCAGCTGCCTCTCATGAACTTCAAGGGGACTTTCGCCATTCTCAAACTTCAAATGAAGATCGCCCCGTGTCCAGTTATCCATCATCGTAGAATAGGCAACCTTTACATCCTCAGTACTTTCCTGGCCTTCAAAAACTCCCCAGGCCATTTCATCCAGACCCGAGTACTGGGTCCAGGGAATGCCATCTTTAATAAACTGATCGACCGTCTGGTGGGTACGTTTTAGTGTTGAAGTGTAAATTTTATCAAAAGGAATGTGTTTGTAGGCTTTATAAAAAGCTGCAGCTTGTCTTCGTCCGGTTTCATTTAAATCTGTGTCAACCCCTCTCCCCTGAACAACTCCACGCTTATTTAAATCTGTTTCTCCGTGACGGATAATGTATAAAGTTTTCTCCATAGTTTAATCCCGGCCTAAGCCAGGTTTCGTGCTCAATTAATAACAGGTAATTTAATATAAGACGGTTTCTGAACTTCTTCAGGAAATTGGTAATCCTGGTAATCAGTAACAACATTGTACAAAGTATCTCTTTCTATCGGATGTCTTCCTACATGTTTGATCAAGTCTACAAGCTCTTTTGTACTCATAGCCGGATGTTGTTCTTCTGCGCCGGCCATAGAATAGATTTTTGTTGTGTCGTCTAAAGTTCCGTCTATATCATCTACACCAAAATTTAGCGAAAGCTGGGCCGTACTTCTACTAATCATCGCCCAATACGCTTTAATGTGATCAAAATTATCAAGATAAATACGAGCAATTGCATAGTTCCTTAAATCTTCAATAACAGAAACCTCTGGAATATGCGACATCTGATTATCTTGATTGCGAAATTTCAATGGAATAAAAGTCTGGAATCCACTGGTTTTGTCTTGCAATTGACGCAGCCTTTCCATGTGATCAACGCGGTGCCAATATTCTTCTATGTGCCCATATAGCATAGTAGCGTTCGACCTCATCCCCAACTTATGCCACTCTTCATGAATTTGAAGCCATTGATCAGCGGTACATTTATCTGCTGCAATCTTTTCTCTCACTTCCGGATGAAAAATTTCAGCGCCGCCCCCGGGAATTGATTGCAGCCCAGCTTCTTTCATTAACCTCATTCCGGTAGCATAATCTACTTTTGCTTTTTTAAAAATGTAATGATATTCAACAGGAGTTAGTGCCTTTATATGAAGTTCAGGTCTGTGTTCATGTATTTTTCTAAATAACTCCGAGTAGAAAGGGACATCATACTGCGGAAGCACGCCGCCAACAATATGAACTTCGGTCACCGGTTGATCATCATACTTCTTGACGATGTTCAACATATCGTCCATCGAGTACTCCCATCCCTCAGCCCGTTGTTTAATAAGGCGGGAATAGGAACAGAATTTGCAATCGTAAACGCACAAATTGGTGGGCTCGATATGGAAGTTTCGGTTGAAGTAGGTCTTATCTCCATGTTTCTTCTCCCGAATGTGGTTGGCCAGAGTTCCTACAAAAGCTAATTCAGCCTTCTCAAATAATAAAACTCCTTCATCAAAACTTATTCGTTCGTTATTTTTTACTTTTTCTGCTACAAGTTTTAAAGCAGGATCTAAGTGCGGGTTGTTAAGAAGAATATTAAGATTGCTTTCTGCGTCCATCCTTAAGATTTGTACAAAAATAGAATAAACAGGGTAATTGTTGTATCATCCAGATGCAAGTTTAAACTTTAATAGCCGATTTAAAGCTAATGTTACATTTAGAGTTTTTTGGATGAGGCAATTTGTAATTTAGCGAACTAAGATTATGAAAATAGAAACTATCGCTGTTCACGCAGGAAACACTGCTGATGAACACCATAAAGCAGTAATCCAACCTATTAGTTTATCGACCACGTTTGAACGGGCAGAAGATGGTTCTTACCCTGGCGGTTTTATTTACGCGAGAGCTTCGAATCCGAACCGCTTGTCGCTGGAAAACGTTCTTGCTAAACTTGAGGGAGGCGTAGGTGCTTGCGCTTTTTCAAGTGGAAATGCTGCAGGAGGTGCAGTATTCCAGGCACTGGAACCAGGCAGTCACATCATTGCTCCTTCTGATATGTATCACGGTTTGCGAAATCTAATTAAACAAGTCTTCGCAGGAATATTAGAGGCCGATTTTATTGATCTTTCAAATTTAGAACTTGTAAAAGCGTCCATAAGACCAGACACAAGATTGATTTGGATTGAAACGCCTTCTAATCCCCTGTTAAAGATTACAGATATTGCCGCCATTGCAAATATTGCCAAAACCGCCAATATCACTGTCTGCGTGGATAACACCTTTGCTACTCCAATCCTTCAAAATCCACTTGCTTTAGGTGCAGACATTGTTATGCACTCGTCTACAAAGTATCTCGGTGGCCATAGCGATGTTTCCGGAGGGGCTCTTATTACCAAGGAAGATACCTTGCTTTGGAAAAAGATTAGAAGTATTCAGGAGTTATCGGGCGCTGTACCCTCTCCTTTCGACTGCTACTTAACAGTGCGAGGAATTAAAACGTTGCCTTACAGAATGAAAGGGCATGTATCGAATGCAAAACAGCTAGTGGAATTTTTGAGTCACCACTCGAAAATCGAAGCAATATTCTACCCTGGCTTGAAAACTCATCCTCTACATGACGTCGCTGGCAAACAAATGTCAGACTTTGGAGGAATGCTGTCTTTCCTTGTAAAAGGTGGCGCGGAAGAAGCAAGAAAGGTTGCTAATCTAACTAAAATCTTCACTCAGGCCACAAGCTTAGGTGGAGTAGAAAGCCTAATTGAGCACCGTGCTTCAATCGAAGGCCCTGATACAAAAACCCCACAAAATCTATTAAGAGCTTCGGTTGGACTTGAGAATATTGAAGATTTAATTGAAGATCTTAGAAGTGCATTGGAGGCTTAAGCAATTTATTTTGATCGAAATTTGAAAAACTCCTATATTTGACCATTCGGTAGAGATATCGAAAATTTCAAACGTTCTATTTTAAGGATTTTTGATTTATAAAGAAGTGGCGAGAGAACAGGCTCTTTGAACCACTGGCAACCCTGAGTACAGAAGGTGCCAATTCCTGTCCGTCAAGAGCGGAACATATAAATTGTTAAAGCCATGAGAAAATTTAAACAAGCTACTCTGTCCGAAGCTTTTTCGGGAAACTCTACAAAATCATCCATCAATTCTGTTCTTCCTTGCCTGGGATACATGCGTCGTTGATTTTCATTACAGCAATCACCGCTGATAATCATCACGAGAAGGTTAAATCCCAAACTAAAAGTTGAACAAAATGAGTCCAGAAATCTTCAAATATAAAAAGCAATTCAAATTAGAGAACGGCAAGAAGCTTAAAAATCTTGAAATCGCCTACCATACATACGGAAAGTTAAACGACAAAAAAGATAACGTCATCTGGGCTTGTCACGCTTTAACAGCAAATTCTGATGTATTCGACTGGTGGAAAGGATTATTTGGGGAAAACGACCTATTTAACCCCAAGGACCATTTTATCGTTTGTGCAAACGTTCTCGGCTCTCCTTATGGAACTACAAATCCTCTAAGCTCAGATGCGAACACTAAAAACCCCTACTATTTATCGTTTCCTCAATTCACGGTAAGAGATATTGTTAAAGCTCAGTCACTGCTTGCAGATCATTTAGGAGTTGAGGAAATACAGGTTTTGATTGGCGGCTCTCTTGGAGGACAACAATCTGTTGAATGGGCAATAATAGAACCGCAAAGAATAAAAAAGCTAATTCTAATAGCCACCAACGCCTTCCATTCTCCTTGGGGAATTGCTTTTAATGAAAGTCAGCGCCTGGCAATTAGCAGCGATCGTACTTTTTATGCTCAAACCCCTGAAGGCGGCAAAAAAGGACTAAAAGCCGCCCGTAGCATTGCTCTTCTCTCCTACCGTAGTTATGAGACTTACGGGCTAACTCAGCAAGAAGTTTCTGCCGATAAGACTGACGAGTTCAAGGCATCATCTTATCAAAATTATCAAGGCGAGAAGCTTGTGAAGAGGTTTAATGCATACAGTTACTGGTACCTGAGCAAAGCGATGGATAGTCATAATGTAGCGAGAAAACGAGGATCGGCAGAAGACGTTTTAAAGACCATTGAAGCACGCACCCTCGTTATTGCGATTTCAAGTGATATACTTTTTCCCCCGCAAGAACAAAAATACCTCGCAGCGCATATTAGGAATGCTCGCTATGTGGAAATAAATTCTTTTTACGGCCACGATGGATTTTTAATTGAAACAGATCTGTTAACAAAAGAGATTACCTCATTCCTGAAAAATTCTTTTATCCACGAACCAGTCGGAATACTGCATCAACTAGCCTGAAAGTTGCCTTCAATAAATACTAATTAATTTCAAAAAAGACTTCATAGGAAGTCTTTTTTTGTTTAAGGGCCTGAACCTTCTCTATTTCCTTAAAATATTAACATTTATAGTATCATATTAAGTTAATATTCTCTTACCTATCTTGTCACTGGTTATCAATTAGTTAACTAACATTATCGACCTTAATTATCTATATAGAGGTTCTAAAAGTCGTCATCCCCTTTTATATCTGCTCTTTTTGATTTTCATCGACCCAGGTCGATAAGTGAACCTTATTATTAACCAAATTAATTAAACTAATGCAAATCCAACTATTAGCGAGGCATGCCCTCCCCGCCTTTATTTATCATTTCAGGTTGAAAACTGATTGAACGTAATGAAATGCTAACCCTAATTACAAACTCTAAAACCAATTAAAATGATTTATAAAAAGCTACTCAAAAAACTTTTTTTTCTGCCCATATTTCTTTTTATACCATTTATAATCAATGCCCAAACAATTGCCCTAACGGGTAAGGTTACTGACGAAAAAGGCGACCCCTTACCAGGCGCAAGTGTTTCAATCAAAAGTTCAGGAGCGGGAACATCAACTGATCAGAACGGTTCTTTTCGAATCTCGGCTAAAGACAAAAATGAAGTTCTGGTTGTATCTAGTGTGGGATTTGAAAAACAAGAAGTAAGAATCAATAATCGGCAGAACTTCAATATCCAGCTTAAACAAGATACACGTCAGCTTAATGAAGTGGTAGTTGTAGGTTATGGAACACAAAGACGACGCGATTTAACTGGTTCTGTATCCTCGGTTAAAGGAGACATTTTCAAAAATCAGCCAATAACAAATCCGACAGAAGCTTTGCAGGGAAGAATTGCCGGAGTTGATATTGTAAAGACATCGGGTGCGCCAGACGCATCTCCTAGTATTATCATTCGGGGGCTTTCCTCTTTGAATCAGCCAAATCCACTTTACATCGTTGACGGTGTAAGAGTGCCTGACGCAAATAACATTAATATCCAGGATATAGGATCTATCGACGTGTTGAAAGATGCCAGCTCTGCAGCTATTTACGGCGCCGCAGCGGCGGGTGGAGTAATTTTAATTACCACTAAAAAAGGAAGTGGAGCAGCTCCTGTCGTTAATTTTAATGCCCGTTACGGATCAACAGAACCAAAGGTTATTTCCCTTTTAGGAAAAACAGATTACATCAAACTTCAGGATATTATTAATCCACAATTTTTTACGGGGGCAACTAGTCTTGATACACTGGCTAATACTGATTGGGTCAATGCGCTCTATCACAATGCCAATGAGCAGAACTACAACGTTTCAGTTAACGGATCTAGTCCTGCAGTTAACTATCTGATTTCTGGCTTTTATAATAAACAGGAAGGTGTATACATGAAGAACTTTTCCAATATTGGAGGAGCTCGTGTAAATACGGACTACAAACTAGGTCGATGGTTCAAATTTGGCCAGCAACTGGCTCTCTCACAGCGGAAAACAGCTCCTCCTATCGGAATTGAAGCACAATTGCATAATGCACCGTTTCGAACTGTTCCTATCATTCCTCTAAAAAATGCAAATGGAACCTATGGAACTACTCCTCCTGGCTACAATGGATTTTCCTTTAATGGTCCAAACCCTTATGGCGCAGCGAATCTTGCAGATGTAGAAAACTTTAAGAATAATCTTCAGGCTAATGTCTATGCCGAAGTTAAACTTCCTTTAAGTTTCAGCTTCAGAACCAATTTTGGCTACAGCTACTATCACGAAACGCAGGACTATTTTCAAAATCCCTTCGACTTTGGAGCAGTAAAGAATAGTAACAACTCTTTGAATAAGCAGTCGATAGAAAGCACTCAACTGCTAGGCAACGGCATTTTAACATTTGATCGCAGCATTGGAAAGCATAATATTAATGCTGTGGCTGGCTACGAACAGATCAGCAATGTTTACAACAATATAAACGTAACTGCAAGTAATATCGGCTTGCCGGGATATTCGGTTATTCCTACCTCTTCTACAGCCTATCAGGTAAATGGGAAAGTCGACAAGAACGGACTGATTAAATCTTTCTTTGGAAGACTTAATTACAATTTCAACAGTCGATACTACATCTCTGGGTCAATCCGGCAGGATGCAAACTTCACTGTTTTTGGTCCGGATAAACAGAAAGGCGTATTTCCAGCTGCTTCCGCTGGATGGACGATTTCTGAAGAACCTTTTATCAAAGCAAAAATTCCAGCAATATCACTCTTAAAACTAAGAGGCAGCTATGGTGAACTAGGAAACAGCAACATCGGACCTTACAGCTTCCTTGCTCTTTATAGCGGCTTTAGTAGTTTAGGTAATGGATCAGCGGGAGGCCAAAATTTTGCTCCAGGAGCACCACTAACACTGGCGAATTCATTTAGCGCTATTCCAAATCCGAATCTTCATTGGGAAACAGTTAAAGAAACTAACATCGGCCTAGATGGCGAACTTTTAAAGAGCACTCTTTATTTCACTGCTGAATGGTATAACAAAACTACCAAAGACATGCTTTACGCACTACCCGTTTCTCTTAGTTCAGGTATCACAAGTCCATACTTATCTAATATTGGTTCTGTCAGCAGCAAGGGAATAGACCTTCTTGTAGGATACCGAAATAAAGCAAGCAAATTTGGCTATGACCTGAGTGTAACTGCAGGCTTTAACAGAAATAAAGTTTTGAGTTTAAGCGGCAATACTACTGACGCCTTGACCGATGGATATAACTTCTATAATACAGGCGATATCGGCTTCAATATTATGCCTAATCAAAAAATAACGATTAGCAAAGCTGGCCTCCCTTTTGGCTCCTTTTACGGATACAAAAGCTTAGGAATCTTTCAAACAGATGCAGAAGCTGCAAATCAAACTGTTAATGGACACGTGGCCCATGCGGGTGATTTGATCTTCGAAGACCTTGATGGAAATAAAGTAATTAACGACGCAGACCGCCAGGTTATCGGAAACCCAAATCCGAAGATGGTTTATGGAATTAACATGCGGTTTACCTTCAAAGGTTTTGATGCGGCATTACTATTTAATGGAGTTGCAGGTGTTGATCTCTTCAACGGTGTTAAAGCTTACGAGATGTTTCCTTTCTCTGATGGAAATACTACCGGAAAAGTCTTTGGTGCTTCATTTCTTGGCAACAATGGCTTAACTGGTCAGCCTAGAATTGGTATCGCAAATCCGAACGGAACATTTACTCCCGATCCTCAGGCTAACCAAAACTATAGTTCAGTAAACAGCTATTTCGTTGAAAAAGGCGATTATCTAAAGCTTAAAAATCTGCAGTTGGGCTATACTTTTTCCGGAGACTTGCTCTCGAAACTGAAAGTTAGATCAGCAAGATTGTTCGTAATGGGAAATAATCTGTTCACCATCACGAAGTTTACAGGCTTAGATCCTGAACTCGGAAGCGCATTTTCCATGGCGGGATACGCTGGTCCAACTACGAGAGGAATTAACTCAGTTTCGCAATATCCTCAAACAAGAATTTATTCAGCCGGATTAGACCTTACTTTTTAATAATCAAAAAAGCAATTAACATGATTAAGAAAATATATATCCCTTTTCTGGCACTTATTATAACTGCCGGATGTAAAAAAGATCCTTCATCGGTTGGCCCTACTGATGCTTATGCAACCAATGCTTATCCAAAAAGCACCAATGATCTTCAAAGTATACTTGCAGCCTCATATTCAAACTTAAGAAGCGTAGGACTATACGGATTCGAATTAATGCCAAAAGTGCTTGCAAATTCAACCCACACGGCAAACGCCGCTTATGGAGGAGATGCTGCCTGGAACGAAATGACAAATAACAACCTGAGCGTAACCAATAATTATGCTTCAAGGGTTTGGAATGCTCTTTACACAGGTGTTAAAAATTGTAATGTTACCCTAGCTGCCGCTGATTTATACTCTACTAAGTATGGCAAACCAGAAGATAAAGCAACACTAGACCAGATTAGAGGTCAGGCACTTTTTTTAAGGGCTTTCTATTATTTCCAATTGGAATGCTTCTATGGGGAGAGTTATATCAGAAATGGCGCTGGCGGCGATAAGATGGGTATTCCACTTTACGATGCAATTCCTGCCGATTTGGCAAGCACTCAAAAGCCAAGAAGCACAGTTAGAGAAGTATGGGATTTTATAGAGAAAGACCTTCAAGAATCAGCGACACTGTTAAAAGGTAAAACGTGGTCGGGCACAGACCAGGGCAGGGTTACTGAATGGTCTGCAAAGGCCTTGCTTGGAAAAGCTTATGTATTTACGGAAGACTGGAATAATGCCAAAACAACACTTCTCGATGTTATTCAGAATAGCGGTAAAACCTTGATGCCATACGCGAAATACCGTGATGCGTTTATCGGATTAAGCGAAAATGAATTTAACGAGGAGTCGCTTTTCGAGTTGAACGTAGATGGCGACAATAAAGGAAACTACGGTCCGTGGGGAGGTAATCCAAACGCTACTACGCTAAACGGAGTAATCTGGTCGCCTTTTGCTTTAGGTTGGGATGGAACTGAAGGGGGCTCTAATGCATTAGGTTACGGAAATGAAGGAGTTCACGATCAAAACATCAAACGCTTTGGCTATCCTTTGGAATATTACACCTTAGTAGATAATCCAAAGTTTAACAGCTCTAAGCCTGCGAGTTACACGAATCCGGCGAAAGTAATGGATCCTGCTTACAAGCAATTGGCAATAGACGTACGCAAAAACAAAACCGCTGACCCACGATTATATGTGAATACAGTACAGCCTTGGGTTGATTCTGTAAAATTTGACGGATCAAACTGGTTTCCGGTTTCTAAACCTAACTACCTCGCAGGACAAGCAAACACCTACGGCTGGGGCTTTAGAAAATATGCATCTCTGTTTAACAGTGCAAATACAACTACTGCGGATTCCTGGAATTTGTACTTCATAAGGATGGCCGATGTTTACTTGCTTTACGCAGAAGCGGCAAAAGGCTCTGGAGATGTGGCAACTGCGCTCGAATATATCAATAAAGTAAAAAGAAGAGCCTACGATTTACCTATTAACGCAGCTTCAAACATCGATTACACCTCTCTTAATGATAAAACTGTTGCCATAGGCGATCCTGTTTTAGGAAATAATCCTTTGTACTACGAGCGTTGGGCGGAACTATTTAATGAAGGCCAGTGGTGGTTTGACGTCTGCCGTTGGAAATTGGGCCCGTCAGAGGCAGCGTATTACGGTACCGCGATAAATGTGGGCGGAACTGCCTTTCAGTTTAATGAATCCAAGTCGTACTCATGGCCTATACCTCTCGACGAGTTTAATTCAAATGCAAAAATCGCGGGACAACAAAACCCGGGATATTAAAAATCTTCTCATAAGTAGAATAATTGGTAATTGATTTTTAGTTAGTTGGAATATTGGCCTCCCGCCCGGGAGGCTCAATATTCATTTTTTAAATGCAAATGCAAAGAAACACTATTCCATTTTTTCTATTCCAATTGATAAAGAAACTTTTGCCAGCTATCTTCTTTCTAAACGGCAGCATTGTGCTTGCGCAAGATTCTCTTAAAAATACTCCGGAACTAGCTCTTCCTCTAACAAATAAGAAAATGATAATAGCTCACTGTATGACTAATATCATTCGGTTTAAAGGGCACGAAATGGAAGACAGCTGTAATCCAAAATATTATTCCCCTCAAGGAAATATAACGGCACCGATTGGAGGCCTGACGCAGGTTAAAGTAATGGCGGATGGCCTTTTAAGTCAAGCCAGCTTGGACCAAGCAGTCGAATTTGAAATGCGGGCGGCAATAAGATCAGGGATTGATGGATTCCAGTTCTACTACATTCTCGGAACCAAAAGCTGGGACGATATCATTAAGGCTTATTTCCGCGTTGCTGAAAAAAAGAATATAGATTTCAAGTTCACTTTCTGTATTTCTCACCCTTACGGTAGTTTCGAAAAGGAAAAAATCGAAGAGTTCGCAACGAGAATGAATGGAATTTTCGACGAGGTAGGGAGAGACAATAAACATTGGCTGAGAACATCCGATGGTCGCTTGATACTTTATCAGTGGTATGGAGCACCTCTAGCCGATATTCCGAAAGATTTAAATGGATTACCGGAAGCTTTTTATGTGGCAAGAGCTTACGACCGGCTTGCAAAAGCGGTACACGAAAAGTTCGCCTGCATTTTTACAATCAACGAGCAAATATCCGAAAAGAAGCTAAATGAATATCTCGATTATTTTCCTGCTACCTGGATATGGACTTTAGCTTACCAGGACGGTAATTATATAGGAGAAAAAGTAGCAGAAATCTGTAAAGAAAGAAACCGAACCTTCACAGGATCTGTATTCTCGGATTTTTATACCTCAAAGGTGTTAAAAAGAGGAACATGGGATATGTATCACCGGGCGGAAGATGCGGTAACTGCAGGTAAAGACAGTATTGAAAGAAAATATGTAGTAACGGGTTTATCTTACACGTTCAGAAAATTGTTCGAATTTGCTATAAAAAAAGAAGCTCGGATCATTAATGTCATCACCTGGAATGATTATCCTGAAGGACATCATTTAGCTCCGGAAATTAATCATAACGATGGCTTTTCAATCTTATTAAACTATTATAAAAGTGTTTGGAAAAAGGAATCTTCACCTTATTCAAAAGAGGTCGCAATAGTTTTTTTTAAAAAATATAAGCACTCGACTATTCCCAATCCTTTTAATATAAAGATCGTAAATTTCGAGGAAGGCTCCGTTCCCCAATCCTGGGAAGATTCGATAGAAGTTGTTTCGATCTTAAAATCAAAAGCTGAACTTCTTATAAATAAACACCGTTTTGATGCACCCGCGGGTTTCCATATTACCAAAATTCCTTCTGAACCAGGTCAGGTAAAAATAGCAGTTTCAATAGCCGGAAAAACAGCAATTAGCTTTGAAAGTAGCGAGGGAATAACAGAAAAACCTTATCGAACGGATCAGCTAACCTATACACTAAGCAGCGAATTTAACCGCTTTTACCAGGATTTATATCCGGGTTTTCAACCGATTTATTCAAGAGAATACAGCAATAAATACAAAAAAGCAATCCACACAAAACCCACATTAAAAACCAAAAACACTAAATGAAAAAACTCATTTTTTATATAATTGGCTTTATTATTCCTGGAATTATTCAGGCCCAAACTTCAAAACCTATCGGCGTAGAGTTAAACAGAGTAAAATTGGAGTTTAGTCTTAATGAAGAAGGAATACCTGGTTATTCGGTTTACTTTAACCAAAAACCGGTAGTTAAATCTTCAAGGCTGGGCTTTACGCTAGCAGATAATTCGCCTTTCGATCGCGGCTTTGAATTAGTAAAATCTGAGAGAAAACAATTTGATGAAACCTGGAAACCGGTGTGGGGAGAAGTTAATCAAATTAGAAATCACTATCAGGAATTAACCATTCATTTGAGAGAAAAAGCGGCTTCTGGCAGACTACTAGACATTGTTTTTAGGATCTTTGAAGACGGAGTCGGCTTCAGATATGAATTTCCAAAACAACCTGAATTAAACTATTTCGTTGTTTCTGAGGAAAAAACGGAATTCGCCTTAACGGGAGACCATAAAACTTTCTGGATTCCGGGAGATTACGATACGAACGAATATCCATACACCACATCGAGGTTAAGCGAGATTGACAACAGGAAGCTGGTAACTACATCAACTGATATTGCTGTTCGCGTAGCTCCTGATGCTTCTGCTGTTCAAACTCCTCTCATGCTTAAAACGCAAGATGGATTATATATCAATATCCATGAGGCTGCTTTAATTGATTATCCTGCTATGCAATTGCACGTCGATAAAAGTTCTTATAAATTATCGGCAAATCTTGTTCCTGATGCTGTAGGAAATAAAGCTTATCTGCATGCTCCTTTTCACACACCCTGGCGAGCCATTATCGTTAGCGATAAGGCTGCAGATATCCTCGCCTCTAAAATGATACTCAACCTCAACGATCCTTCTGTCATTAAGAATACTGGCTGGATTAAGCCGATGAAATTTGCCGGTGTCTGGTGGGAAATGCAGATAGGAAAAAGTACCTGGAGCTATGCAAAAAGCACGGACGACACAGATGCAAAAGGAAATTTGAAACCGAGCGGATTACATGGAGCCAATACCGAAAATGTAAAAAGATACATAGATTTTGCAGCAAAAAACGGAATACAGGGGGTTTTAGTTGAAGGCTGGAATGTAGGCTGGGAAGATTGGTTCGGGAACTGGAAGGAGAACGTCTTTGATTTTGTAACTCCCTATCCTGATTTTAACCTATCTGAAATAACGAGCTATGCTAAATCAAAAGGAGTACAAATGATTATGCATAATGAAACTTCCGGCTCAGCGACCAACTACGAACGACAGCTGGACACTGCTTACCGCTTCATGAATAAGTGGGGCTACCCTTCTGTGAAAACCGGTTATGTAGGCAAAATTATCCCAAGAGGAGAGCATCATGACGGACAGTGGATGGTGAATCATTACGTTAGAGTTGCTCAGAAAGCTGCTGATCACCAGGTAACACTAGATGCCCACGAACCAGTAAGACCAACAGGCCTGCATCGAACTTATCCTAATTGGATGGCTTCTGAGGCGGGAAGAGGGAATGAATACAATGCTTTTAGTAACGGAAACGCACCTGAACATGAAACCATTATTCCTTTTACGCGGCTAATGGGTGGACCAATGGATTACACTCCTGGAATATTTAAGTTGAAGGGCTATTCTGCAAATCCAAGCCGACAAGTACAAACCACTCTCGCCAAGCAATTAGCTTTGTATGTTACTATCTACAGTCCATTACAAATGGTTGCAGATCTTCCTGAGAATTACGAGACCCACAAAGATGCATTTCAATTTATTAAAGAAGTTGCTACGGATTGGGACGACACGAAAATTTTGGAAGCAGAACCCGGTGACTTCGTAACAATTGCCAGAAAAGAAAAAGGTAAAGAAAACTGGTTTATTGGCACTATCACCGACGAGAACTCTCGAATTGCTCACCTTCCCCTAAGTTTCCTGGGAAAGGGTCAACAATATGAAATGACAATATATCAAGACGCCGACAACGCGGACTGGAAGAACAATCCGGAAGCTTACAAAATTGAAAACCGCGTTGTAAGTTCAAGTTCTTCAATTGACCTTAAAATTGCTCCCGGAGGAGGTGCCGCAATAAGCATTAAACCTGTAGCCGGAACAAAGAACAAGTAAAAAATACAATAGATCTACTGGAACCTGCTAGAAATAGCAGGTTTTTTTCTTCCTGAATTCGACAAAAGTTTAAATAGCTAGGAACAGAACCTCGCTCTGCAAGCACTTGTTATACCGCTTTTATCTCCATTACACGATCTTCAAACTCTTCATTTGCGACGATAGATTTGTTCTTGACTCTCGTTTTGTAGGTATAAATAGTATTTACAGAATAGTCGAGGATATGAGCAATCCGTTCATTGTCAGAAATGCCCATCCTTATTAATGCAAATATCCTTAGTTCTGTATTTAGAAGCTGGTTATTGGGAAGTCTAAATTGGTCTTCTTCTTTAAACAGCGAGTTAAATTCTGCAACGAAGTTTGGAAACAGCCTTAGAAATACCTTGTCAAAGCTCAAATAAAGCTCTTCCCGCTCCTTTTTTAAGTTAATCCGATTGATAATTAGCTGTATTTCCTCAAACCTTCTTGAACTTAATTTTTGATCAATATTTCTTTTGAAACGCTCAATCTTGTCGATGTATTCAGAATTGATATTAAAATAATAACCGATATATTCTTCTTTAATCTTATTTGCCTCCATTAAGCGCTGGTTAACTTCCTTCAGACTATCATTCGATGCGATGATTATTTTTTCGGCTTCTTTCAGCTTTCTAAGCTGTTTGACGATAATTAATGCAAAAGCAATAACCATGGCAGTAAGAAGTGTGATGACAGAAGCATACAGAAAAAGAGCTTTCCTTTTTTTCTCGACATCGTTTAATTTTTCGCTCGCTATAATTGGCAAGATAGCACCGACTTGTATTTTTCGCTGGCGGGCGCCGTAAAACATGGCATCCTGCAAAGCTAGTTCGATATAGTCGTAAGCTCGCTTCACATCACCTTTCTTATAAAGTAGCTCGGCGAGGTGCAGAAGCGCTGTGGTTTCCTTTGTAGAAGACTCAACATCGGCAATAGCAGCTTTTGCTAATAAGTCTATTGCCTTATCGGTTTCCCTTTCTCGAATGTAAATATCGCTTAGTGTAGACGCGGTAATGGCATACTCGTGGTTAGTGAGTTTAAAGTCCTTGAAAATTTTTAGTAAGACAATTTTCGCCTCGTCCTTATCTCCTTCCTTAAGCTTTTTCAATCCTTCCAAATACTGATATTCAAACGAATTAGGCTTCATTAAGCTCAAGGCTGAGTCTATAAACCAGTTTGCCTTATCATCATATACCGAACTGAAATGACTATCCTTGTTATAATCACCAAGATTATAGTAAGCGAGCCCCATTAAGGAATAATAGTCAGGCTTCAACGCTGGCGAAAGACTTTTAGACTTAATTATCTTTAAGGAATCGAACGTTTCCTTATACATTCCTGAAGAAAGTAGAATAAAGCCTAATTGTATTTTTGCAAAGTCTTCCTTCTCACGGTCTCCAAGGACGGTAGCTATTTGATGTAGCTTTTGGGTGTAATTAAACGCTGTATCGAAATTAAACGACCGATACTCATTATATAACTTCTTATATACCTCAAACTTCCCCTGGAGGTTATTCTCATTAATGCTTTGGATTTCTTCTTTTAACCTGTTTATTTTTTTCACCTTTTGGCTTAAGAAATCTCGTTTTCTTGCTAAGGAAGCATCAAGTTTATTAAGACTTTCTTCAGGATTAACGTCAGCGAATGCACAAACCAATTGCATCAGAAATGCAATAAGTAGCAATATTTTCTTCATTAAATAACTTAATTGTGAGAGAACTCTAAGGTTTATCGTTATTGGTTTTGGATCAAAACAAACGCTTAAAGTACAAACAGAATTTGATTTTTCCTAATCCTTATTAGGGGAGGCTAGATGTCGCGATGAATGTCCCAGGCCTCAAGATAATCAGCTATGCGCTTAAGAAAAGATCCACCAAGAAAGCCATCTACCACACGGTGATCATAAGAAAGAGAAAGAAACATCATATGTCTGATACCGATCATATCTCCAAATTCTGTTTCGATCACAGCAGGCTTCTTTTTTATCGCTCCTATTGCGAGAATTGCTACTTCGGGCTGATTGATTATCGGAGTTCCCAGAATATTTCCAAAGGTGCCAATGTTCGTAATCGTGAAAGTACCGTCTTTTACTTCATCCGGTTTTAATTTGTTCAGTCTTGCCCGGCTTGCCAAATCATTAACAGACTTTGCTAAGCCAACCATATTAAGTTGATCGGCTTTATGAATAACAGGAACAATAAGGTTGCCCGAAGGTAATGCAGCGGCCAAGCCGATATTAATATCCTTTTTCTTGATAATCTGCGTTCCGTTCACCGAAACATTGATCATTGGAAAATCCTTAATTGCCTTGATGACAGCTTTTACAAAAATTGGGGTAAAGGTAAGCTTCTCGCCCTCTCTCTTTTCGAAAGTTGCTTTTACGCGTTCTCTCCAGGTGACAATATTAGTAACATCTGCCTCAACGAAGGAGCTAACATGAGGGGCTACTTGTTTACTCTTCACCATATGATCAGCTATAAGCCTTCTCATCCGGTCCATTTCTATAATCTCGTCTTCGCCCGAAACCGTAGAAACAGAAGGAGCTGAAACTATTTTTTCCACTGTTTTTTCAGTTGTGGGCTTAGGGGTTTCAACAGAAGTTGAATGGCCCGAGGCAGTTTCTTTAGGTGGGGACTGGCGGTTTTTTATGTAGGTCAGGATATCATCTTTCGTTACTCTACCTTCAGCACCACTACCGTTTATTGAATCTAGCTGCTGTAGTGAAATTCCTTCTTCCGCAGCTATACTTCTCACTAACGGAGAATAAAAGCGGGATGATTTTTCGCTGAATACTGGTTTTGACGATTGTTTCTCCGGTAGCTGTTCTATTCCAGGTATAGTTTCAGGAGTTTCTGGTACTGCTGCATTCGCTTCCGTCTTGCTAGTAAGAGCTTCCGCCGGCTTTTCTGCCTCTTCTCCTGTCTCAATAATAGCTATTACGTCCCCTACCTGAGCGATCTGATCTTCCGAAACTAGTTGTTGGATCAGTTTTCCTGACACTGGCGAGGGAACTTCAGAATCAACCTTATCCGTAGCAATTTCAAGTACCGTGTCGTCAACTTCGATAACATCGCCGGGCTTCTTCAACCATTTGGTGATGGTCGCTTCTGCCACGCTTTCGCCCATTTTCGGAAGTAACAATTGGTATTGAGCCATATTAGATCGGTTTCAAATTAAATTACTGATCGCAAAATTAAACGTTTTTAGCACTTATGCGTGTTCTTCAACAAGTAATTTGTGAAGCATAGTAAAAGCGTTAATCGCGCTTCTTTCTATGTTTTGCTTTCTTCGATTACCGAAACTAAATCGCTTGGCAACAGTTTGTTTTTTACTTGCAACTGCAACCCACACTGTACCGACTGGCTTTTCAGGCGTTCCTCCATCTGGTCCTGCAATACCGCTAACAGCAATGGAGTAATCCGAATTTAGATTCCTTAACGCTCCTTCTGCCATTTCCTTTACCGTTTCTTCACTCACTGCTCCAAACTGCTGCAAGGTATGTTCCTGTACCCCCAACACCGAAATCTTAAGTGCGTTTGAATAAGTTACAGCGCCTCCGAGGAAAGACCTGCTGGAGCCAGGATGTTGAGTAATAAGTTGCGCAATATGGCCACCAGTACAGCTTTCAGCTGTAGAAAGCGTCTTTCCATGCAGATCTAAAAAGTCCAGCACTGCTTTTTCTAATGGTTTATCCTCAGTAACAATAACATATTCTGGTATTAAAGAAGCAATTTGATGAACAAAAACCTCAATTTCTGATCTTAAGGTGTTTTCGTCTTCCCCGTAGGCACTTAGTCTTAATCTTACCTGTCCAAGTTTGGGTAAATAAGCGAGCTTAATATTTGAAGGCAAGGAATCTTCGATTTTCGAAATTTTCTCGGCCAGGAATGATTCTCCTATTCCGGCAGTCAAAATCGTCTGGTGAACTATAGAAGGCAACTTGAACTGGCGCTTTATTTTTGGAATAACTTCTTCTTCGATCAAGTACATCATCTCGAAAGGAACGCCAGGCATAGAAACATAAACCTTCCCTTTATCTTCAAACCACATACCCGGTGCAGTTCCATTTTTATTCGGCAGAACTAAGCAATTTTCTGGGACATCTGCCTGTTGTTTATTTGTTTCAAGAAGTTCGTTAACCAGTGGATTGAACCTTTTAAATAGCGCCTTTACATGTTCCAGCACTGCTTCGTCGCGTCTAAATCCTACATTGAAGTACTCGGCTAGAGTTTTTTTAGTAATATCATCTTTTGTCGGACCCAGGCCGCCAGTAATGATTATTATATCTGCACGTTCTGACGCTTCTTTTAAAGCATTAAGAATGTGAATTCGATCATCAGAAACCGAGCTGATTTGCTTTATTCGGACCCCAATTTCATTAAACTTTTGCGCTATCCATGCAGAGTTTGTATCTACAATTTGTCCTATCAGTATTTCATCACCAATTGTAATAATTTCACAGAGCATGGATTAGTAGTTTAGGGGTTGGTCGCGACGCTTGCTTAGTTTCAGATCCTGCAATATAGATGCTCTCACCCGAATATCAAAGCTATAACTTTTGTAAGGACCGAAAGGAACCCAGTTGAAATTCATATCCCAGCAGTGCAGGTCACGATAGATGGAGAAATTAGTAAAGCTGAACTCGTTTCTACGAATATCGAACGACGTGTTATACTGCACTTTCCATTTTGGTGTAACACTCAAATCTCCCCTCACGCTTAAGGTATTAGCTACATTGCCAACTTCTCTAATCCCATTAGAACTTTTTGAATAGTTGAAATTGTATCCTAAAGCGATATTCCAAGGCACATTAAAATCGACAAATGCTTCCGGATTACGGCTGATCATATCCAATTGGTCCTGTTGTTGCCTCGTGATATTTGTTTTATTCTGTTGTTGCTCTATATTTTCACTCTTCTTATTTAATGCAGTAGAGTTTAGGTTAAAATCAGTAGAAAGATTGAAAGCAGTAAGACGACCAATTCGACCTTTTGTGATAGCATATTGATTGATGTCCCGCCCTTGTGCATCTGTCAAGTATGGATTAATCGTACCACCGAAGTTTAAATTGATTTTTTGTTTGAAGAGAGCAGTGTTTCCGTTGATAGAAATTGGCGATAATTTGAATAGGGGTGCCAGAAAATTATAGTTTCCATTTAAACTTAGGGATTGGATAATAGGAATATTTTCCGCTTTATCGGTAGTATCGCTTTTTGAACGTCGTTTCGCGTCGAGCGTGTTACCAAGACCAAACGAAAGACTGGCAGCCTTTCCAATATTATGACTGTCATATGTGCTTTTATCAAAACGCGAGTACCGCATTTCCCGACCATATGCATCTAACACTATGTTCCCATTCTCATCCTTAAGCTCCCGGGTGAAATTAAAACTAGAGCCGGTAAAACCAGGGGTATAGCCAATTCCAACAGTAGGAGTTAAAACATGTCTGAGAGCAAGAAGCTTTCCCTTTTTAAAGTTGACTCGCCCATATAGTTTTGTTGATAGTGATGTACTATAACTGTATCTATAAGAACGGGCGAATCCCGGAATTGTATCATAGACTAGGTCGTTGGTCTTACTATCTTTGGTTACCTCATAAGTTTTAAAATACCATTGCTCCTGGTAGGGTACGCTTAACGAAACTTGAAAATACTTTAATGCATTTAAAGACAAACTTATAGGGATACTATGCTGAATACTTGTTTGAAAATCTTTTAAACTGTTTCTTTTAAATAATTCACTTTCTTTGGTATCGATCGTATTGTCTCCTAAGAAGTTGTAGCCTACTGTTATTTTTTGATACCATTTTTGTTCTCCTACCCTATCTTTCCGATCAAAAGGATTAAAGCTACTGACGGATAAGTTAACATTTGGAAGATTAAGATAAACGGTTTTTGCACTGATATCCTGCCGATGAGATAAACTTGTGGTAAAGTTTACCTTGCCATCCGCAAAGGTTTTTCCATAACTTATACTTGAACTCATAGAGTTACGGGTAACTTGTTCGTAATTATAAGTTCCCGACGCTCCAGTGTTTTGATAAAATGCACCTGTCCCCACGTTGACACTTGCACTAAAATTAGTCCCAGGGTTGGCTTCTTGGCGCTGGCTGTGGCTCCATTGCAAATTAAAGTCCTTTGTTGGTTTGTAACCGGCAGTACCCTCAACCCCCGTTCTCGTAGATGCAAAGCGGAAGTTTAAGGAACCGTCATATTTGTAATTCTTGCGGTATCTTGCTAAAACACTTGATTCGTACGATCCTTTGCTATACACTGACCCCATTAACGTTGCATCCCAATAATCATTTATGCCGAAGTACCAGCCAACATTCCTTAAATAGAAGCCTCTTGAAGCTTCCTCGCCAAAAGTGGGAAGCATGATTCCTGATGCTCTCTTATTCGCCTTTGGAAAAAACCCAAAAGGAATCCCAACCGGAAAGGGTATGTCTTCTATTTCCAGGTATGCAGGACCCGTTATAATATTTTTGCCAGTCACAATCCCCTTAGTTATATGCACCCCAAAATGCGGATGTGGTAAATTACACGTAGTGTAAATACTATTTCGAATAGAAACTTCGTTATAAGGATTCTTTTTAGACTGAGCTGCGTGAATGTACCCGCCTTCTACCTCTGAGAAAGTTCCATAAGTCTTACCTTTCTTGGTATTCATATTAAATGCCATTGAATCGGTGGTGACAGGAGGTTCGCTGCCTTGTTTAAAGATAGGACGACCGTGATAATGAGTAGTTTTTGGGTCGGTCAGTCCCTTAGCAAAAACAGTTTTGTTTTTCTGATCTAATTGGATATAATCCGCATCTAAAGAAAGTTCTTCATAAGATATCCGGGCTTTGCCGTACAGAAAAACGATATTTTTTTCTTTATCAATTCGTATGGAATCTTCAGCACTATACTTCACTTCAGAATTTAATCCTGAACTTGATTTTTTAGTACTGGCAGTATCAGCAGCAGCTGGTTTAGCTGAAGCAGTGTTAACAGGACGGGTTTTATTTTTAGTTGCTCTTTGCTGCGCCATAAGATTTACACCTAATGGTAACAAAATCAGCAACATTGCGTATCTCGGAAAAAAGGACTTTAGAAATTCCAAATTTGACTATGAATATTATTTTTGCAGTTACTAAAAGTAAGTTTTCAAAATTAATGAAAATTATACCATTGAAAAGATCGTTTTACTGTTTAATCACTTTGTGCTGTTGCCTCCCGCTTATATCATTCAGAAGCAATGTTATACCTCCCTATAGAATTAGAACTATCGTTGTTGATGCTGGGCATGGGGGTCGAGATGGAGCTACGCACGGACTTATATCAAAAGAAAAAGATGTGGCCTTGCAAGTTGCGCTAAAACTCGGTAAAGCCATCGAAGATAACTTTAAAGATGTAAGAGTTGTATATACCCGCACGGAGGATGTTTTTATTCCTCTATATGAACGTATTGGAGCAGCTAATCGTGCAAAGGCAGATTTATTTATTTCAATCCACTGTAATTCGATGCCGATAAGCAGATCTCTTACAGGATACCGAAGAGAAGGGGGACGAAAAGTGCCCGTGTACGAGACACGGCAAAGTACCTCCACCCGAGGTGTAGAGACTTTCGTGTCGGGGTTTGGTCGTTTGGATGAGCAAGACGTAGCTATTCGCGAGAATGCTTCCATCCTCCTTGAAAAAGATTACAAGGAAAACTATGAAGGTTATGACCCAAAAGATCCGGAAAGTATCATCATATTTTCGTTAATGAAAAATGCCTACCGTGAACAAAGTATTCGACTAGCCACCTTAATGCAGGACGAATATGTCAAAACCGGGCGCATTGATCGTGGAATCAAAGAGAAAAGTCTTGCTGTTTTAGCCAGAGCTGGAATGCCGGCAGTGCTTACTGAAATCGGCTTTATAAGCAATCCCCAGGAAGAGGAGTACATGAACTCCTCAGACGGACAAAACGAAATTGTAAGTTCGTTGTTAAAAGCTATTCAGAGCTACAAGAAACAGGTAGAATTGGAATAATTCTATATTTGAATTTAAATATACATATACCTTGAAAATTTCGAACGAGACGAAAGTCGGTATTTTGGCAGTAGTTGCCATCACCATTTTAATAGTAGGATATAGTTTTCTAAAGGGAAACGACGTTTTCACAAAAGAAAATGAATTTTACGCCAAGTACGAGCGCGTAGATGGTCTTACGGTTTCCAAACCAATTTTAGTTAATGGATTTCAAATTGGACGGGTATCTGAGCTAAAGTTACTTCCCACGGGACAGATATTAGCCAAGCTGAAGGTCGATCCTAAATATGAAGTTCCAAGCAACACGATTGCCCGACTTGAAAGCACAGACCTACTGGGGGGAAAAGCGATTGTTTTTGAGTTAGGAACAAGCAAAAAATACGCTCAGGATGGAGACACCCTAAGAGCCAACATCGAAAAAAGTTTAGTTGAACAGGTTGAACCGGTGCAACGAAAGGCCGAAAAAATTATTGGAAGAGTAGATTCTATTCTTACTTCGTTAAATGCGACAATAAATCCCGAGTTTCAAAAAAACTTTAATAGTAGTTTCGCAAGCATTGCTCATACTTTGCAGACATTAGAAGGTACAACCAAGAAAGTTGATAATTTGGTAGGAGCTGAAAGTAATAGAATGGCGGCTATTTTTTCGAACCTCGAATCGATTACTAACAACTTAAAAAACAACAACCAGAGAATAACGTCGATAATGACTAATATCGACAAAGCTAGTGACCAGTTCGCAAAGGCTAATTTCAGCGAAACTATGAATAACGCAAATAAGGCAGTAGCCGAATTGCAGACTGCAGTAAATAAGGTAAATCGAGGTGAGGGCTCACTTGGACAATTGATAAACGATCAGAAGCTTTATAATAACCTCAACAGCGCGGCGGAGAATCTGGATAAGCTGATGATCGACTTAAAGGCAAATCCAAAACGTTACGTTAGCTTCTCGGTATTCGGTGGTAAAAAAGACTAGGGAAAGTCGGGAAAGGTCGCAATGCAATTTACTGCTACTATGCTGTCTAAAGGCGATCTGACGATCAATGAGCGAGTCGGTTTTTAGATAGCTTATATCCTAGCCCTCACTCCTTAAATCACATACGTATTTCCTTCAAGAGCTAACTTAGTGTTTGGGAACAAGGTCTTTGCTTCATGCAGTAAGGGGTCAAGGTCTTTATACCTGGCAGAAAAATGACCGATAAGTAATTGTTTAACCTCTGCTTTTAAGGCTATTTCAGCAGCTTCTAAAGCTGTTGTATGAAAAGTTTCTTTCGCTCTACTTGCCATATCATGCAGAAAGGTTGCCTCGTGGTACAATGTACTAACTCCTGTAATATCCTTCAGATATGCCCAGTTATGAATGGTATCCGAGCAGTATGCATAACACTTAGGTTCGTCGGGCTCCGTGGTCAGTTCATTAGCCGAATAAAACCTCCCTTCTTTATCGTGAAAGTCTACTCCTCTTTTCAACATAGGAATAAACTCCACAGGAATGTTTAATTCTTCTACCTTTTCTTTAATAATTTTCCTAAGTTTTTTCTTCTCGCTAAATTTGAAACCAGTACAAGGAATCCTATGTTCCAAAATAATGGTTTCAACCTTGAGATCGTTCGTCTCAAGGATCAACTCTGAAAACTGATTCTGGGTAGGACGGAAATTTATTGGGTAACGCAGATTGGTTTCCGAATACTTGAAATGAATATCAAGAATTTCTTTAAGTGGAGGAGGCCCGAATATATTGACAGGTTTTGTTCTTCCATTTAAGTGTAAAGAAGACAAAAGGCCGACAAGCCCGAGATAATGGTCACCGTGAAGATGACTAATAAATATGTGATCAATTCGTTGGGCTTTAATACCGTTTTTCAGCAATTGTTGCTGGGTACCTTCACCACAATCAATTAAGAAATAATGGTCATTTGAATTGAGAACCTGAGCAGTGGGATTTCGGTTATATATCGGAGTTGCTGAGCTGCTACCTAGAATCGTTACTTCAAATCTCATGCATCCATAGCAGCAATTATTTTGCCTCTTTTTTCAATTCCTTCTCGATTTCTTCCATAAATATTAGATCTACGGCTTCTTCGACCGTTGGAACTATAGTAAGAACTGTTTCTAGTTGCGAGATAGTAATTAAACGTGATATATTATCGTTTACCCCCGTAATAATGAAAACTCCTTCAGAGTTCTTGCATAACCTATGTCCTACCAGCAAACTGCTTAAACCTGAAGAATCGGTGTACTTTACGGCAGAAAGGTCAAGGATAACATTTCTTTGGCCTTCAGTATTGATCAAAATAAGTTCTGATTTAAGCTGAGGTGACATAAGAGAGTTTAGCTTTGATTCATTAAGCTTAATCAAAACATATTTTTCGTGCTTATCTACCGTGAATTTCATATTCTACTATGTTTTCGTTAACTCTTTACAAATACAATATTAAAAAAATATATTCAATTTAAACGATTCAAACTATCAATAATATTTTTTTCTACCCGTTCTAATATTTCTGACGACTCTGCTTTTCTAAATCTCTCGCCAGAGATGTGTTCGTAGAGCTCAATATAACGTTCTGAGATTGAATTTACAATTTCATCAGTCATTTCAGGTATTTTTTGGTCTTCTTTTCCCTGAAATCCGTTTTCAATAAGCCATTGTCTAACAAATTCTTTGGAAAGTTGTCTCTGCGGTTCCCCTTTTTTCTGCAAATCCTGATAACTCTCTTTATAAAAATACCGCGAAGAATCAGGTGTATGTATTTCGTCAATCAGATGTATTTTACCATCTGCATTGCCAAATTCATATTTTGTATCAACCAGGATAAGACCGCGTTCGTCAGCCATTTGGGTGCCTCTTTTAAAGAGTGCTCTTGTATATTCTTCTAACTGCACATATTCCCGCTCATCAACAATATTTCTTTTCAGTATTTCGTCTCGGGAGATATCCTCATCGTGGCCCACGGAAGCTTTGGTTGTTGGAGTTATAATGGGCTCAGGAAGCTGGTCATTTTCTTTCAGACCCTCGGGTAACTTTACTCCGCACAACTCTCTCCTACCTGCCTTATACTCTCGCCAGGCGTGTCCGGCAAGATATCCGCGTATCACCATTTCGACTTTATATGGCTCACAAATCTTTCCAATTGTAACCGATGGATCCGGAACATCAAGAACCCAGTTAGGTAAAATATCTTGTGTAGCCTGGAGAAATTTGGCAGCAATTTGATTGAGCACCTGTCCCTTAAACGGAATTGGCTTTGGTAACACAACGTCAAACGCTGAAATTCGATCTGTAACAACCATTACCAGGTATTTATCAGAAATGTTGTATACATCTCTTACCTTGCCTTTATAAAATCCTGTTTGCCCGGGAAGATCAAAGTTTGTTTCTCTAATTGCGGCCATTGCTAATAATTTCACTGACACCCTCTTTGTGTTACGGCGTGTATATTTATAATGTTTAACAACTACTATTGGATATCTCCGTATGCTTCAAGTATTCTCTTAACCAACTTGTGACGAACTACGTCTTCTCCAGTCAGGTAAATAATATCAATACCCTTGATATCAGTCAAGATTCTTAAAGCAGTATACAACCCAGACATCTGTTTTTTCGGAAGATCGACCTGTGTTACGTCTCCCGTAACAATAAATTTAGCTGAAGGCCCCATTCTTGTCAGAAACATCTTCAACTGCATGTCTGTGGCATTTTGAGCCTCGTCGAGAATTACAAAACAATTATCAAGGGTTCGACCACGCATGAATGCCAACGGTGCGATTTCTATTGTTCTATTCTCTAGATACGCCTTCAACTTTTCGGCCGGAATCATGTCGTCGAGCGCGTCGTAAAGGGGCCGCAAGTAAGGATCTACTTTTTCTTTAAGATCTCCAGGTAAAAAGCCAAGATTTTCTCCTGCCTCTACCGCTGGTCTTGTAAGTATAATGCGTTTTATTTCTTTATTTTTCAGTGCTCTCACTGCGAGCGCAACAGCAGTGTATGTTTTTCCAGTTCCTGCTGGCCCGATAGCAAAAAGGATATCACTTTTATTGATACTTTCTACCATGCGGCGTTGGTTAGCGGTACGTGCTTTAACTACAATTCCGTTAGGACCAAACACAAGTGCTTCTCCTCCGCCTGTGCTGCTTTTCTCGGTATTGGTATCTGCTCCATCGCCATTCTCAAAGGTTTTCGCACCTAAAATTCGCTCAAGGTCATTACTGCTCAAACTTTGATATTTGTCAACATGTGTCAGGATTTCTTCGAAGCGACTTCTAAAACCAGCTAATTCACTTTCGTCCCCAAGTACTTTTACTTCGTTTCCCCGGGCTACGATTTTAATTTTCGGAAATTGTCGTTTTATAATTTCGAAATACTCGTTGTTAGGGCCCCACAACACAACTGGATTAAAGTTTTCTAGGGTTAATCTTAATTCGTTCAAATTCTGTTTTTTTAGTTCTGAGCTTTTTTTTGAAATTAAAAATTCAATATTTGTAGGCTAATTTCTATCGCAAGATTAATAATAAATATTTACATTTTTAATGGCAATAATCACTTTAACTACCGACCTCGGTTCAAAAGATTTCTACCAGGCAGCGCTTAAAGGAAGTATTGTCAGCCTTCTCCCAAATGTAAATATTATCGATATTACCCACGAAATTTCCGCCTTTAACATCCCTCAAGCAGCTTTCGTTTTAAAAAACGCTTTTCCCTATTTCCCTAAAGGAACTGTCCACCTGATTGGTATCGATTCCGTCTATCACGACGAAACCCGATATCTTGCTCTCAAATTCAGGGATCACTACTTTGTTGGTTCTGATAATGGGATCTTCTCTTTAATGTTTGAACAGGAGCCAGAAGAAATTGTTGAGCTAAACATTATGCAAGATTTGAAATTTCTTCATTTTCCACTTACAGACATTTTTGCCAAGGCTGCATGCCATTTGGCAAATGGGGGAGTTCTGAAAGATATTGGACTGCCTGTGACATCCACGGAACAACGGATGAATTTGCAGCCGGTAATAGAACGAGACATCATCCGCGGAAGCGTGATCTACATTGATTCATTTCAAAATGTAATTACTAATATATCTAAAGAATTATTTACAAGAGTGCAGCAAAACCGTGCGTTTACCTTATTCTTCAGGAGAAACGAGTCAATCTCGCAGTTAAGCTGGCATTATAACGAAGTTCCGGAAGGAGAAAAGCTTTGCTTATTCGGCATTAGCAACTATCTTGAGATCGCAATAAACAAAGGCAATGCGAGCGGATTACTGGGGCTTCATATAAATGACATCATCCGTATCGAGTTTCATTCTTAGAAACAGCCTTAATCATTCTTATGAAAAAACTCTTTTTATTCCTGGTACTGCTTTTTGCCTTTCAGCTTTCTTTTGCCCAAAAAACACCTTACGAAGTGCAGAGGCGGAAAATCAACCGGCTTTTAGAACAACGAAGTGCAAAATTCGGACAGTACGACGAAAGCTTGAAGTTGAGAACCGGAATTTTTGGCCTGAAAACCAAGAAGGACATGCAACGCTCTATTGATATTCTCCGCGAAATAGTTACAACCGATAATACCATTTTCAAGGAATTAAAGGTGCTACTTGACTATAAAGATCTTGAACGAAATGAGGCAAACTCGAAAGCGGAGGAAACTGAAAACAGGATAAAAGGTTATATGCAAACTATAACAAAGCTTCAACAGGAAAACGACCGTTTGAAACAAAACATAGATCATACTGAAAAAGAAGAAAATTCTTTTCCCTACCTCCCGTTTGTTGCTCTGGCCGCATTTTTCCTGCTGATTTTATTCCTAGTAAAGCGAAAAAATTGACTATTGGTTGATCATCCTTCCCGCCGGAATCCCGAATTAAAACATATTTTTGTGCTGCGTTTTTCAAGCGTGTTATTATTCGATTAAGATGGCTCGAAATAGACTGAACAGTAGTACGGCACCAAAAGAAGAATTACCTAAAGCAAAAATAAATAAAGAAACTTTCAAAAAAATAGCCGGCTTACTTGCTTATTTGAAGCCATATCGAGGGAAGTTCTTTCTCGGATTATTCTGTCTCTTTATTTCCTCGCTAACCGCTCTTGCTTTCCCCAAACTTATGGGAGCAATGATTAACGCTGCACAGGGCAAACAAAACGAAGCTTTTATCCCTCAAACGATGAATGGTATTGGCATTACGTGCTTTATTATTCTTTTTGTGCAGTCGTTTGTTTCTTTCTTCCGAATCAGACTTTTTGTTGAAGTTGCAGAAAAATCCTTAGCAGATATTCGCAGAGATACTTATTTCAAGTTAATCACTCTTCCGATGAATTTCTTTGCTAACAGGCGTGTCGGTGAACTACATAGTCGCATTTCTGCCGATTTAGCTCAAATTCAAGACACGCTTACTACTACGCTCGCCGAACTGGTGAGACAGGGCGTGTTGTTGATTGGTGGCACCATTTTATTGGTGGTTGTTTCTCCAGATCTAACCGTTTTTAACCTGGCACTTTTGCCAATTCTTGTCATTTTTGCCATATTTTTCGGGCGTTTTATTAGAAAAATCTCACGGGAAGCTCAGGATAAACTCGCAGAATCAAACACGGTAGTAGAAGAAACATTACAAGGAATTTCTAACGTTAAAGCATTTGGAAATGAATCATTCGAGGCAAGCAGGTATGATAAAAGTTTAAGACAGGTTGTAAAAATTGCATTAAAAGGCGCAACTTATCGTGGGTTCTTTGCTTCATTTATTATTATGTGTCTTTTTGGAGCCGTTGTTGGAGTTGTTTGGTACGGATCGTATCTGGTGCATCAGGGGCATTTGAAGATCGGAAGCTTAACCACCTACATACTATATTCAGCTTTCGTTGGAGCTGCAATGGGAACATTCCCCGAGTTATACGCAAATCTTCAGAAAGCGGTTGGAGCCAGCGAAAGAGTATTAGAAATTCTTGCGGAAGAAAATGAGCCGATTTCAATAAAGGCAGAAGATAATAAAACCGAAACTGTTATTAACGGCAATCTATCTTTCAATGATGTAATTTTTGCTTATCCTTCCCGAAAAGAAATTACTGTACTAAAGGGAGTTTCTTTTGAGGCCAGAGCAGGTGAAAAAGTAGCGATCGTAGGATCCAGCGGAGCTGGAAAATCAACAATAGCTTCTTTAATTCTCAGATTTTACGACCCCCAGGAAGGAGAACTTCTATTTGATGGAAAGCCATCCCATTCCTATCGACTAACCGACATTAGAAACCAGGTTGCTATAGTTCCTCAGGACGTAATTTTATTTGGAGGCACTATCCGGGAAAATATTGCCTATGGCCGATTAGCTGCTTCTGACGACGACATTGTGCAAGCAGCAAAAAGAGCAAATGCACACAATTTCATCAGCGGATTTCCGGAAGGATATGAAACTGTAGTCGGTGAGCGCGGTGTAAAACTTTCGGGAGGACAACGTCAGCGTATCGCCATTGCCCGTGCTTTACTTAAAGATCCGGCTATACTGATTCTTGACGAAGCAACTTCATCTCTCGACAGCGAATCGGAAAGATTAGTACAGGAGGCTTTGGAGGAGCTAATGAAGAACAGAACGTCGATAATTATAGCTCATCGACTATCAACTATTCGCGAAGCCGACAAAATTGTTGTTCTTGAAAAAGGAAGAGTTTCCGAGATTGGCACACACATTGAATTGATGCAGAATGAAGAGGGACTGTATCGATATCTCAGTCAACTACAATACGAGGTATAGCCTTGGGAGCGAAAAGCAAAGAGCAAGCAGTGAATTAAGACAATAAGCTTGGGCCCCTTACTTAAAGAAACATCAATGAAACTAACGATATGGGGAGCTGCCCGTCAGGTGACTGGTAGTATGCATCTCCTTGATATAGATAATTATAAAATATTAATCGATTGTGGTCTCGACTATGAACGTGAGACCCGCTTAGAAGATAATCAACTTTTTCCTTTTGATCCTTCGGATATTGACGTTGTTGTCTTAACTCATGCCCATATTGATCATTCTGGAAATCTTCCAACTCTGGTTAGAATGGGTTTTGAGGGACAGGTATTATGCACCCCTCCTACCGCAGATCTAACCGAACTTTTGCTACTTGATTCAGTAAATATTTTCCTACGCAAGCAAAGAAAGCACAAAGGACGAAAAAATCGGGCCTTTTCCGGTCCACAGCCCCTTTACCTTCAGAAGCACGTGATGGATACCCTTGAGCGTTTTGTTACTATTGGATTTAATAAGCCATTTAAATTAAATGGGGATATTGAACTGACCTTTATTCCTGTAGGACACTTGCTTGGAGCGGCAGCGGCAGTACTAAGCATAAAAAAGAATGGCAAGGAACAAAAAGTTGCATTTACCGGAGATATTGGTAGAAAAAACTATCCCGTACTTACCGACCCTCAAGTATTGCCTGAAGTTGATTACCTCGTTTGCGAGTCCACCTACGGTGGGAGGTTTCACAGCAAGGAAAGAACGGTTGAAGAAGTACTAATTGAAACAATACAAGAGGCCTGTGTAAAAAACCCGGGCAGACTTATCATCCCGGCCTTTAGCATTGGAAGAACTCAGGCTCTGATCTACTCACTTAACAAGATTTTTAGCAGTGGTAAACTTCCGCCTGTTAAGGTGTTTGTAGACAGTCCGCTAGCTAATTATGCTACCGAAGTATTTAGAAAACATCATCATTTAGTAAATAAAGAAGCGCAGGAGTTTTACCGCAACAAAGGTGACGAATTCGAGTTCGATAATCTTAAGTACACACAAAATTTGAAAGAAAGCAAAGAGCTTTCTAACTATTTCGAGCCTTGCATCATCATTTCGTCAGCGGGAATGCTTGAAGGGGGAAGAATACAAGACCACCTATATTATAATATCCAAAATTATTATTGCACCATTCTTTTTATAGGGTACAGTGCTAAAGGCACTTTAGGCCATCGATTACTTCGCGGAGATCCTGTTGTTCATATAAGAGACCGCGAGTTAGCTGTGTATGCTACTATCAAACAAACCGATCTTTTTAGCGGACACGCAGATCATGGCGATTTGGTAGAGACGGTGAAACAACAAGACAAAGAGAACCTGAAAAAAGTATTTTTAGTTCATGGTGAACCCGAAAGCCTGAACTCGCTATGTGAAAGCCTAAAATCAGAAGGATATAAAGTTGAAATACCGGAGCCGGGGCAAGTGTTTGAGCTAACTTGATTTCGGCAAAGAAAGTTCATAACTTGCTAATATCGAAGTTCAATAGTTATGGAAGTGCTAAAAGAAACTGGAAAAACAAAAAGTGCAGGCTTCCTGGCAGGGATTCGACGAACGTTTCTAACAACTAAAAATAAGGCTTGGGAACAAGTTTTCTCACCCGAAGGGCTTCTCATCTGGCTCGGCCTGTCCTTAGAAAATGTTGCATTGAATTGCGACTACACTAACCCGAGTGGTGATACCTTTACCGTTAAAGTCTTCAGACCCTACTCTCATATCCGACTCAGGTGGAGAAGAAAAGATTGGACACATAATTCTACGTTGCAAGTAAGGATTATTGAAGCAACAGACAACAAAACAACAATCAGTTTTCACCAGGAAAACCTTGATGATGAACAGCAACGGGAAGAGATGTTAGCCCACTGGAAGAAAGTTTTGAAGTATCTTGAGCAAGTGGTTCTGTAAACGTTTTTTGCCTGTTATCAAATATCGACACTCGAACTACTGCATTTAAATAAGCGTTGGAATATATGCTCAACAAAACTTATGTATAGACTATTTCTATTGCTTTTACTCATTACCTCGTGTGTAAGTAGAAAAGCCGGCACTTTCGATCCTTTTCAGTACGACACGGCAGCCTATGAGAAAGTGAAATTAAATTACCTTATTAAAGGTAAAGGCGATACCACTTTATTTTTTATTCATGGATGGAATCTAGACCATACGTACTGGAATAATCAAGTTGCCGAGTTTTCCCCGCGTTATCGGCTGGTTCTTTTTGATCTGGCGGGCTGCGGCAGCTCTGGTAAGAACAGAAAAAACTGGACCGTGGAGAGTTTTGCCAGAGATATTATTGCTATCATAAAACAGGAAGGTTTAAAAAATGTAGTTCTGGTTGCTCATTCTATGGGAGGAGAAATTGCTTTAGAAGTTGCAGATAAGCGACCTAACAGCATAATTGGCATCGTAGGTATTGATAATCTTAAAAATGTAGGCAAGACCATTACCGAGCAGGATAAAGAGGGAATGCAGCCGTATATCAAAAAGTTTTTAAACAATTATTCTACTATCGCTGAAAATATGGCAAGGTCATTAATTCTCTCTAAAGACACGCCTGTTATAAATAAAATTGTTAATAGTTATAAACGAGCCAGTCCGGATATCGCGGTTGCCTCGTTAATGAATGTTTATCCCAAGTCTGCAGAGGCAAAAAATAAACTTTTTAATCTCGCATTTTCAATGAAGTTTATCATGTGCACGAACACTCCTTACGATGAACAGGCCTTGAGGCAATACTGCAAACAGGGATATAGGATAATAACGATAAACGATTCAGGACATTTTCCTATGGTCGAACAACCTGTAGAATTTAATAAAGCTCTTCACCAGCTCTTAGAAAAAGACTAGATGAACCTAGGACTTGATCGTCATTTTTTTTAATTCTGTCCCCTCTTTTTTACTTTAAGCAAATTTGGAGTATGCTACCCACTAATATCTTATACCCTGGGTCTATTAAATCTTGAGTAGCTTTCTTCACATCTAAATTCTATTGATTAGTAATCCTGATAAGAATTTTGGAAGAACATACGTGGATTTAGGAGGCATGAGATTTCCTGAATCCGCGACTTTAATCAACTCTGTTACTGTAACAGGAAACAGGAAAAACAAAAGGCCATTCTTGCTATCTTCTGCTTTCTCTATTTGTTCTTCCACGGGTATTTTCTGACTCATATATTCTATCTCATAAGTATCTCGCCCGAAAAGGATCGAAAGAATTTCATAATGAAGAATATTGACGTCGAGGTTAGAATTTTCCGCTGAACATTCCAGTTCGTAGCAATGCTTTTTGTAGTACACACCAAAGCTGCCTTTTCTAGCAGGAATAACTAGACTGTTCCGATGAGATAAACGAAAATTAGCCTCTAGTTTAGTCATCATCAGATCAATGGAAATATTCATTTCTGATTTTATTAACCGGTTAAATCCTAAAATTTCTATATCGGGAGAAGAAATATACACAGAGTTGAAAAACAGCGTCTTCCTTATCTTCAATGAGTTTTCCTTTACAGCCTCTAACCGATGATGTCCGTCTCCAACATAACAATTCCCTATATCTTTAAATGCAGAAACAAGCTCAGACTCTAACGCAGCAGGAAACCTCCACAACTTGTATTCCAGTCCACCTTTAAGAAAAGCAAGAAAAGGAGAGTTTAATGCGACTTTCTTCGATAGATCAATTAGTAATTCAGATCGGGGATAGACCAACAGAACTGGATTTGCATCTATCCCGCTATTTGAGATATAATCTACCAATCCCATTTCTCTTCGCAGATCAACTGCCTCATGCCTTTTTATTGCGCCATCTAAATAATCTTGAACGGAGGTAAGTGTCCAAATCCCCCTAAAAGTTCGGGAGTCATTTTGAATTTCGATATAGTAAAATGAGTCTCCCTTATCCTCAATTAGGATACCTTCATCCAAAAAAGCCTTAAAACTTTCATCAATCAGTTTAAATGATATTCCTTTTCTTAAATGTTTGGGGGCCTTTTTGTCAACGGGAGGAACAAGCAGCTTCGCGAAAGATGGACTCTTTTCTTTTGCTAATGTTTTGACGTTCGAGTAAGTCAGATTTTCCAGGTCTAAAGTAAAATCAGCTGCAATCCCTTCCCTCGGAAAAATACCGCGGAATGCCTTAACTGTCGCCATAATCGGTCTCTATGTTAATACTTCTGAAGCAGACTCAATAGTTTTCGATCTAACTTATGGCCATGCCAATCTTCATAATTAACATCATCCCTTCTTGAATCCAGTACTCCGAAATCTCCAGCAAATTCCCAAAGTGCAATACCAATTCCATTCGAAGTAAGAATATCAAGCACATCAGAAAACCATGCTAAAAATACATTATGAGGAGTTTTATTCCAACAACCAGCTTCTCCGCAGTGTACTCCAACTCCTTTCTTCACTAACTCTACCCAGGGTTTGTAAAAATCCTCAAGCATTGCTCTATTTAAAGTTTGTCCATTAACCTCTCCGGGCCACGCTGGCTTCGGCAAACTCTCTGGATCTTTATAAGCCCAAGGTGCTTTATAGTGCGATATTATTCCAGGGTGATAACCCCTACAGCTTTGAGCTAATGGTAAGTCAGCAATTGCTGGAATAACGTCCCCGCCTCCATTGTTTCCGTCTGCGATAACTAAGTGGTTAGGATTCTCTTTTTTTATCACTTCCAAAGCCGCCTTAGCTACCTTTCTGTATAAGTCGCCAGGCACTGGGCCCCTTTTTGACAGCTGGTCGTTCATATCTTCCCTCATTGAAGGCTCGTTGACCAGATCAAAGCTTATCTTTTTAGAAGAGACATTTTTGTACTTCTTCGCCCACATTTGCCAGTGGAAGCAAAAAGCCTCTAATGCAGCCTGATCTTTCCATAGATTATATGGTTCGTAAAAACCCGCATTGACACAATATCCAGGCGCCCGATGTAGATTTAAGCTCACGTGCATTTGATATTTCTGCGCCGTATGTACTAACTGATCTATTCGATCGATAGCTTGATTATCCAGATGATAAACCTCTTCTGGACTTATTTTTCGAGATCGATCGATATCTAAATAGTAGGGATAAGCAATCGGAATACGAACAAAATCAAATCCCCAGTCGTGCATCCACTTAAAATACTCCTCGGAAGTTGCCGGACGAGATTTTGAAGGATCGGGAGAGAAAAAGTCAAGAACATTGAATCCCTTCCATTTCGGGAGTATGTTCTTTACAGGTGTATTTGTAGAGAAAGGTGAAAAGCTGGATAGTCCTAGTCCGGCGCTAAGTAAGGCAGCGTCTTTGATAAAATTTCTTCGTGTTTGCACGTCACAGAAAAATTGGTTGATTTAAAGCTATCAAAAATCAAGAAAGAACCAAACTTGCTCTTAAACAAAAAATCCCTTTCGGAACCGAAAGGGATTATAGTATTGTAAATTGTTATTATTTACTAAAATGATCGATGATCAGGTTGGCAAGTTCAACTCCGATACGTTCCTGCGCTTCGTTTGTAGCAGCGCCAATATGTGGGGTTAAAGAAACTTTCGGATGAGACAGTAGATCCTGACGAGGTGTTGGCTCGTTATCGAAAACGTCTAAACCTGCAAAAGCAACAGTACCGTTGTCAAGCGCCGCTATAAGAGCAGTTTCATCTATTGTGCCACCGCGGGAGCAATTAACAACTCCTACGCCTTTTTTCATTCTTTCAAATTCGTGCTGACCTAATACTGGCTTATCAAGAAACGGAACGTGTAAACTGATAAAGTCTGCATCAGTAATCAGTTCGTTGAATTCAACTTTTTGTACTGGCACCTTTACGGTAATTCCACCTGCCAGTTCTAATTCCAGTTCTGAAGGAACGTCAAATAAATCATAAGCGAGAACTTCCATGCCTAGTCCTAACGCTACTTTTGCAGTTTCCCGACCAATTCGACCGAAACCGATGATACCGATCTTCTTACCGCGCAATTCGATTCCACCCGCATAAGCTTTTTTAAGGGCATTAAATTTAGAAGTTCCCTCTACCGGCATTTTCCTGTTTGAATCAAAAAGAAAACGGACTCCAGTAAACAAATGAGCAAACACAAGTTCTGCCACAGACAAAGATGAAGAAGCAGGTGTGTTTACAACTGCCAGTCCCTTACTTCTTGCGTATTCAACATCAATATTGTCCATTCCAACACCACCACGACCAATTAACTTAAGATTCGGACAAGTATCGATCAAATCTTTTCGAACTTTAGTAGCACTGCGAACAGTGATTGCATCGTAGTTCAATAATGCTTCTGAAAGCTTGTCCTGAGGAATATTCTCTGTATCAACTGTAAAACCGGCTTTTTCAAGCATGCTCTTGCCGATAGGATCAATTCCGTCGTTAGCGAGGATTCTTATCATTTTATGATTTTTTATTCTTTAACTTATTAAACTAAATTGTTAGCCGTTTTTTTCGGCAAACTCCTGCATCACTTCAATAAGGCTGTGAACAGCTGTAATAGGCAATGCATTATAAATTGAAGCTCTGAAACCACCTACACTGCGATGTCCTTTAATTCCTATCATGCCTCTTTCTTCAGCAAATTTCAGGAATGGTTTCTCAAGATCTTTGTTCTCCATCACGAAGCATACATTCATACGAGAGCGGTCTTCTACTGCGCATGTTCCTTTAAACAACGGGTTGCGATCAATCTCTTCATATAAAGCGTTTGCTTTTGCAATATTCTCCTTATAAATCTCAGAAACTCCGCCTTTTGATTTTAACCAACGAAGGTTAAGCAAAGAAACATATATAGAAAACACCGGAGGAGTATTATACATTGAACCACCATCGATCTGCACTTTATAATCGAGCATTGAAGGGATTTTACGATCAACCTTACCTAGAATCTCATCTCTAACGATTACTAAAGTTACACCTGCAGGTCCCATATTCTTCTGAGCACCAGCGTAGATTAAGCCAAAATCTTCAACGTTGATCGGGCGACTAAAAATGTCTGAAGACATATCGCTAACTATAGGAACAGGAGACTTGGGTATTTCGTGAAGTTCAGTTCCGTAAATTGTATTATTTGTAGTGATATGGAAATAAGCAGAATCTTCAGGAATAACATAATCCTTTGGAATATAAGTGTAATTTGACTCTTTTGAAGATGCAACTACATTCACATTTCCGAAAACTTTAGCTTCCTTCAATGCCTTGCTTGCCCATATTCCTGAGTCAAGATAAGCAGCAGTTTGATCACTACCTAAAAGATTCATGGGAGCCATAGAAAACTGCAAGCTTGCACCTCCTTGAAGCAGAATCACCGAGTATCCTTCAGGAACGTTCAACAGCTCTTTTACTAAACGAACTGTTTCGTCAACAACTGCTTCAAATTCCGGAGTTCTGTGCGAAATTTCAAGAATAGATAATCCAGTGTCATTAAAATTCAGAACTGCCTGAGAAGCTTGTTTGAATACCTCCTGAGGTAAAATACAAGGGCCTGCGCCAAAATTACATTTCATTTTTACTAGGATTTTAAAACTGCTGCAAAAATAGCAGAATTCTAATTATTTCCCTATTTCTATTTAATTTTTGCAATAATTTTGAAATTTAGTTGACGAGCTGTTAAATAATTTGGTACAGCATACTGGTTTCCGCTAACATCAGTAAGCCATAAAAACGATGCAGTATTATTAATATTCAGTAGATTGAATACCTCTGCATATAAAATAAAAGAACTAAAAAGATGTCTCTTCAATTCAACCCGCTCTTCTATTCCCCTATCTAACAAGTCTTTAGAGAATCCAACATCAGCCCTTCTATAGGTAGGAATTTGAAAAGATTCTTTGTATCGCTCCTGCCCTGGAGCTCCAACTGGCAAACCGGAGCCATATAAAAGGTTCAAGTGTACTTTATAGGTAGGACTGTTCAGAAGGCGGTCCTGAAAAAAAGCCGAAAAATTTAAGCGTTGATCTGTAGGACGCTTTAGGTATCCCGGTTCAACTTTTTCCTGAAAGTTAGATGAGTTATTTTTGTAATAAAAGTCTCCTTCTATATCTTCTGCTGTTTTCATCAACGATATCCGAAATGATGACTCCAGGCCCTCCACAAATTCTCCTCTTAAATTAAGATCTATGCCCGTTGCATAGCCATGAGATTGCAGACCTGGTTGGTACTGAATGCGCAAGTCCTCAATTTTATAAGGTATCAGATTTTTAAGATATTTAAAATAAAGTTCTGAACTAAATTTCATCGGCTTTTTATAAATATCAAAGCCCTTCTCCATGGATGTGAAGAAATGAAAGGAACGCTGAGATTTAACATTCTTATCCAAAATTCCGCTTGTTGACCGAAATTCTCGATAAAACGGAGGTTGATCATAAACCCCTGTCGAAACCCTAAAGCCCAATCTATCTACGCCCGGTTTTACTAAAACAGTAAGTCTCGGACTTAGCAGTAATTGTCTGCTATAAGAATTATAATTGGCTCTAAAGCCGCCTGTAAAATCAAATTTCGAAGAAATGGCAAAAGACGACTGCCAATAAGCGGAAAATTGTTTAGTGTTAATTGAGTTTAATGCTGCAATCCTAAACCTTGGAGTGATTTCAAAAGAACTATCAGCTTTAACAGAGTCTATGTAGTCGAATTCATCTATATTTTCTTTTATGGAAGCCTTTTGACACTTGAGTCCCCACTCCATAAACCAATGCTTCATCTCCTTATAAAATTTCAATTCTGAAGCAGCGATTACAGCGTTTAAATGATTAGAAGCAAAGTTGTAGTAGATCCCTACCCTACCTTCCTCTTCTGATGAACTCGTTTGAAAACCTGCATCCCGAAGGTTATAACTGCCTTGAATTCCAGTATTCTCATTTTCCTGATTTCTAAATAAGGAATTAACCCATTTGACATTTAAGTTCGACGAGATTCTATATTGGGCTGTTAGGCCACCTAACAATGTTTCAAATTTGTCAAACTCTTTCCCCCCGAATGCAATGTCGAGCTGCATTTGTTTGGCTGCGGTACCAAATACAGATTGCCGGTTTTGAGGAATTAATTCAAAGTTAGCGAGATTGTAGTTTGCAAAAAAGGAAAGACTTAGTCTGCTTCCAAGGTTTTGATCGAACAAGAACTGAAGATCATAGAAATTAGGTCTATAGCTACCCTTTACATCCTGTGTTTTTAAAAGACCCTCATTCGATTTATTTCTTATACCAAAAAGGATGAAATTTGAGGGATTAGCCGCTTTATAAGCAAGGGAATAGCCAAGTAAGCCAACTGAAGCGGTTGTTTGACTCGAATCGGGCCGCAGATATTTGACATCTAATAACGACGAAAGCTTGTCGCCGTACCTTGGTTCGAATCCGCCGGCAGAAAAGTTAGCTCTGCTCACCAGCTCAGGATTTATATAGCTCAAACCTTCCTGTTGCCCGCTTCTTATGAAAGAGGGTCTGGAAATTTCAATATCGTTTAAATATAATAGGTTCTCGTCGAAATTTCCGCCCCGTACCGAATATTGGCTACTAAGCTCGTTGTTAACAGAAACTCCTGGAAGCGTCTTTAAGAAACTTTCAAAGTTAGACGATGGCAAGGGAGAGTTCAAGATCTGTTGCTTGTCTATTTTTTGGAAAGCAGTTGGATCACCCTTTCTAGCCCTTACGATGATTTCTTCCAGAGGGCGTTCCACCCTCTCATAAACCACATCAATAATTGTATCTTGAACTGCCACTGAATCGATATCGACAGTTTTTTCACCAAAATACTTATGAGAGAACGAAATTGTTAGTTGGCCTTTTTTTGAAGGAACTGATATTATGTAATGGCCTAAAGAGTCCGAAATAACAACATTGCGACCAATAGAAATACGAACATCAGGGAGAAAACTGCCGCTCTGGTCTTTAATTGTGCCCGAAACAGTGAAAGACTTTTGTGCCATGCTGATGCTAGTGGCAAACATCATGACCAATAACAAAAGCCATTTCATCAAGAGAAGATCAGACTTGAACGGTTTGAGGAGAAAGCCTCTTGAGGTCCGCAATGGTTTCTACAGGACTGGAAGCAGTAAAAACAAAATTACCGGCAACCAACACGTTCGCTCCTGCTTTTAAAAGTGGTAGTGCATTTTTACTATTTACCCCGCCATCGATTTCAACAAGAAGATTTTCGTTTCTGCCAGCTGCCAGTCCACGAAGCTGTTTGATTTTTTGATATGTCTGTTCTATAAACTTTTGGCCGCCAAACCCTGGATTTACCGACATAATAAGAACCATATCTACATCCTGAATAACATTTTCGAGAACACTAACAGGAGTATGAGGATTTAATGCAACACCTGCTTTACAGCCCAAATCTTTTATCGCCTGTATAGTACGATGAAGATGATTACAAGCCTCGTAATGAACGGTGATAATCGCAGCTCCAGCTTTTTTGCACTGCTCGAGGTACCGATCAGGATCGATAATCATTAAATGGACGTCAAGAGGTTTCTTAGCGTGCCGTGCAATGGCATCAACAACGGGAAATCCGAATGAAATATTAGGAACAAACACACCATCCATGATATCAATATGAAACCAATCAGCTTCGCTGTTATTTACTGTTTCGATATCTTTTTGAAGATTAGCAAAATCGGCAGCGAGGACTGAAGGAGCAATGAGATGGTTCATGGGCCAAATATACGCAGATTTTAAATAGTGGTTACCTGAAAATTAGAACAGCTAATCCACTCTCCTAACTTCTTCTGCTTAACAAAATTCCCAAACTTTCAGAATATGCTTCCCCAAGAGGCACTTTTTCTCTACCTACAGTTACCTGATGCCGCTCAACCTTTTCAATTTTTTGAAGAGAAACAATATAAGACCGGTGAACTCTGACAAATTTATCAGAGGGAAGCAAATTAACAGCTTCTGACAAGGTCATCCGGGTAAGAACATTTCTTTCATTTAACACAAAAGTCACGTAGTTGCCGCCAGCTTCCAGGTAGAGAATATCTTCGAAATTAACCTTGGTGTGCTCATTACCGACTTTAACAAAAATAAAGCCTTGCTGTCCAGGAAGATTTCGATAGTTGAACAGCTCAAAAGCCTTGTTGCAAGCCTTAATAAAACGGGCGAGAGAAAACGGCTTAAGCAAATAGTCAATAGCGTCAAGCTCGAAACTGGTAACAGCATGTTCAGAATAAGCTGTTGTAAAAATCACGAACGGTTTCTTGCTAAGAGCACTAAAAAAGTCGATGCCGGAAATATCTGGCATTTTGATATCGAGAAATATAAGGTCAACTTGTTCTTTTTGTAAAAATTCTAGTGCTTCAAAAGCATCGGTAAATTCAGCTTTTAACTCAAGAAATGGCACACGGGATGCATGCGTTCTCACTACTTCCAGCGCTATCGGCTCGTCATCTATTGCTATTGCTTTCATCAATATCTGTTTTGAAATAACTTATAGTTCAATAGTCAGATGCACAAAAAATTCCCTGCCCGTCTCACGAATTATCAACTCGTGTTTCTTCGGATATAGTAATATTAATCGTTGTTTAACATTACTCAGACCTATGCCGCTCTTATTTTTCTCCGGATCATTTT